>Ga0325411_1007734_pt1 | contig 11704 bp, 8 predicted proteins | sample PopdelMetagenome_13_FD_206181 | JGI IMG/M metagenome (GOLD analysis project Ga0325411, IMG submission 206181) | Populus deltoides microbial communities from Bellville, Georgia, United States - Xylem-PdIQD-R4 | ecosystem: Host-associated > Plants > Phyllosphere > Stem > Wood/Secondary xylem...
GCATTAGAAAAAAGGGAAACGAGACACACGAAACTCAGCCGTTTAATTGGAATGAAAATCTTTTGGCAGTGCAAGTTGAGAAAATATTGAAGAAAAGAGAAGGGAGGAAGCCGAAGGGTCTCTTTGGTATTGTAGTTGTTTTCATGGTTGTAATTTTATAAAAAATAATTTTAGTTAAGATTTGTTTAATAAATTTAATTATTTGGTTAAAATTGTAATTAAAATTAAAGTTAAATAAAAAATAGTTTTATATTTTTAGTTAATATAATTTTATATTGAGGTTTGATTGTGAAATAATTTAAAATGAAACACACACACACATATATATATGTATGTATGTATGTATGTATGTATGTATGTATGATTGCAAATATTATAGATTTATAATTATAATTACATAATGAAATGAATAATCCTTATATATTGTGTTTTTTTTATTTTCCCATCAGACTATTTGCAATTCAATTGCATACAAAATCCATATGTGAAGGCCTCTGTGATCCTTGACAATCTGTGCGAGCTACAATATCTAGTAAAAAATCATCCAAAATAAAATTGGGATTGCGATCATATTCAGCAAAAACCACATCATCTTGCAATCTCCTTTTAGTATAGTCATGTAATGTCAATGATGCAACTGCAATCTCAACCTGCGTTTTGTATGGATAAGTAGACACATTTTACAAAATTCTCCACCTTTGTTTCCATATTTCAAAAGAACACCCAATCATGTTACATAGTGATGAGTGTGCACGATTAAACATTTCTTCTTGACCACTTGGTTATCCACGACGCCTAAAATCTTGTAAGTGATACCTCTCGCTTTTATAAGGACCTAAATACCCATATTCACTGGGATATCTGGCATCAGCCAAATGGTATTTACCTGTAAATAAGAACAACATGCTAATTTTTTTCAGTAACTAAAAAAGAATACTATATAACTTAAATTATTAGCTCTTCAATTTATATCAATCACAATCTCCCGATGGTTTTGAAAAATTTATACTACTATTGTCAATAGCCTCAAGAAAAATACATGTATTGTGTGTGATGTCTTCCAATCCTGCTCACACAAACATGAACTATATGTCGAAACTACAAGCAACCATGACGTTTTATGTTGATGCACCTTTTCTTTCAGTAAATAGTTGATTATCAGATGATATGCAGATACGAACATGTGTGTCATCAATTGCACCGACACAATTCTACAAGAAAAAAATAATGTAGGTAATTAGAAACATTAATAAAATAATTGATATTCATTCAAACAACATGAAAAAAATAGTTATTACCTTGAAATGTGGCATTTGGATTCATTACAATTTCTATTGGGGTGTTGGTAAATTATGAATCTGCTGGTTTTATGATTTCTACAACAAACAAACACAATGATTGAAGGACTTGTTTTATATATCTACTAACAATTTCACCTGAATATTGAAATTTCTCCTGCACTTCCTTATTTGACCCCTCTTACTGCTATTATATTTAGAAACATTGCCACTTTTGCAATAACGTTAATTATTCTTGAAGGTTTTAAGTCATAATATGTTTCTAAATCATTACACATACTCAACAAAATGGTTGTGTCTATCCTAAACATGTTAACACATCGTTTTCTAATGATCTCATAAAACTTTATTTAACCAACTCATCCATGTATTGTATGAAACCATACATGGTTCTTTATGCATATAATCAATATATTACATGTTTATAGCTTAGCCGTACATTTAATTACTTTATTCATATCAATTTGTCTCCCTGAAAAAAAAATCACCAACATCATCATTGTCGTCATCATCATCATCACTAACATGGTCATTTCCATCATCGTCATCTCCAGCATAAAAAACTGAGGCACCACTACCTTCACAACTAGGATAATTAATGTGGTCTACAACGTGGTTCATTATAGTATCATAATTATCATCAAAATCTTCGTTAAATATGGTATTAAAGCGAGGATCATTCATAACTTCAATTACATGTAAATAAAAAAATTGATAGGTTATTAATGAAACACCATAAATATAATTAAATATTATTCAGTAGCAAAAAAAAAAAATCAAAGGCTTGGAAAGAATAATTTTCTCACAAGATTGTCAAGACCATAAAGGTGTTTCACTTACTTTTAAAAAATACAATTGAGATGTTTATTTTAAAGATAGTTATTTTATTGGAATACATGATATAAGCACCCCCCTTATATAGAAAAAAGTAAATGATGTCTTGCATTGTTGAAATAAGCTTATCTGCGTATCTTTTATATATATTTTGCTTTCAATATAATTGTTTGCACAAGTTCTAACATGTATGAGTTGAAAATTTTAAATATTGATGTACTTTTATATCGAACATCTTGTTACTTTCACGTGGTTTCTGACAAATTATTGTTTTGTCTCTATTATTCAAGATTCTTTATCCCTATATTTTTGAAATTTTTACTTGTATGTCCAGTTACCTGCTAAAATTCAAAAACTAAGGTTCAACCTCAGTTTCTAGTGAGACTCGCATACATAAAAAACATGGTTCATATCTAACCAAATATTATAAAATTATATTTTAACATAACTTCACCCGCAATCGCAAAGCTAAACACCTTCTTCATTTGTTTATTTTTTCCAAATCATCCTCCATCACATTCTAACTTACTAGATCTTTCATGAAGTAAAAAAAACTAGTATTGTGCTTCAAACTATGCCTAGTCGTGTTTTTATAGCCTTTAAAATATAAGGATTATCAAAGTTATTAAATTCAACATGATCTCTCATGTTAAACATTTAAAGGGTTAATTAATAAATAAAATAATATTATTAAAAAAATTAAATTAAGTGTTGATAGAATGATTTAAATTTAACCGGATTAATTATCACTTATTTTAACTTAACTTGTACTGTAATTTAGGTTAACTCATCAAGCCAAGCGAAGCAAAGCCAAACCAATCCAATTATCCCTTAAATAAATTTTGTGTACTATATTAGTTTGTCATGGTTATAATTTTGGGTGTGAAATTTGTGAGATAAAAGACGAAGAAATCTTGTGAGTAAATAGTGTTTTAAAAGTAGAAATACGGCACTACGGGCACATAGAGAGTCAAAGGGGGAAACAAGGACAGTTTCTGACGAGTTTTCAGGCAGCTACTGCCCCACACTTACAATAGTTGGACGGGGAAGAAAGGATAGTGATCATGTAGTCGATTTTCTAATGCCTATCATGAAGAACACGACACAAAGTCTAAAAATAATTGACCTACTCGAACAAAGAATTGAAGTCGAGGCATTAAAAATATTTAATAAAAATTTAAGAAACTTAATATGCATATCCTTTCTTTTTCGACCTAAGCCCGCGTTTTTTCTATGATAGTATGATGTAAGATAAAACAGAATGCCCGAGCATGACGACATCTAGACACGAATCCTGATCATTGAAACTCTGTCTTCGCAAGTCCCTTGCCTTGAGATCGAAGAACCAAGGGGCATGTATATTGCACGGGCTACTTGCTGGTTTCTCGAGCTAGTTCAAGGATTCTCCTCCTAGGAATAGTACTGTCCTTTTATCTTGCACGCGCCGAGATACATCTCTTTTTGTTTTTTAATTAACAGGATTTGCGCCTGCTTTGGGAATTTTAAATGTTATAAAGCCGGAATCAGCGGTGTCGACTTGATACCTCACCAGGGCCACTGAAAAAACCGCTTTTTTCTTATTTAATTTTTTTTTTGAGGGTATTTATTTATTTTTTAAAGTATTTAAAAATATATATTTTTTAATAACAATACATCAAAATAATATAAAAACATTAAAATTTCATTTAATTAAAATTCATTTGTACACAGTGCTATCATTAAAAAAATGCAAAAGTAAATAAGAAATCCTTTAATTTGCTACGTTAATCTCTCTACAAATATATTTTTTTAAAATTTGAGGAAATCCCAACATTTATAAAATATATTTTATAAGTTCAGATAAATAAATAAAACTCTAACTTTCCTAAATTCTTATAAAAAATATAGATTTGAACTCTCTTCAAATTAATGTTTTCACATATAACACAAAATCTATTTCATATGCCCCTTTTTTATTTTTTAATTGTGGTTGTTCATGTGATGATCACTGGAAATTTATATAATTATTAATTTTAAAACCCATGAAATTAGTTAAAATACACATAAACTAACCTAAACACCCTCCTTAAACTAAAAACAAAAAAAATCCTTAGCAACACAGTGTGTTTTCTTTCCTTGCTAGATCGTAACTAATGGCAGCTGTCCTCTATCAGAGGAAGGTATCAGATGGAAACTGACAGCCAAACATATTACTATATTAGTAGTTTAAGGACATGTTTATCTTAAAACGGGTTTTTTTCTAAGATTATGAAATAAAAAAATCTGGGACCAATACTTAATTAACATGTTATTGTCACGTGTCAAGTAAATCTGCTATAGAAAGTTAATTCTAATCTGCAACCCATCAACCCAGACTGAGTTTATATCTGTGCTCATGATCAATATCCAATGAACAGGTTAATGGCGGATCCATCGTGCGAAGTGTGGACTCGAACATCCATGACCCTGTCATCACATGGGCAGCCTCCGTCGATGCCATCCAGTATACACAGTTCGAGGAACTGTCCCATGTCACTCTGGATTATCGGGCCTGTTGGGTATCTTTCCTCGAACAAAACTTCCAAATAAATCCACTGTAGCTATTGTCTTCTGGGTCTCTGTTCTTGGAAGCCCATCCACAGCCTTTCTTTTGCTTCTCAATATTATTTTATCATGGTTTTTTTTTATCGGATCACTGGTTTTTTATGGTTAATATCACACGTCCCATTCCGAAAGTACATCAACCAATCTTTTCTTTTAATCTTTTGCTAAAAATTGCTGTCCAGGAAGTTTTTGTGAGACAAACAATTTAAGCTGGACTTTCAATCTACTCTTCACCTTCGAAAGTATAAGCTTAGAAAACTCTAATACTGGGATTTTAAAGTACTGTGAGATTATGTGAGTTATGATTTTTTAAAATATTTTTTTTTAAAAAAATATATTAAGATAATATATTTTAAAAAAAATTTAGCATAAACACGTTAAAGCGATATAAAAATATAAAAAAATAATTTTTTTATAAAATATTGTTTGAAATGTAATTCCGAACGCGGTGCTAGAGTGAAAGTTTATCTATTTAAAATAATAATAAAAATTAACTAAGTAAAAATTTAATTTTAATAAGTAAAGTTATTAAACACAACCGACTATATAAAATTGAATATTTTAAATTATATTTTTAGTTATTGTTGATAATTTTTTTATTTATTAACACATATGGTTCTTGATATATTTAGTTAGATGTAAGTACATATATATTTTATTTACAATTAAAAATTTTTATATAAAAAAACATATTAAAAAGTCCTGTATATTTAATTTATTTTTTATTAAAAAAAGAAATATTCAACCCCGTGATGGAATCCAGGTTAAAAAAACTAGTCTTTGCTAGAATTTCCTGCGTAGGAGAAAGGTTTTGCGAGACAAACGATTTAAGCTGGACTTTCAACCTATGCTTGACCTTCGAATGTGTAAGCTTAGAAAATGACTAGATCGAGATCATGAAGTGAAAGTCTATCTGTTTAAAGAGTATAATTCCTTTGTTCACAAGGGAGACGGTGATGTAAGTTTCAACGAGTTTAATCACTTGCTTGTGTTTTTCTTGGTGGTTTATTCATTTACTTTAAGCTGACATTTTACAACTTGGCAGTTTTCTCTACCTTTTTTTAAATAAAATATTTTTAATTTAGTTCATGTTCCAAGGATAAAATATTAGTAAATTACAAGAATAAGATACACGAGAGATAAACAGTTTATCGATGAATTAAATCTCGAGATTCTTTTTTATACTATATGTGTTTATATACAAAAAATTTATTTTTTTATTTTTTATTAACATGAATATCCATACCAACTTGCGCTAATCCTACGAGTTCTAAAATTAACAACCATGTAAGTTTTCAATGATTATCATATTAGCAATCATAGGACTCGAACTTGAAATTACAAGGAAAACAAATCCCTTAATCTCAAATTCTCACACCACTTACTAAATAGTTTTTATTTATTTTATTCTTGTACAATATATTAGTGTTTTAAACGAGTGACTTATTTTTATGGTGACATTTGTTATTTATTCCTTTTTTTTTTTTTTTTTTTGCCTTGGATCCAAGAAATAAAGCACACACCAGCTCTTCAAAATAATAAAAAACAAAAATAAATTCAATCCAATCTTAAATTTTCTTACTCTTGTCATAGCTAAGGATAACCCGAACCAAATTGTGTCTAGAGCTAAATCCAGCAAACATACTCCCCAGTCACAGACACAAACACAAACTTGACTGCACCCTTTACCAACCAAAACCATACCAAACATGTAATATGTATATTATTTCTGGGTTAGCGCTTCTCTCTCTTGTCAGGATAATCTTTTGGTAAGGAATTTTGTTTTTACACCAATTTTGTGAGACTTTCAGTAATAATCCCCTTTTCCTTTTCTTTTCTTTTTTTTTGCCTAATGTGAAAGTGCATTTTTTAAGTGTTTTTTTTGTCTAAAAAAACATTAATTTCTCTCACTAATCCTCTATACAACTTCATGACTGGTGTGTTGGCGGTAGAGATTGAAGAAGCGGAGGAGGGATGGGCGACTAGGCAATGTGGTTGGCGCGTGGTGAGGGAGAGGGAGGGGTGATTGGCGCAATTTTGGTGCCCCTTGTCGACGAGGCCGAAAAGAAGGAAGGAAAGTGGTGAGTGGCGTGACGGCGAGGTCAGCAACCAACTATGGTTTGCGAGTTCTTGTATGTGATTTTGATATTATAATGTTTTTATTCATGTAAATATATAAAAATAATTTTTTTATTATTTTTTTAAAAATATTTTTAATATTAGCACATTAAAATAATAAAAAATATAAAATATAATTAATTTTTTAAAAAATATTTTTAGAAAAGACAAACCAACTCTAAATACAGAAGAATTTAAACTTTCCTTCTTTTCTATTATTCATTTGTATTTAACACAAATACAATACATTTAAAATTTTAAATGCATAGAAAAATTATAAGGTTAAGCTATCATAATTCAACAAGTATTCTAAAGATTCTAAATACAAATCTTTTTACATTAGGAAATCTTTTTCATAACTCAATTGGGAGGGTGTTTATCATAACCTCTGTAAATGTTTTTTAAAAGTATTATTGATTTTTTTAAAAATATTAAATTAATATTTTTTAAAAAAATTAATGATTTTGATAAACTAGTGTTAAAAATTATTTTAAAATAAAAAATTATTTAAAAGATATTATACAACAAGATAGTAAACTCACCTGATAAATCTCTATCTTTAACCGTTCATAACTTAAGAGTATAATTTAGTTCTGTTCATTTTTATGTTTTAAAAGTGTTTTTGAAAAAAATTAAATTTTTTTTATTTTAAATTAATATGTTTTAGTGTTTTTAGATCATTTTGATATAAAAAATAATTTTTAAAAAATAAAAAAAATATTATTTTAATATATTTATGGATAAAAAAATAACCGCAATTACAATCTCAGACATTTTTATAAATATACTGTAGAATAATACAGTAAACATTTTCGACTTTTAATCCATTAAACAACACGGCAAATTCTATGCTCAGGAAAAAGAAAACAATGTGGACTTTAAGCGTTTTTACTTGATAGACACCACCACACTGGAACCCAGCACGAATAAAAATACTACAAGTAGGAGCCTGGCCTCCTATCGAATCAAGTGTAACATGATCTAGAGTTCTAGACATCGAACATCGGTGTTTTACTGTCAATTGAATGATTGATGTTTAGCTGTCGGCTGAATATTTGGGCCTTAAAATGTACATCACGAGGTGACTGTAAATTTGGAAACAAGATCATGGGCTTGATCACGAGCCGCTGATTGGTAAATAGTAGTCCGTTCGTAATTTCAGTGGGTCCAATAAAACGTGAGCTTAATTGGGGAGTCAAAGGCCTGTGACTTATTTAAGCACCTGGGCTACAAAGCCTACTGTTGCACAAGAACCTTCCACCCGCAAATGGAGATTTTTCTGTAAAATGTTTGAACAATTTAAGTGTAAACCCAGGAACTATCCACGCATAATCGGAGATTTGTAGCGGGGAAAGGCGCTGTACTGCTTTTCCACGATCTTAGAATCTATAATATCAAGCGACATACAAAGAAAACGGAAAGCACTTATTGGAAAAGTAGAAAGAAAAAAAAAAGAAGAGAGGGTTAAAGACATGGAGAGGACAGGAGAAACGTTATCACATGTTAAAATGTTGTCACTTTTTGTTTATCAAGGGAAAGATACTGTTTATTTTTATGTTTAGAAAGCAAAGTATTTTTTTTAAAAATATTTTTTTGTATTTTTAAATTATTTTGATTTGTTAATATTAAAATTAAAATTTATAAAATAAAAAATATATTATTTTTTCAATATATTTTCAAACAAAAAAACACCTTAAAAAATAACCGTTATTATAGTGAAAAAAAACTCGAAATATGTTTAAAGTCAACAAATACAAAAACAAATTGTATTTTTATTTCTTGTAGCCCGTTTAATATTGTAATAATAGTTATTTTTCAGAGTATTTTTTTTAAAATTATTTTTAATATCATTACATTACAACAGTGTGTAAAATATATATAAAAAATCATATTATTTTAAAAATCTTTTTTAAATTAAAAAAGAAAAAGAAAAGACGGGAACAATTATCCTGTGACTTGCGACGACGGACAGTGTGGCCTTCTTTGTCTAGAAGGCACACACCAAAAGATGTGGACCTTCATGCAATGGGCCCCACATCTCTTACGATCACCAGTTCAAAGTAGCGTTCACGTGGCCACGTGGGATGATAGCAACAGGGTTTACCACATACTTATGATGGAGGTTAAGTATATCCTCTCTCCGTACCATACGTTACATATACGAACACCTTGCTAAATAATACAAAATACGTATAGGCGGTGGTATCTATACATGACCGGGGCGAGGCAGGGGCAAATGCGTGATGCAGAGGAGTGAGGTGAAGTGGCAAGTAGGGGATTTGATGTTTGGCATTGAGTTAGTGTGCTTTTTTAAAAAATATTTTTAGTTTTAAAATAATAAATTAATTAGTTTTAATGATTTTGAAATACTAATATAAATAATAATTTTTTTTAATTTTATGTACTTTTAAATAAAATATAATTTAAAAAAGCACTCATCATTGCAGTCTAAATAGCCGTTTGGAAACGTGATTGGAGAGGTGTTTCCTTAATTTTTTTATTTAAAATTAATTATTTTATGTTTTTTAATTGTTTTGATATGATAATTTCAAAAATTATTTTTTAAAAAAATATATTTTTAAATGAAAAAATATTTTAAAAAGCAATAATTCTCGTACATGTATATTTGGTTTTACCTGCGCTAGCTTGCCTTCTATTAAGATATCATGCCTTTTCATGGGCTTAATTATGTAACAATTATTTTGCTTACATGACCCATATGGGTATAGTTTTTAGACCCGACTCAGTTCAAGACTTGGACTCTGGGTTTTGATTAGGTCATCTGGGTTAAATTTTTTTTAAAAAAATCAAAACAATGTCATTTTAGTTAAAATATAAAAGTCAACAAGTTGCAATCAAGTTTTTAACTGATCTTGCCGGGTCAACCAAATTGCTAGGTCATACCGGGTTGTTCCTTTCTCTATTTTTTTTAACCCAATCCAGTTTCAGTTCCAGGTTAGCCAAGTTTCAGATTGACCTACTAGACTAAACCGGGTTTTAAAACTATTCATACAAGAATTGACTACTATTCGTATGGGAGGAATTAACAGGAGGGGTGGGCGACAAATGGGGAAACAAGAGGGGCCTTCCTCGACTCGAATGTTAATTATTAGGATAATTTCACTATTAGTATATAGCTTCATATCTGTTTCTCAATCAGTATATAAACTTTATTTTTTTCACGTAAGTGTTTTTTTTTTTTTTCAGAATCTTTAGTTAAATACTCTCATTTTCCGTAAATATTTTGGTTATTTGATGACGAGTCATTTGCTTTTGAAACTTTGTTGGTGATCCAATTCTTATTTTATATTAATCTAGTAAATGGACTTTAATCTTTTTTTATTATAATACATTGAACATTTTTTTATTGTTTCAATCAATTCTACATTTTCTAAGGTTTTTTTAGTTTAAAAAACCCTATGAGATAACATTATTTTTAATAAATTAAAATGTTTAAATTTAGAATAAATTTTTTTAAAAAAATATTATACGTTATTTTAAGATATAAACTTCTTTTAATTAATGTACGATATTCATTTATATAAAGACTAAAAAATATTTTTTAATTAATTAAAACTAACAAATGCATCAAAATAATACTTATTTATTTTTAAAAAAATTATTTTTGATATCAACGCATCAAAATAATTTAAAAACATCAAAAAAATATTAATTTAAAATAAAAAAACAAAATAAAAATTTATTAAAAAAATATGTTTAAAATATAAAAACAAACATAATTTAGATGTAAAATCACAGTCTGCCAAAGCAATTAATAGAGTTACTAGATTGAGATTAAAAAAAAATGAGTGTACTTGGATGAAGAAATGTGCTCAATTGAAAAAAATGAGTGAAATTGATACACTGATAATGAAATTATCCTTTAATTCTTCTTCTTCTCAATAAAAACCAGAAAATATCAACTTTATTCTCGAACAAATTTTTATATCAAATATGTCCTTCAATAATTTTGAATTATGTTGGAATTTCTTAAGAAAAATATGGATTTCACTAAAAAAATTGACATCGTTTATAATAAAAGAGTTCAACGATCAAATATAAATAGAACAACATAACTGGGAATTTTTGAAACCTGAGCGCATAACTGGTAAAAAAAATTTATTTGAAATCAAAATCGAGACTGGGAATCATTTTTAAGGTTCATATTGGTCCACCTAACTCGATAGTATATGATCTTCTAATATCAACCCTGATATTTTCATAATGTTTTAATTGAGCCCTTAAATGTTAAATGTCTAACATATGTTCCCGACGAGACCTTTTGAATGATTCGATTTTTTAAGTATTTCATAGATCATATATACAAGATTCGAGATCGAGAGGTTGAGGAAATGCACGAGACTCGGGAAAAAAAAAGCTGGGTTCGAGTGGATACATATATCGTCTCAAGTATAAATTATTAATTATTTTAAGTATAAAAAATAAATATAATTATTATAACCAATTAATTGACTACTGATTATTCTATTTTGAAGCTCTATTCCAGAGCAGTTAGATTTCTAGTCATCACCATGATTCCTTGTCCTTTGACTTGAAAGAAAATAAATAAAACGAGATGCATTGTAATACCCTGCGAATCAGCGCCAAAATTACTGTTCGATTCCCCTTACCTATTAACGTGGATAGAAAGAGAAGCTGAAGCTGAAGCTGACAATGTTTCCTTCACAGGTAGAGTGTCTTACTGATGCTGGGAAAATTGCAGTTTAAACTCCAAAAACTCCAGAGACTTGTTTGGGTTTACCCGACGAATATCCAATGAGTATCTAGAACTCGATTGGGTTGAGTTTAATCTATACTCGATTAGATTTAGGTAAAAATCTTGAATTTAAGTTAAGATATGGATATTGTAA
>Ga0325411_1007737_pt1 | contig 11699 bp, 9 predicted proteins | sample PopdelMetagenome_13_FD_206181 | JGI IMG/M metagenome (GOLD analysis project Ga0325411, IMG submission 206181) | Populus deltoides microbial communities from Bellville, Georgia, United States - Xylem-PdIQD-R4 | ecosystem: Host-associated > Plants > Phyllosphere > Stem > Wood/Secondary xylem...
AAATATATATATATATATATATATATATATATATATATATATATATATATATATATATATATATATATATCAGGAAACATCTTCAAAAATTAAATGCATACATAATAACCAAAAAAATAATTGTCTTTTAATAGAGTCTCTCTAAACAAAATAAAATAAAAAAGGTGTATTAATCTAGATATAAAAAAAATAATTCTAAAAAAATTATTAATTTTAATAAAATTAAAAATAAAAAAAAGATTAAGCGTTACTTGGCCTAGCAAGCCAGACCAGCCCACTTGGTCCATTTCATTAGAGCTTATATAATTGGGTTTTTTTTTTTTAAGTTAGAGCAGATAATATGTTGTCTGTCTTAAATTGTTTAAAAAAAAAATCAAACAACATTTCATTTATATTACCTAATTTTCATTTATTATGGTGCTGAAAAAAATAAGTTGATGGTTTTCTCAATCTAAAATCCGAATTTTCAACCTATATTTTTTTGAATCCACCATAACTTAGATTTTAGACCGATACACTCATTATACATCACCCATGTCACTAATTGCAGTTCACCTCACCCTTATCTTTAGTGCTGCCTTTTTGGATCGTCGTATATACTTGGATGGATCAAATGTCTAAGATTGCCCCTTCACTCTTTTTCTAATTTACTTTTATTTTTATTTTATTTTCTGTGCATCTTAATTAAGCAGAATCTATGATTAATTACTTATGGTAAAATTAATTGTTTTCAAATTGCTCAATGATTTCCAAATTATGCTGCTTTCATATGATCAGCCATGATTAATTTCCACAACACAGATGTTATGTAGGTGCAAATATACGAAGGTTTAAATTATTCTTTTTACCCTATTACTTTTTATTTAAATTAGATTATTAAATGTGATATTCCTGGTTGGATCAATATTTTTTAAAATAAAAAAATATTTAAACCATATAAATTTTTTTGACATTATTATTAAACTTAGTATAATAATTCAAACTCAAAAACTCTCAACTTGATTTTTTGCTTAGCTCGAGTTTTAAATTAAATACGTGGGGATTGTCCCGACATGACATTGTTGGTTCGGCAAATCCAAAAAAAATAACTAAAGAAAAAAAAAGTCAAATTAACTATAATTAACCCATCAAACTTGCAACCGGATTATATATGAACTTCAGTACTAGATCGAATGAATTTTTAGCTTATTACATGATAAAAAGATACAAAAAATAGATTTATCATCAACTCAATACCAGTGTTATTAAACTCGGCCCGGCCTGGCGGGTCGATTCGGGACCCGGTCGACCCGATGGCTGGACCGGTTTGGGTTTAATAAAAGACCGGTTGTGGCAACAGCCTGGCCAAACCCGGGCGACCCGGTGGGTTGACCCATGACCCTGGCGAATCCGGACGAGACCTGGTTTTTTTTTTCAAATATGGGATTTGAAACCTATTAGTATATATACTCTATGTTTTCAAGGAAAAAATTATATTTTTTTCAATGTGAGATAAAAAATCTTTTGGTTTAAATATTTAAACTTAAAAATGATAACATAGTATCTTTTTAATATGAGATTTAAAGCCCTTTCGTATATATAATATATATTCTCAAGAAAAAAATTATATTTTTTCAATGTAGAATAAAAAAACCTTTTGGTTTAAATATTTTAACTTAAAAATGATAATATAGTATCTTTTCAATGTGAAATTTGAAACTCTTTCGTATATATACTCTATGTTCTCATGAAAGAAATTATGTTTTTTCAATATGGGATTTGAAACCTATTATGATATATACTCTATGTTTCCAAGAAAAAAGTTATGTTTTTTCATTATGGGATAAAAAAACTTTTTTGGTTTAAATACTTCAACTTAAAAACTTAACATAATATCTTTTTAATGTGGGATAAATTTTTTTTAAAAAATATTCTTTTAAACATTATTATTTACAATATATATATAACATAGATTTACATAGATTTTTTTATATGAAATATTAAAAATTTAAAGTTAAAAGTATGGAGTCATTTCTTAAATAAAAAATGTAATAATTTGGAAGTAAACAGTGTGTTCATATCCTGCATATATATATATATATATATATATATATATATATATATATAACAAAAACATTGAAATTTCCAATTACAGAAGCTAACAACGTAGATAGGCTTGGCTCATACATCAAATACAAATCAGTGCCTGCCACGTTCTCTCTCAATACAAAATGAAGCCAAATCTGGAACTTTCCCGTTGGAATAATTATCTTTGATTTATCTTGATGTACTTTCTCTAGTTGTAATCACTTGCAAGATCATCATTTAATTATATATATATATATATAATGTATATTAGCGTTTGTTTGGTTATTATCTTGTAACAAAAGGGATAAAAACATTTAGGAACTTTTTATTTTGAAAATACAAAAATTTATTTTAAATTTTTTATTTTTTTTATTATAAAACAATATTGAATGCATGAAGGCAGGTGCTCAGTTCGGAATGTATTTAATAGTTACAGTAGTAAACAGTACCTTGATAAAGAAGAAAAAGGGTCGAGGAGGAAGTGGGCGAGAGCAAGTTAGATGGATTAGGGCACGTTACCCTCTGGACCCATTACAGGATGTTCCAAAGAAAGAAAGACAACAAAAGATTTATGTTTTTTATTTCTTTGGAAATTTCCTAAACATCTGCTCTTTATTCTTTTTGTTGTTTCTTAATTCTTCTTCTTCTTCTTCTATCTTTCCATCCTTCCATGTTAGTTTGCTTAAGCAAAAAAGAAAAAAAATCATACATGTGGTTAGGGTTTTCTCATGTTTTTCTTTTTCTACTTTTAACTGTCTAGCAGTAAACAATTTTCTTGTTAGGAGTATCTTTGTTGGGGAATCCGAGAGCACTCGAGAGACTAATTCTTGTACTTTTCCTTTCTAGAAACAGGAGTCAGAAAAGGCAGTTTACTGATTAAAGTAGTCTTTGTTGTTGATTTTGATTGATCAAACGGCTCTTTCTCACCTTCTGAATCTTTCTCGCTATATTTTGGTATCTGGGCTAGGATCATCTAGCTAGTTCTTTGGTTTGTTCTTGTGGAAGCTTGAGGCAGTTTGGATTCAGTGTATCTATATATATCTGTATCGGGATGTCTCAAGAGATCATGGAAAGTAGGATGGTGATCAATGAAACTAGTAGTGCCTCAGAATCCACTCATGACACAACTTACACCAAGATTTTTGTTGGAGGATTGCCCTGGGAGACCAGAAAAGATTCCTTGCAGGGTTATTTTGAGCAGTTTGGAGAGATTATAGAAGCAGTTGTCATCGTTGATAGGAGCACAGGAAGATCTAAAGGATATGGCTTTGTAAGCTAGCCCTGCTGTTTTTAGCTATAAGACTTTTATAGGTTTGGCATGATCATGTATGTAATCAATTGTAGTTTTGTCATGTATGTGTTTCTTAGGTAAATTTTAAGGATCCTGATTCAGCAACAAGAGCTTGTCAAAATCCATATCCTGTTATTGATGGAAGGAGAGCCAACTGTAATCTTGCAGCCTTTGGTGCTAAAAAGAAAGGTCCACCTGAGCCTGGTCCTTGATTGATGCTTGCCTCCAGTAGCAAGTTCATAATTTTGGTTTATATTCTTATTCTATGTTTGCTAATTCTAACTATGTTCCCGTTTTTGTTCCTACTTTTTCCTTAAAGCTGCAGGAATTGATAGACTTGGACCTGCAGCACCAAGATTCATGGCACCATTAAACATTCATGGCCCTTCTGCGTACTTCAATCAACAAATGCCTCAATATGCATCTCCTTATTCAGTTTATGGGTAAGGAAATTATCTTATTTGAAAAGAATTGTCTGACAATTTGTACTTCATTGTCTTCTGATCTTATTGCCTTCCTAATTTCAGGTATCCTATCCACCCACAGGACACTTCTGCAATGGTTGGTTTTTTTTTTAAATAGCTCACTGATAAATGCTTGCATGCATGGACACAGGGCATCTTCACAATATAGAAGTTCTGATAGCTCAACAAGTTTCTTAACTGTCTTGCAGAATAATATTTACAGCGCATATGGAGGGAAATTCTATTACCCCGCCGCGGCATCAGGGTCCCCTGGAGTCTACCTGAATTATTACCCATTCTATGCTCAACATGGACAGAACTGCCCAAGTTACTACCCCAGAGTGATACAGAACTCTCAGCAATACAATGCTTTTGGGACCTTATCAAATCCTACTTCAGCTTCCTCACTACCAAATACCAGTTTAGTGTCTTGAGCAATCTTGTTTATGTGATGTTTCATGAATACGACACTAACATATGACAACATGCTATGTATGCAGAAGCAACAGAAGCAAGACCTGCCGCGATAGCAGAACAACAGCAATGAGAGTACCAATAACTTCATCTGAACAGAAGTCATGGGCTTATTTCTTATAGTAAAATTAGTTCACACCATTTCAGAGTCAACTGGATGTAACAGAAATAGATTCCATAGAAGAAACTTCTGCAGGTTCTGTATAGTTCCCTCCTTGAAGACACACACACACCATTCATACATTTTGTCTGTCATTGATGGTTTATCATAGTAGTATCTTCCCTTTCTGCTTTAAATTTGTTCGTTCTGAGATGCAATATGCCATGAAAGTTTATATTCCATCGTATTTGCGACCATGAAGCTTATTGCAAAGTGATGTTTCATCATTTGGTTGAGATCAAAAGAAAAGATTGGATAGCTTGGCCATCAACTCTTTATGGATTTCTGATTCAACTATGGTTTCCAGCTTTCCATAATCAGTGTCCTATGTTTTCAAACACAAACATTGCTTTCAGCTCTTTGCTTGAGATAATTGTAGTCAGCCCTCCCAGGTAAATGCTGCTAGTTTTCACAGCCTAGTGTTGTCGGGCTTTTGTTTGCCCTGTATACTTGGGCTTTCAATTCTTTCCCTAAGTTAAAACTTAGGAAACATGAGTGGACTCCAGGCCTAGCAGAACTCTCCCAGATATTGAAATCGTGACAAAGATTAAGCTCAAGGCACACCATCATTCCCATGAAGCAGAAATGAGAAATCTATCTGCTAAAAAATATAATACATGTAGTATATTTACATGATAAATCAGTTTTTTACTTGCAATGGTACTCAACTGGATTCAAAAGTCAATCAAGATGGCAAACTCAAATTGTGGGTTCTCCCTAGCTCGACTTTTATTTTCAGCTGATATTATCGAACTTACACTCAATTAGGTTCTTTTCCCAAACAACAATCTTGAGAGTAATTAATTTTTTTATAGTTTTCATATACTAATATTAAAAAATTAAAAAGGATATTATTTTAATATATTTTTTACACGCATTTTCAAACACCACATGTTATTTAGCGATGGCCCAAACTTTTGATTTCCTGGCAGAAGAAAATTTGTGTTTTGTTGTCAAACAAAGCTTTGGTTTGACAATTTCAAAACTCGGGTGGCTGCAAAGTTCTTTAAAAGGAATAAACAAGTAGTATGACAGACATCACGTGAGCTAAAAAGAATTTTATAAGATATCCATTATGTAACTAACTGGACCCTTCAGTGCCTGCAAGAGGCCATCTCTAGCTCTGTCTTTGATGATGAGTGGAATACTGATATATTTTGTTCAACTTGACACTATCCTCAAAAGAAAAAACTGGAAAGGCCACTGAGCACAATTTAAAACCTCCACAAGAGTCCATGAACAAAGGAAAGCTTCAACAAGGTTAAGGTCTTTTCTTTTTCTTGGATTCAAAAATTGATGCCAAACACTTCCAACACTTGAGCCCTAGCCAAGAAAGGAAAACCATAGCCAAAACTAGTAAGAGGTGAAAACTTGAAAAGGAGTCAATCTCAATTGTCATGAAATATCCCAACAGTATTGAGTTCTCAAGAAATTCATCATGACATGCAACATATATAAAGCCATTCATATCCTTGAAATCCCATCCAACTCTATAGTCTGACAGACAAAATAAACGACCCCCCTGTAGGTAACAAAGATACCGGGCTAACATGCTAGGATATAGATATAAACGCCACAAGTACCTTCAAAAGATTTCAGTATCTATATATGTATTTATATAAATATATCTCTCAGCAGTTGATCAGTCCAGGAAGCATTAGGCATGATTCAGTTGAACAGTGGGCGAGGGATGCGAGGGCGAACAGGTGTTTTCGATGGGCTCACCCTGCATATATAAAACAAAAGATCGTTAAAAACACAAAAAAGAACAATTTGTGAGGGGAAAAAAGAGAAACTGAACGACCAGCAAAAACAATGATAATCTGCCAAACTACCTTATTGGCAGTGATCCCAGAACCGCACCACTGCAGTTCAGTGCTGCAATTGCACCCTCAGCCTGCAAGGGTTGGAGGAACAGCATTATAGACATTCTCAACACATAGTACCATATTACACTCACAAGTCCACAAAATCAGGCCCAAACATGGAATACTCCAGTATGTTGCAGCTTAACTAACCAACAGAAATTGCAAATACAGCATAAAAATTAACAATAAGAATAAGAAAATAAAGACCATTTCAACTTCAAAAGATGTAAGGACAAGATCCTGAATGGTCAAGCCTAAACAGTTTCCAAATAGTCATGCCTAAACAGTTTCCAAAATGTTGAGCCTAAAATGTTTGGACCTAACTTCTATACTGTTATGGTGAAGAAGCGGTCGAGAATATTAAGCTGAGGCTATGAATTCACATAATGTTCCACTATGGCAGCAAGCAGTGTCATTGATAAGATGCATATGAAATGTCCAGCAATATTTGCATTCTGTTAGATATCACTCCAAGTTTTTAAACCCTGTGGCTGTAACTGAATCGTCAGAAAATGTAGATGGTGCTTTGCACAAATACAAAACCCAACATGTTGCAATGGGGCTTATACAAATGAGTTTGACGACTTCAACACCTCTGCACCAGTTGCAAAAAGAATGAACTCAGCCACTAGTGACAATGAGGATGTCACTCCTGTTTTCAACTCTCCATATCCAAGAAAAGGCTTAAGCTTTTATGGGGTGGTGGAATTACAAAGCTAGGAGAGTGGCGTTATCAGCACCTGCATATCCTTGCTTCAAACAAGCACAACAAAGGCAAAGCAATCCACCATCTTGAGTATCCTAGGGGATTGGCTGTCTTGGCACACCACACAGGGTCTGACATGATATATGCTCTGAGCACTTGGAAGTACCCTAGTCATCCCAGAAAGGGAGCATTGGAATACTTACAGGAATGTTCTAAGATATCTTAAAGGTAGGATTCTATAGAGCAATCCTTGATGGAGTACAGAGGATCACTATTTTTAGATCCATCTAATACTCTTTACAATTAGCAGTGTGAGATCAAAATCTTTTAACGTGTACATAACCAGGTTTTTGGTCGGGGAAGATCACTCCTAATGGACTTGCTGATCAAAGGGTACAAATGGGAATGCCTCCCCAAGGTAGACATGGGCTTGATCCTTGGAGCACCCGAAGGCCAGAATCACGCATATGGCTCAGGCATGCCAAGCTTCACTATCATTTTTTAATAAAAAAAGTTTAGAAACTAAATGTTATGTATAACTATTTAGTTATTGAAGCTTACAAACTATTGAACGAAAATGGGCCAAGTCCGAAATCAGGCAGTGGGCTAATTCTAAAGGTGTAAGGACAAACAAAGAATTGTAGGACAAAGTGAGAGGCAAAATAAAACAAAATAGATTAAAGGAGCTTAGAAAAGTGAGTAGTAGTGTGCAAACCAAGACAAACTAAGCATTCCCAATAAAGTAGCAGATTGGCAATGCCTGGTAAGCAATTTTTTTCCTAAAATTAAGAGCACTAATTTTACTGTCCGAGTCAGTCACAAGAACATGCACGCTCAGAGGGAGGGTTCTCCTAAAGTCAAAATGGGAAGGCATTTCCCAGTGTTGTAGAATTGACACCTCTATATAGATCCACTCCAAGACCGACACTGGAGAAACAGATCCAAAATGGTGATATGATGCAAAGACAGGTTTCACAACCACAGAAAGCAGCATGAAGGGTCAATCTAAGACCAGCTTTCACAACCATGGTTAAAAGTATCCCAAAAAGAGAAATCTAAATTGACATCAGTTAACTCCAAGACTGACACTGGAGAAACAGATCAAAAAATGGTGATATGATGCAAAGACCATGCTTCACACCCAAGGAAAGCAGTGTGAAGGGCTTGCGACTCCACAACCCTTAAAATTTCCAACCCTGACTCTTTAGTGCCCATCTTACATATAGAATGACATAAAAGAAAAGGGAGAGGGACAACCAAAAAGGGAGGAGGTTAAGACTGAATGGACTAATAAATCATGGTTGAATTTACAAGTGACTCATGATTCAACAAAAGGGAAGCCACGACATTTCCTACCACGGTAACCCCAAACCTTTTAATTACATCAGGCCCAGCATAAACAACCAGAACACCAACAACTACTACAATAGAAATCTGATCAAAATTTTCAAATCCATTCAACTAAATTGTATTTTCCACAATCGATTTATGAATGGACTCATTTAAGGCCACAACCAATGTCTAATTCTATTATATGATTTTGTGCAATTAAAGAATCCTCAGTGAGCCACAAAATTTAGTTACTGATATTCTGTAGCTGAGGTTAAACTAAGGTTCTCCAAAAAGCCAAATAATTCTAACATCAAAGGTGGTGCTTCTTGTAACCCTATCAGTGCCAATTCCAACACAGCATCATCATATCTCAATTAAAGCTTTATATGTGGTTCATATGCAACCTCTAAATATATGTTGCATCAGCATTTCTTAGCATTCTCACAGAATATACCAGATTGTAACTTCTGAACATTTCTGAAATGAGAGCCCTTATTAAACAATAGAAAGTTTGATCCAGTTTTACATGCTATAAAAATGCACAAATACTAGCAAGCAGAAAGGAGATTGTTTCAACAAGAAAAAAGAATGAAACAAGATGCGTTTTCAAACAATGGTTCCAGGAAAATCAGGCACATGGGCCCAACAGTTGAAGGAAAGCAAATGGCTAAGAATACAGAGAAATTGAGGCCACATGAGATTCCAGGAATAACTCTACATTATGAATGGTTCTAAACTTGTTCAAGATGCATGAGACATGGCATAAATATTAAACCAGTAACATATGGATGCTAAAAAGTCAGCACGCAAAGATCAAGAGTACATAGGTAATTACCACTGCAAACTCAACGAAAGCAATGCGGGTTGAATGATGATAATCTCCAAGGAGCCTCAAGCGATGAACCTATATAAAACAAGATGTACAATAAGGTATAGCCTGCAATACAAGACAAGCAATGTTTGCAAGTTTGTTATATAAGCCACTACAGACCTCTCCGCAAAAGGATTCAAAGAAGAGCTTGACATCTGCCTGGGTGATCTACATTAATTGAAATCAAAGATATCAGGAAAAATGTTCCAGATATCACTCTTAAAAATATTAGCAGATATCATGTAACTTCCAAATATTACCTTTTTGTCAATATTTGTACAATAAATAGTCCTTGCACATATCTCACGCTCATCTTCAGACTGAGGATCATGATTATGTCAGAAAGTTAGGTAACAAAACAGAAATTTAAGACAAGCACCATTCTGCTGATATGGTTTCTAAAGTAGATGATTAGGTATCATTTATTGCACAAAGTCCTCACCCTTGGCAAAAATGTTGGGTTAACAGGTGCAATAGCAGTTTTCGAAGGCAGCACTCTTAGTGGGTAATATCCAAGAACTGTCCCTGACAAACTTAATGCAGTCCTTGCATCCTCTGCAAGCACATTTGATTGCTAAATCAACATAGCTAAACTCATCCATTGAGAAAAATAAGATGTACGAGCTGTTTTGAAATTACCTTCATCAGTAAACTCAACAAAGGCAAAACGAAGAACAGAGTTAGGGTCACCACATATACGACAGTCAACAACCTTTGTCCCAAAAAAACAAGAGGAAATCAATCAGAAACATATTCCACCATCAGCAATTAGTAAAATGAAAGTCTCACGTATGAGAGAAAACAAGGCCAGTTACCTGTCCACAGTGAATAAAGAGCCCCGCAAGCTGCTCTTCAGTAACCTGTATTCAATCACATGGAAACAATGATCCCAAAATCAGTATACAAACAACCATGAAGACATGAAGAAACCTAACAAAAAGAGATAATACAAGAGACAAATGCAGCTGCTTACCTGTTGATCAATGTCAGAAACATATACAGTCTTCCTGATTATCTCCTCTTGCTGAGCCATACTTGTCCTGCTGTTCATCCTTCGCCTCCCTTGATTAAAGTTCTTCTTCTGTAACAAAAAAATACCAGAAATAAGTAAAAATTAAAACACCACTCCATGACCACATAACAATAAGAAACAGTATTAGTAGTCAGTTTATTCCATTTCAGCAGCAACCACAAGACAGCAACAATCCAAACAAAAAAAAAGGTACCATTTTATCTGCAACTACATGACAACTACAACCAAAAAACAAGTAAAAAGAGGAAAATAAAACATACCCTTCTATTAGTAGGTCCATTGGCATTCCCGTTAATGGTTTGCACTACAAAATTGTTAGCATTAATGCCAAACCCGTTACCAAAGTATCCATGATGATTAGCGAGTGAAGGAGGCACAAACTCTTCAGCCATAGGATTCAGCTTTGACAGCATCTCCACCAAATCATTCATATCATTCACCTCATTAGATTTAGACTTTTGATGACGAATCTGATCATCCCCATAGCCACCAGATTGATTCATATCAAACCCATTTTGCATCTGGGCCCCATTAGTCTTTCCATTGCTTAAACCCCCAGTCTCACCAGACTTGCCGTTAACACTCTGATGATCATTGTTTTGGCTTTGAAAGTTTGAGTCTTTAGGATTACTGAAACCCACTGATTCGTTTCTGGGTTTTGATGATGTTCTCTCAAGATCATTGGTCTCTGACGACACTACAGTGTTGTCAAAGTTTTGACCAGCGGTTCCATTCCTAACTCCAGCATTCTCAGCAACAGCCATGATCAATCAATCAAACAAACAAACACTAGACCCCTCTTTCTGTCTCTCTGTATCCAAAACACAAAAAAGATCCCCTTTTTCTTCAGATTTCTCTGTAAAGTTCACGACTTTTTATCAGAAACCAATCAAGTCCCAATTTTTATCACATAAATGAAAATTTTAGGATAAACCCAGATTAAAAATAAAAAAATAAAAAAAAAACATACCTGCTTGGTTTCCCTTATCTAAACCATTTCCATTTGATGCTAAAGAGAGAACCCAGTTGAGAATTATATGTACAGGAATGAGAAAACAAGACGAAACCCAGTAAAGATGTGTAAAACAGAGAGCACCTTTTACTTTATTAGATTACTATTTTGATGCATTAATTTTAGTGTTGATGATTCTCTTTGTAGATATAGCTGTAGAGAGAGAAAGAAGAAGTAGATAGAGAGAGGAGAGGGGCGTTCTTTGGATCGTCCGTTTATGCCTTCTTGGACCTTCTTTATGTACCATTTTTTTTTTTTTTTTTTTTTGCTATAGATAATTACGACATACTTAACATTTTCCAACTTTACTACAACATAAGAAGATGACAATGGTGTCCCAATATAATGATGACCAGACCCATGCTTTGTTCCTTTTTAGGTTCCAATAACACCAATGTCTGGATGGGTTGGATGTGTCATG
>Ga0325411_1007739_pt1 | contig 11697 bp, 4 predicted proteins | sample PopdelMetagenome_13_FD_206181 | JGI IMG/M metagenome (GOLD analysis project Ga0325411, IMG submission 206181) | Populus deltoides microbial communities from Bellville, Georgia, United States - Xylem-PdIQD-R4 | ecosystem: Host-associated > Plants > Phyllosphere > Stem > Wood/Secondary xylem...
AATCAAGGATCCTGACATTGTTGGTCTTGCCTTGATCATTCACATCAGAAATCTGTTTATATTGTTCTTTTCTTTATTCTTGTTCTTTTATATAATCAGTATATAGGCTGGAAACCTGTGACCCGATTTTTTAAGATCATTCTCAGGTATAACAACGCCACGTACTGTTTTATCTGACTGTTTTATATACCATCTGTTTTAATCTGGTGTGTGTGTGTGTGTATATATATATATAAAAGTAAATTAGGAAGGGATGCATAATAAAGGAGGAATGAGTTTCTCAAATAATAAATAACTGGCTAAAAGGTTTATGTTATTATTTTTAAAGTCTAAACGCAATATGAAAATAATAATTTGTATATATTTAATAAAAGTATTAATAAATTCAGAACTAAAAAATTAAACTTATGTTATATTTAGGTCCAGTTTAGCTTTGTGATCTAATCATGTTTAAAAAAAAAGAATTATTTTTTTAGCTTTAAAATAATTTTTTTTTGATATTTTTAGATCGTTTTGATATGTTAATGATGCGAGCCTCGTGATCACGTGGTCACGCAACCAGCATGCAAAGACATTAATTCCCGGAAAGCCAAGTAAATCAGGTTTGATAAGAGTGTGACACAAAGATAACTTGTACCTAGACACCAGCACTATTGGAAATGGAAAACCCCCACCCAACGAATATTGATTCGCGAATGAGAAGTATAAGGATGAAGCCACGAAGACAGTTGTTCTTTAATAAGTCGTTTTTCAATTCTTTAGAGAAACCATGGAAGAGAGATTATCTCACCAACACACACACACACAAAGTGCGGCAAACAAGAAGTTTTATTAATCTGAATTTTCTAACTTACATGTCTGGTTATGCCTTTATTTATACTCACTCTAGACTTAAATAAACCCTAATAGACCCCCCTTATGTGAACTTATATGAACCTCACTTACAATTGATCCAAATAAGTAATAATAACCCAAAGACTAAGAAGAAAATAATACAAATAATACAAATCAAAAAATTACCATCCTAAATATGCTAGAACAGATTTGTCACCATTAAGAAGTCCCAAATAGACTAGGAAATCTGATCTGAAGGTAGAATTTATTTTGAAGTCTTCTTTCTTTTTTGTAGCTAGGATGAATAAGGAATCCTTGTAAGAAAATGATTCTGAACATTTATGAATCCTTGCCACATATGGAAACTATATTGCAACCCATTAAAGATAAAGGAGAATTAGGAGATTCCCAAAATAAGCTGTCACATCCTTTTAGGAAAAGAATCCTAGCTAAATAGGAAGTCCACAAGTCAAAAGGAAGTAAATAACAAAATTCATACAGCCTCTATTGACTCATGTTTCGATGCCTTCCCAAACTCCGATTGACCTAAAATTTTAAACTAAGGTAGGACAACATGTCAGGAGACTCCACGTAAACTTTCAGCTCGATTCAACGGTTGGATTGAGAATTATGACTGTTGCTGTAAAACTGGATAATTGCACATTTTACGTCAAAATCTGAATTTGACCTTTTCTGGATCGTATAATTGAGATTCCTAAAATAAGCTGCCACATCCTTTTAGGAAAAGAATCCTAGCCAAATAGATAGTCCACAAGTCAAAGGGAAATAAATAACAAAATTCATACAGCCTCTATTGACCAGTGTTTCGATGCCTTCCCAAACTTCAATTGACCTGAAATTTTAAACCAAGGTAGGACAACATGTCAGGAGACTCCATGTAAAATTTTAGTTCGATTCAACGGTCAGATTAAGAATTATGATTGTTTCCGTAAAACTGGATAGTTGCATATTTTACATTAAAATCTGAATCTGACCTTTCTTGGATCGTATCAGTTAATGTCAAAAATAAATTGTAAAATATATAAAAAATATTATTTTGATCAAAAAATATTTTAAAAAGCAAATGCTATAATGAAAGAGATTGTCAAATGGCCTATTTAATAAAGTAATTGAAATAAAAATATATCAAAATAATATATTTTTTAGTTTTTAAAATTTATTTTTAATATTATCACATCAAAAATATCCAAAAATATCTAAAAAAAATAATTAAAAATTTAAAAACATGATTTTACTGCAAAAATCAATCACTCGTTTTGCTCCTTATCTTTGCCTTAATGTAATTAATCTCTTAACAAAAGAAAGGCTTAGGAATTGCAACCTTAAATTAAAAGAAGAGCCCAAGCCATTGTGAGGGAAAAAAAAGCCCAGACTCATAAACTGCCTTTTCAATCCCTCAGACCCACAAAATCATTAGTGTATCGATTTTCCGCCGTTCGCAAAGTGAACCACAGTATCATAGGATGGCCATGGCAGCTGCCATTGTAGCTACCATGCCAGCCTTAAAATACCTAATAAGAATAACATTCACTCCCCCATTTCCACGCAAACTCCAAAAATTCCACTCGCTAGCTTCCCTTTCTCCTAATTTCACTCAGGAGGGTCCACAGCAACAGCGGCTGGAGCAGGAGCAACAAAATCAACTAACAAACAACAACACCACTAGCAGAAGCAGCAGTTCGACTTCATATTTTCCGAAGAGAGGGCAAACTTTGGAGTTGGTATGCGAGTCTTTAGCTTTCAAAGGGAAGGGGGTGTGCAAGGTAGCAGGGACTGGTTTTGTTGTCATGTGTGACCGTGCTCTCCCTGGTGAAAGGTTTATTGGACGGGTTACTCGCAGAAAGGGATCCTATGCTGAGGTTGCTTCCATTTCCCTCTTTCACCTCTGTACCTTTATCATTCATCCACTGGACGCTATACATTTTATGTGCTTCTTGTGGATTGCCTTTTCCATACAAAAACAGAAGGAATATGTGAACTTATTTTGTTTTCTTAAAGAAAATGTCGTGCTTTTTTTTTTGGTTATTAAAACATAGGAATTCATGGGCTTTAGTGATTTAGTGATGATAGCACCATGATCATATTAGAAATTAAAGTAGTTTTGTGGGTTTTGTTTCACCCCTGAGAAAATTGAGTAAAACTAAACAAGTTTAAACTTATGCTTTCTGTATGGTCTGTTTTGGGTTATAAGTAAGAAGAAAGGCTAAGGTTAGTGGGCGACAACACAGTTGTGCGCATTTTCGGAGGAAGTTGAATTGTGGAAATTGATGATTTTTGCTCCATCACAATGTGTGCTGACCGCAGAGCTTTTATAAACATCTTGCTTTAGTTTTGTGAACTCGAACTAATGTTTTGACTGCAAATTCATTGACTTGCAGAGGTAAACTATGATTTTTGAAATGGGGGTGCTAAAATTGTATAGTATTTTGCTATATTTAAAAATAAAATAAGCTGAAGATGGCTATAGAATAATAGGTAGTTTTTGGCCTGCAGAGTGTATATTTTTTATTTTAAGAGTCTTAATTTAAGGGTGTGCTTGTAACTTCAAACTTTTGACTAAGCTGAAAAATCTGTCTCTGTGCCGTGGCCCTGACCTATAACCTAGTTCCACCTCTGTTGCCTTGGATGTCTTATGTGTTCCTCTATTGCAATGCTTGAATGATGTATATACGTGGATAAAACTTGTTACCCACATGGATATAAGCAATAACAACTGTACAATCAGGATTGTCTCTACTACTTATGACCAGCAATTGTTGAAAGAAAGGCCAGCTTAATGCATAGTTGTAACTTTAGTCTCTAGAGTGGGTTCTTGTAGTGCTCAAAATATAGTGTGGATATTCTTCCCAAAATCAAATCTTTTTTTTAATGTTTACACATTGCATTTTGATTAATTGTGCTGCCTTATTCTTTCAAAACCGCAGGTAACCAAGGTAGAGACAATAACACCTCACTGGGATCTCATAGATGCCCCTTGTGAGTATGCCCCATATTGTGGTGGTTGTAAAACACAAAACCTGTCTTATGAGTCTCAGCTTAGAGCCAAGGAACAACAAGTTCGTGAGTTAACAATACATGTTGGAAAGTTTTCGGACAAAGTTCCAGAATTTTGTAGCATCATGAAGCCCATTGTTCCATGTGTTATTCAATTCCATTATAGAAACAAGGTTAGTGCATCGGATAAACCTTGTTGAGCATTAGCTGTACTTGGTGTGGTTGCATATAATAATTGTGTAATCTCTTATCCTTAAGCATTGTTCTGCAGATTGTTACAGAAGTGGGATAAATACAGAAAACCAGGAAACCATTTTCAGATCAACAAAGAAGACAAGTCAATTGAGTGATATGTTATTGTGTTATGACATAAAACCAACCCATTAATGTTTTTCCTTCGATGCCCTTGCATAATTTTCCTCTCAACCTTCAACAAGGTGCTTTCACTTTGTAGTTGTATATTGGCAAAACAATAAACTTGTTCATATGTGGTAATCAAGTAGACATTGAGAACAATTATTATGCCTGAAACCATTTTAAGTACTGCAAGCATAAATCAGAAAAAAAAAAGTGTTTCGAGTTTTTTGGCATCTTAGGCTGATATGTTAAGCTCTGCCATTACGATTGTTGTCATGACTTAACATTATTTCAAAAAGGATAATACAGAAGGACAGATGGTAAGCATGAGGATGTGATGCTTCATGTTTTAGTGATGATCATAAACATGCAGTAGCCAGTTTCACCATAATGCATCTATGTTAACATTATCTTCTTATATTGTTCACATGGAGTTCAATTGGTTAGCATTTTTACTATATAAGTTATAGCAGCTCTGCGCTTTACTATTCTGAAGAAGTGTGTAAAATGAAATTTGTAGAAAAATGTTCTTAGCTGCTCCTTCACTCTTTCTGCAGATGGAGTTTTCTTTTGGTTCTAAAAAATGGTTACCTAAAGAGTTGTTGGGAGAGGAACAAGTTGGTAACGAGAAATATGCATTGGGACTGCATGCTCCTGGATTTTTTGACAAGGTTCTAAATGTTGACAAATGCCTGTTACAAAGTGAGCCTGCCAACACGGTATGCTTTTTATCATATGGAAGGAATTCACATTCTCTTATGTGGATTTTTTTTTAATTATTATTTTGTGTGGAAACTGTAGATTTTCTGTGGCATGTACTTTCTCTGCCCATTTCTTTTGCAAGCATGTAGTAGTTAAATCAGGGAACCACCTTTTGTTGATGTCCTTCATTTGTAGTGTATTCTGATAGTGCATGCAGCTGGTGTGTATTGTGCCAATTGGAATGACGTCATATGAATTTAATGTTTTATACAGAATAGCTTAATTGAACAGCAGCCTCATAAGTAAACTCTCTTGGTCATTAACTCAGTTGTCAGTAACGTCACTATTGAATTGCTGCACCATTGTTTATTAATACAGCCTGCTTGGTGGAGGGCTTCAGTGGGGATTTGCTCGACCATAAACAGGATCACAATAGGGTGAACAGTTTAACAATAATACATCTGAAGTTTAAGCAAAACAATCACGAGTTTTATTTTCTTTCTTAACAGCACAAGTTAAAGCAATTAACAATGAGCATTAAATCAGGTGGTAAGTGGATGTGGGTGAGGTTGAGTAGACCAAGAATTTGTTGGATTTTCTTCTTTATAGATCAGAAATGCTCTTTCACAACTTTCGTGGTGATCTACATGCTTTGAAAGCAATATTTAGACAATTTTTTTATTGGAATCTTGTCAGATTATGTATCGTAGTGATCTAAGTAAAATGAATTGCATGTATCCTGTGATCATTGACTAGGACTTGTCATGTATAGGTTCTGGCAGCCATCCAAGATTGCTGGAGAGATTCACAATTTAGTCTCACTCCATATGATGTTCACTCTCACACTGGATTTCTTAAACATCTAATGCTAAGAACTGGAAGGTACTGTGAGGTCTATCATATTCCTCACTATTGTGGTTTCCTTTATTTCTTAATTCCAGCTCAATTTATTTTTTCTTCTGCTTGCCCCATGGAAGATGGCCAAGTCCACAGCATATATTTACTCTTGGACATTAAAGACAGTTAAATCCATGAAATTTTAAGTAATTATATTTATAATTTTTATCAACAATTTTAAGTTATTCACATTATTGAAATGTATTAACAGGAATGAACCTGAATGTAAAACAGAAAAAGAAAAAAAGAAAAACGAAGGTGTTCGTTGGGAGGATGCTAGAAGTGTAAACAATGAACTTCCTTCTTGCAGAACTGGTTTTGAAGAATCATAAATCAACTAAATTTTGAATAGAAGATTAAAAAATTCTAATTTCACACTATCTACTGTGTGCTGGAACAAAGCAAGTACAAGTGAATCTTATGGATAGTTAGGCTTAATTGGATGATTCATCTGTACTTTTTGATGAATAGGTCAAAGGGGTGTGAGAAAACAAATTCTTAAAGGAGAGAATCTGTGCACCCAGCAGGACAGAGTGCAACATCACAGCAATTGGAGTTTTTGCTCCTTGTGTCCATACCATCTAAATGTTTTCTGTTCTGACAACATAGACAATTTTGAGTGGAATAGTGTCAGGAAAAGTAGCCTTTCCTTGCCCTGATTGAATTTGGCTTTCTGCACGTGCAAAGTCGCTTAATGAAGAGGGTATGGACATATCATGGAAATGAAAGATATTGCTAGGTTACTGTGAAATGAGTTTTTTAATAATCTGGGAAAAGTTCAACAATTTCTGCTCACTGTGATTTATGATCACATTTTTCACTCAACATGCAGCTCCAGTCCTTGTTACAGTTCAAGCAATTCTATTTCATGGATTTTGAAATTGTAAACATAAACATTTTCCTCTTCAAACTTAATCCTCATTATTTGTGTTTCAGGAATGCAGAGACTGGTTTGCCTGAGCTTATGGTTAATTTTGTGACCTCGTCGTACAAGCCAGAGCTGCTGAAGCCCTTAGTTGAAAAGATTTCAGCTATTCCAGAAGTGGTTTGTTGGGCCAATTCCATATTGCTTTACTATTCAAATGCAACTTCCTTGCTTTGCCTTTGAGAGAGCTTTCTGTTGGGAGATACAAATCTGCTAATTTCAATGCTAGAACACGAATCCTAGTTTGATTAGATTTGACCAACTTTGATTCAAATCAAACCAGTTTAAATTAGTTTTAATGTATTGTAACTCATGACAGAACTGGGATCCTTGAAAAGCTGAGACAAGCGTAGCCAAGCTATTTGGTTCTTTTCTCAAACAGATCCATCTCAAGCTGCACCTTTCTTGATAACTATGTCGTTATCTCCATGTTTGGATGGGTAGAAGGTTTGTTGGGGAAATTGCATTCATCTTTGCTATCTCCAAAAGAAAGTTTTATTGATGACAGTTTCTGGTGATTAAAAATTGATGTCATGATAAATTTTCTACTGTAGAACTTGCTAGATTGCTCATTAAAAAATTTCAGCTTGTACTCTGGAAAAACAAATTCATAAAGGGCATAAGAAAAATATCGTGAATACTCTGTTGGGTGTTATGGCCTTTTGTTTTAGACTTCAATTTCCATAGGTTTTCCTGCTTTTTTATCCCTTCTTATGATCCTAGCATATATTTTTAGAGTTCTTGTGTGTCTCTTGTCAATGTTCTTAAGAAATCCCCACAGCCAAGTGTTCATAATGTTCATTTTGCTAGTTCTCAGGAAAACCTGAAATGTATTAAAATATTAGCAATACAATTTTAAGTTGTCCAAGTAACTCTGATAAACTGCCCCTCAAGTACAATATAAATATTCCTTTGAGATGAATGTGAACAATGTATGCATTTTCTATTTACTCTTTTTGTCTCACAGAATCATTTGTTAAACTCACCCATTGAGTCTTTATTTATCTCTTTCCTTTTCCCCCCTCCTTTCTTGATGTCTTACAGGTAAGCATTATGAATAATGTGAATACTTCTGTTGGCAACACGTCTGTTGGTGAGGAGGAATACACTTTGTATGGCAAATCTACCATCACAGAGATCTTAAGAGGACTGACCTTCCAAATTTCAGCCAATTCTTTTTTCCAGACAAATACTCATCAGGCATGTGAAGTAACATGAAATTTGTATTAAGCCAGTTTGTGCCGACTTTCATGCCATTTTTATTTCGTGCAAAATCTCTTGCTGTCTCGCCATATTCTCCCATTTTGCTTTGCACGTACCATCCATGATCTATTAAACAGAGTTTTTAACTGTTTAGGCAGAGGTTCTGTATAAACTTATTGAAGATTGTGCTGGTCTCAGAGGGGATGGCTCACAAATTGTCCTTGATCTATTTTGTGGAACTGGCACTATTGGTTTGACACTTGCCAGAAGGTATATCTCCTGTTCATTTGGTTTGAAGCTTGGGCCACTTCCAACCTGACATCATGTTTTGACTTCTCACATTTTGTTTTGCAGGGCTAAACATGTATATGGCTATGAAGTAGTTCCTCAAGCAATCTCAGATGCTCATCGAAATGCCAAGCTGAACAGGATCAGCAATGCTACATTTGTCCAGGGGGATCTAAACAAAATTGATGAAAGTTTTGGCAACAATTTTCCGAAGCCTGACGTTGTCATTTCAGGTTATCCCCTTGTCAAATGCCTTGTTCTCTGAATTTCACATCTTGTCTTTAAATTGTTATCGTAATGTAATACTCCATTATCCTTTGTTTTAAAAGGAGAAGGTAGCTAATTTTTGGTGTAGTGTCTGGAGTTGGGAGGGAAAGGAAAGTAACATAAACTTCTTTAACTTCTTGGACATTACTTCTTTTCTTTTCCTCTTATGGTTTGCGTGGATTTTATTTCTGTTCGTGTAAATATATTGAACCTGTGTAACAAACCCTGCTATAGCCTACATTGTCTGTTTCTGTTTGTAATATTGGACGAATTAATATATGCCCTTTGAACTTATTGCAAAATCTGATACCTTGTGGCATTTCTTGAAAAGTAAAAATGTGCTTCTGAATCCTTGTATTTTTGTTTCTACATTTGTGTTCTGGCAAATATGTGATATATTTGGACATTTGTTACTAATTACTACATGATGAGACTATGGACGGCTGCTATTGTTAGCATGACCTTGGACAAGCAAAGCTTTATCATGAAGTATATAATTAAATTCCTTATTTTGTTGTCTGAAATTTTTTGATAGAGGGCAGTGACAGAAATGCATTTATAGTTATTGGCAATTGTGGATTATGAGTAATGCCTCATGATTTGGGCTTTTTGAAGAATAAATTTCTGATATCTTGAGGATACTAAAATTTGAAAATTAATTTATTATTGTTTCTCTGATTAAAAGAGATCTAAGTTTTGACATGGATATGTGGGTTTAGATAATAAAATTATTTTAGTGGCTTAATCATTTAGCATAGTGGTAAAAGGGTGGACAGAATAGGGTTCCTTCGTGACTCTGTTTCAATTTTTGTGTAATCTAGTTTAACTAAACTTTATTTTTACATTACAACCTCAAATTGCTTTTTCGTATGAAAAAACATTAAATTGTTATTTTTATAAGTGTTTTTAGATAATTTTGATATGTTGATGTCAAAAATAAAAAAATATATATATATATATATATATAATTATTTTGATGCATTTTTAATTGAAAGACACTTTTGAAAAGTACCGTGCACAATACCAAACACACTTAGAGAAGTCTTAATTCAACCTAGTTGGGGGTGTAGGGACATGCATTCTTCTCCATTTTGTTCTATTTAGGGTACTTTCTACAAGCTGTTATAGCACTCATTTTGTAATGTTACTTAAAAAGACGATGCTCCACCTAGTCATCTCATCTACATTTTAATGAAACAACTTTTGCAGATCCAAACCGTCCTGGTATGCACATGAAGTTGCTTAAATTTCTGATAAAGCTCAAGGCCCCACGCATTGTTTATGTATCGTGCAATCCCGCCACATGTGCCCGTGACCTAGATTACCTTTGCCATGGTGTGGTATGTAGTCTTACTGATGGCTGTGCTGTTTTTGAAACCACCTGCTATTATCTGAATTCTGAAATCTGTGCAGAAAGAGAAAAATATAGAAGGATGTTACAAACTTAAAAGCCTGCAGCCAGTGGACATGTTTCCCCACACCCCGCATATTGAGTGTATTTGCCTATTAGAGCTTTTCTGATCCTTGCTCATGACTTTTAGCTCTCAGCTGAGGCTCCAGTCCGAAGTTTGATGTTCGGGATTCAGTGAAGTTTCTAATGCAGCCCGCATTTACCTTACATTAGTTTTCGATGCCAAAACAACTGAATAGTGAGACAATGTCAAGAGATCCTCACTGCTTGCATTTTTCTCTATAGTGGTCATTCATTTTGCATTGCAGTAGTTGATGTACGGTTGGTTTTTACCTTGAGACATCGGTAAAGTGTGTTTTTATGTTGTTCTAAGGATTCAGTTATGCTTAAAAGTTGTGAATAAATTATTTTCTTATATGTTGTGCAATGCGATAATATCACAAAGACCATGAGCGAAGTAAAATATGAGAACGAGGCTAGTTTTTGTTTTATATACAGAAACGTTATGGATGCCACAGGTATATTGAGTGACAGTAACATTTGCTCAGGCTTGCACTTGTACTTGCTCTGTGATTGCATCGCATGTTTTTATCAAGGGCTTCATTTCTGTCCTTCACATCTCGGCTGTTGACAATGATCCTCAAATGGTTTTTACAAAGATATGATTTTTTCTTGAGTGCTATACTGGTTCTGGAGTGGTAATCTAGCTGCAAGGTTGTAAAAAATATGTAAAATTACAAGTAAAATTTATTTATTAATTAGATATTGATAATTCCAGTTAATAAATTAAGTTACATTAAAATTTAATAAAAAAATCAACAACATTATAATTAATAAATTATCTAAATAAAATAAGAGATAAATATATTAATCAAGGAAATTAATGATGTGAAGAAATAAAATGTTTCATTACAAAACTTCTCGCTACATGGGGAATAACTTAATAATAGGAAGTACACAAGAACTTGGTGACAACTTTGTTGTTCCCATTACAAGTTCTGATGGACCCTTTCTGGATTGTAAGCTAATTTTGACAGATTTCAGTCCTGATTTCAAACGCGTTGTTCTCTCTCATCTAGATAAATTACTGAGCCTACCATATATGGTTGGAAAGCTTGAGATGTTTAGTTTCTAGCCCAACTTGAATTGCAATAAAATTTCACTTGTAGATATATGTCCCAAATAGCACACGAAAGTCTAATTTGGCAGATTTAACAAGATTTATCTAGTAACTTCGACTCTCTGAAATAATTTATTCTCGATTCCATTTAACTTGAAAATTTACCACAATATAGTTTCATGTGTCTAGTATTTCCTTGTAACAATTTAGCTTGATTCGATATACAGTTTGAGAGATATGCTTGATCTCGCAAAACTGGTAAGCAGATATTTTAAGGTCAAATTCAAACCCGACTTGATGAAATATCATAAATTTAGTAAACTCGTAAAATCAGATTGATTTAACCAATTTTGCACTAGTCAAGTCTGATTTTACTGGTTTTCGAGCTCTTGGTTTGATTTTGCACGTCGGAAACTGTTGCAATGTCGCGGTCGCACAAATTAATTACCTTAGCTTTAAACACAACACACAAGATAGTATAGAGCAAGCAAGGGGTCGATCCCATGAGGAAGTTCAAGTCAGATTTTTATGCTAGATGATATGCAATTTGAGGGGGTTTGGACGTTATCTAGGCTAAAGCAAAAGAAAATAGAAAACTATCAAATGAAATTTAATAAAATCAGAAAATTATCAAGAGAACAAACCTTGGTCACAAGCACACATCCACCTACAGAAATC
>Ga0325411_1007740_pt1 | contig 11697 bp, 6 predicted proteins | sample PopdelMetagenome_13_FD_206181 | JGI IMG/M metagenome (GOLD analysis project Ga0325411, IMG submission 206181) | Populus deltoides microbial communities from Bellville, Georgia, United States - Xylem-PdIQD-R4 | ecosystem: Host-associated > Plants > Phyllosphere > Stem > Wood/Secondary xylem...
GAAACTCCTATAAAAATTTGAGGGCGATCCGACGGTCGGATCAACAGTTACGGTCCTTTCAACCGGTACTCTCGTCTCTAGCGAAGAGACCTCCGCCTCACCGAAGAGCGATTCCACATCTACTGCAAGGAAAACGGCATCCGGAAACTCCTGTAAAAATTTGAGGGCGATCCCACGGTCGGATCAAAAGTTACGGCCCTTTCGAACCGGTAACGCTGGTCTCGAGCGCAGAGACCTCCGCCCCACCGAGTAGCGATTCCACATCTACTGCAAGGAAAACGGCGTCCGGAAACTCCTGTAAAAATTTAAGGGCGATCCCACGGTCGGATCAAAAGTTACAGCCCTTTCGAACCGGTAACCTGGTCTCGAGAGCAGAGACCTCCGCTTACCGAGTAGCGATTCCACATCTACTATAAGTAAACGGCCTCCGGAATCTCCTGTAAAAATTTAAGGGCGATCCGACGGTCGAATCAAAAGTTACGGCCCTTTGGAACCGGTACTCTCGTCTGTAGCGAAGAGACCTCCGCCTCACCGAATAGCGATTCCACATCTACTGCATGGAAAACGGCGTCCGGAAACTCCTGTAAAAATTTGAGGGCGATCCAACGGTCGGATCAAAAGTTACGGCCCTTTTGAACTGGTAACCTGGTCTCGAGAGCAGAGACCTCCGCTCACCCAGTAGCGATTCCACATCTACTGCACGGAAAACGGCGTCCGGAAACTCCTGTAAAAATTTGAGGTCGATCCAACAGTCGGATCAAAAGTTACGGCCCTTTCGAACCGGTACGCTGGTCTAGAGCGCTGAGACCTCCGCTTCACCGAGTAGCGATTCCACATCTACTGCATGGAAAACGGCGTCCAGAAACTCCTGTAAAAAAGTTGAGGGCGATCCAACGGTCGGATCAAAAGTTACGGCCCCTTTGAACCGGTACGCTGGTGTCGAGCGCAAAGACCTCCGCCCCACCGAGTAGCGATTCCATATCTACTACAAGGAAAATGGCATCCGGAAACTCCTGTAAAAATTTGAGGGCAATCCCACGGTGGGATCAAAAGTTACGGCCCTTTCGAACCGGTAACCGGGTCTCGAGAGCAGAGACCTCCGCTCACCGAGTAGCGATTCCACATCTACTGCATGGAAAACGGCGTCCGGAAACTCCTGTAAAAATTTGAGGGCGATCCGACGGTCGGATCAAAAGTTTCGGCCCTTTTGAACCGGTACTCTTGTCTCTAGCGAAGAGAACTCCGCCTCACCGAAGAGCGATTCCACATCTACTGCAAGGAAAACGGCGTCCAGAAACTCCTTTAAAAATTTGAGGGCGATCCGACGGTCGGATCAAAAGTTACGGCCCTTTCGAACCGGTAACCTGGTCTCGAGAGTAGAGACCTCCGCTCACCGAGTAGCGATTCCACAGCTACTGCATGGAAAACGGCGTCCGGAAACTCCTGTAAAAACTTGAGGGCGATCCAACGGTCGGATCAAAAGTTACGGCCCTTTAGAACCGGTACGCTGGTCTAGAGCGCTGAGACCTCCGCTTCACCGAGTAGCGATTCCACATCTAGTGCATGGAAAACGGCGTCCGGAAACTCCTGTAAAAAAGTTGAGGGCGATCCAACGGTCGGATCAAAAGTTACGGCCCTTTGAACCGGTACGCTGGTGTCGAGCGCAGAGACCTCCGCCCCACCAAGTAGCGATTCCATATCTACTGCAAGGAAAATGGCATCCGGAAACTCCTGTAAAAATTTGAGGGCAATCCCACGGTCGGATCAAAAGTTACGGCCCTTTGGAACCGGTACTCTCGTCTCTAGCGAAGAGACCTCCGCCTCACCGAATAGCGATTCCACATCTACTGTAAGGAAAACGACATCCGGAAACTCCTGTAAAAATTTTAGGGCGATCCCACGGTCGGATGAAAAGTTACGGCCCTTTCGAACCGGTAACCTCGTTTCGAGAGGAGAGACCTCCGCTCACCGAGTAGCGATTTCACATCTACTGCATGGAAAACGGCGTCCGGAAACTCCTGTAAAAACTTGAGGGCGATCCAACGGTCGGATCAAAAGTTACGGCCCCTTTGAACTGGTAACCTGGTCTCGAGAGCAGAGACCTCCGCTCACCGAGTAGCGATTCCACATCTACTGCACGGAAAACGGCGTCCGGAAACTCCTGTAAAAATTTGAGGTCGATCCGACGGTCGGATCAAAAGTTACGGCCCTTTAGAACCGGTACGCTGGTCTAGAGCGCTGAGACCTCCGCTTCACCGAGTAGCGATTCCACATCTAGTGCATGGAAAACGGCGTCCGGAAACTCCTGTAAAAAAGTTGAGGGCGATCCAACGGTCGGATCAAAAGTTACGGCCCTTTGAACCGGTACGCTAGTGTCGAGCGCAGAGACCTCCGCCTCCCCGAGTAGCGATTCCACATCTGCTCTAAATAAACGGCCTGCGGAATCTTCTGTAAAAATTTGAGGGCGATCCGACGGTCGGATCAAAAGTTACGGCCCTTTGGAACCGGTACTCTCGTCTCTAGCGAAGAGAACTCCGCCTCACCGAATAGCGATTCCACATCTACTGCAAAGAAAACGGCATCCGGAAACTCCTGTAAAATGTTGAGGGCGATCCGACAGTCGGATCAAAAGTTACGGCCCTTTCGAACCGGTAACCTCGTCTCGAGAGGAGAGACCTCCGGTCACCGAGTAGCGATTCCACATCAACTGCATGGAAAACGGCATCCGGAAACTCCTGTAAAAACTTGAGGGCGATCCAACGATCGGATCAAAAGTTACTGCCCTTTCGAACCGGTAACCTGGTCTCGAGAGCAGAGACCTCCGCCTTACCAAGTAGCGATTCCACATCTACTCCAAGGAAAATGGCGTCTGGAAACTCCTGTAAAAATTTGAGGGCGATCCAACGGTCAGATCAAAAGTTATGGCCCTTTCGAACCAGTACGCTGGTCTAGAGCGCTGAGACCTCCGCCTCCCCGAGTAGCGATTCACATCTGCTCTAAGTAAACAGCCTCCGGAATCTTCTGTAAAAATTTGAGGGCGATCCGACGGTCGGATCAAAAGTTACGGCCCTTTGGAACCGGTACTCTCGTCTCTAGCGAAGAGACCTCCGCCTCACCGAATAGCGATTCCACATCTACTGCAAGGAAAACAGCATCCGAAAACTCCTGTAAAAATTTGAGGGCCATCCGACAGTCGGATCAAAAGTTACGGCCCTTTCGAACCGGTAACCCGGTCTCGAGCGCAGAGACCTCCGCCCCACAGAGTAGTGATTCCACATCTACTGCAAGGAAAACGGCGTGTGCAACTCCTGTAAAAATTTGAGGGCGATCCCACGGTCTGATCAAAAGTTACGGCCCTTTCGAACCGGTAACCTGGTCTCGAGAGCAGAGACCTCCGCCCCACCAAGTAGCGATTCCACATCTATTGCATGGAAAACGGTGTCCGGAAACTCCTGTAAAAATTTGAGGGCGATCCAACGGTCGGATCAAAAGTTACGGCCCTTTGGAACTGGTAACCTGGTCTCGAGAGTAGAGACCTCCGCTCACCGAGTAGCGATTCCACATCTACTGCATGGAAAACGGCGTCCGGAAACTCCTGTAAAAATTAGAGGGCGATCCCGCGGTCGGATCAAAAGTTACGGCCCTTACGAATCGGTACGCTGGTCTCGAGCGCAGAGACCTCCGCCCCACCGAGCAGCGATTCCACTTCTGCTGCAAGGAAAACGGAGTTCGAAACTCCTGTAAAAATTTGAGGGAGATCCAACGGTCGGATCAAAAGTTACGACCCTTTCAACCGGTATGCTGGTCTAGAGCGCTGAGACCTCCGCCTCACCGAGTAGCGATTCCACATCTACTCTAAGTAAACGGCCTCCGGAATCTCCTGTAAAAATTTGAGGGCGATCCGACGGTCGAAGCAAAAGTTACGGCCCTTTAGAACCGGTACTCTCGTCTCTAGCGAAGAGACCTCCGCCTCACCGAATAGCGATTCCACATCTACTGCAAGGAAAACGGCGTCCGCAAACTCCTGTAAAAAGTTGAGGGCGATCCAACGGTCGGATAAAAAGTTACGGCCCCTTTGAACCAGTACGCTGGTCTCGAGCGCAGAGACCTCCGCCCCACCGAGTAGCGATTCCACATCTAATGCATGGAAAACGGCGTCCGGAAACTCCTATAAATATTTTGAGGGCGATCCAACGGTCGCATCAAAAGTTACGGCCCTTTCGAACCGGTGACCTGGTCTCAAGAGCGGAGACCTCTGCTCACCGAGTAGCGATTCCACATCTACTGCATGGAAAACGGCGTCCGGAAACTCCTGTAAAAACTTGAGGGCGATCCCACGGTCGGATCAAAAGTTACGGCCCTTTCGAACCGGTAACCTCGTCTCGAGAGGAGAGACCTCCGGTCACCGAGTAGCGATTCCACATCAACTGCATGGAAAACGGCGTCCGGAAACTCCTGTAAAAACTTGAGGGCGATCCCAAGGTCGGATCAAAAGTTACGACCCTTTCGAACCGGTAACCTCGTCTCGAGAGGAGAGACCTCCGGTCACCGAGTAGCGATTCCACATCAACTGCATGGAAAACAGCGTCCGGAAACTCCTGTAAAAACTTGAGGGCGATCCCACGGTCGGATCAAAAGTTACGGCCCTTTGGAACCGGTAACCTGGTCTCGATAGGAGAGACCTCCGCTCACCGAGTAGCGATTTCACATCAACTGCATGGAAAACGGCGTCCGGAAACTCCTGTAAAAACTTGAGGGCGATCCAACGGTCGGATCAAAAGTTACGGCCCTTTCGAACCGGTAACCTGGTCTGGAGAGCAGAGACCTCCGCTCACCGAGTAGCGATTCCACATCTACTGCATGGAAAACGGCGTCCGGAAACTCCTGTAAAAACTTGAGGGCGATCCCACGGTCGGATCAAAAGTTACGGCCCTTTCGAACCGGTAACCTCGTCTCGAGAGGAGAGACCTCCGGTCACCGAGTAGCGATTCCACATCAACTGCATGGAAAACGGCGTCCGGAAACTCCTGTAAAAACTTGAGGGCGATCCAACGATCGGATGAAAAGTTACGGCCCTTTCGAACCGGTAACCTGGTCTGGAGAGCAGAGACCTCCGCTCACCGAGTAGCGATTCCACATCTACTGCATGGAAAACGGCGTCCGGAAACTCCTGTAAAAACTTGAGGGCGATCCAACGGTCGGATCAAAAGTTATGACCCTTTCGAACCAGTACGCTGGTCTAGAGCGCTGAGACCTCCGCCTCCCCGAGTTGCGATTCCACATCTGCTCTAAGTAAATGGCCTGCGGAATCTTCTGTAAAAATTTGAGGGCGATCCAACGGTCGGATCAAAAGTTACGGCCCTTTGGAACCGGTACTCTCGTCTCTAGCGAAGAGACCTCCGCCTCACCGAATAGCGATTCCACATCTACTGCAAAGAAAACGGCATCCGGAAACTCCTGTAAAAAGTTGAGGGCGATCCAACGGTCGGATCAAAAGTTACGGCCCTTTCGAACCGGTACTCTCGTCTCTAGCGAAGAGAACTCCGCCTCACCGAATAGAGATTCCACATCTACTGCAAAGAAAACGGCATCCGGAAACTCCTGTAAAAAGTTGAGGGCGATCCGACAGTCGGATCAAAAGTTACGGCCCTTTCGAACCGGTAACCTCGTCTCGAGAGGAGAGACCTCCGGTCACCGAGTAGCGATTCCACATCAACTGCATGGAAAACGGCATCCGGAAACTCCTGTAAAAACTTGAGGGCGATCCAACGATCGGATCAAAAGTTACTGCCCTTTCGAACCGGTAACCTGGTCTCGAGAGCAGAGACCTCCGCCTTACCAAGTAGCGATTCCACATCTACTCCAAGGAAAATGGCGTCTGGAAACTCCTGTAAAAATTTGAGGGCGATCCAACGGTCAGATCAAAAGTTATGGCCCTTTCGAACCAGTACGCTGGTCTAGAGCGCTGAGACCTCCGCCTCCCCGAGTAGCGATTCACATCTGCTCTAAGTAAACAGCCTCCGGAATCTTCTGTAAAAATTTGAGGGCGATCCGACGGTCGGATCAAAAGTTACGGCCCTTTGGAACCGGTACTCTCGTCTCTAGCGAAGAGACCTCCGCCTCACCGAATAGCGATTCCACATCTACTGCAAGGAAAACAGCATCCGAAAACTCCTGTAAAAATTTGAGGGCCATCCGACAGTCGGATCAAAAGTTACGGCCCTTTCGAACCGGTAACCTCGTCTCGAGAGGAGAGACCTCCGGTCACCGAGTAGCGATTCCACATCAACTGCATGGAAAACGGCGTCCGGAAACTCCTGTAAAAAGTTGAGGGCGATCCGACAGTCGGATCAAAACTTACGGCCCTTTCGAAACGGTAACCTCGTCTCGAGAGGAGAGACCTCCGGTCACCGAGTAGCGATTCCACATCAACTGCATGGAAAACGGCGTCCGGAAACTCCTGTGAAAACTTGAGGGCGATCCAACGATCGGATCAAAAGTTACGGCACTTTCGAACCGGTAACCTGGTCTCGAGAGCAGAGACCTCCGATCACCGAGTAGCGATTCCACATCTACTGCAAGGAAAATGGCGTCCGGAAACTCCTGTAAAAACTTGAGGGCGATCCAACGATCGGATCAAAAATTACGGCACTTTCGAACCGGTACGCTGGTCTCGAGCGCAGAGACCTCCGCCCCGCCGACTAGCGATTCCACATCTACTGCAAGGAAAACGGCGTCCGGAAACTCCAGTAAAAATTTGAGGGCGATCCCACAGTCGGATCAAAAATTACGGCCCTTTCAAACCGGTAACCTGGTCTCGAGAGCAGAGACCTGCGCCTCCCCAAGTAGCGATTCCACATCTACTCCAAGGAAAACGGCGTCCGGAAACTCCTGTAAAAATTTGAGGGCGATCCAACGGTCGGATCAAAAGTTACGGCCCTTTCGAACCGGTACGCTGGTCTAGAGCGCTGAGACCTCCGCCTCCCCGAGTAGCGATTCCACATCTGCTCTAAGCAAACGGCCTCCGGAATCTTCTGTAAAAATTTGAGGGCGATCCGATGGTCGGATCAAAAGTTACGGCCGTTTTGAACCGATACGCTGGTCTCAAGCGCAGAGACCTCCGCCCCGCCGAGTAGCGATTCCACATTTATTGCAAGGAAAACGGCGTCCGGAAACTCCAGTAAAAATTTGAGGGCGATCCCACGGTCGGATCAAAAGTTACGGCCCTTTCGAACCGGTACGCTGGTCTAGAGTGCTGATACCTCCGCCTCACCGAGTAGCGATTCCACATCTACTCTAAGTAAACGGCGTCCGGAAAATCCTGTAAAAACTTGAGGGCGATCCAACGGTCGGATCAAAAGTTACGGCCCTTTCGAACCGGTAACCTGGTCTCGAGAGCAGAGACCTCCGCCTCACCAAGTAGCGATTCCACATCTACTGCGTGGAAAACGGTGTCCGGAAACTCCTGTAAAAATTTAAGGGCGATCCCAAGGTCGGATCAAAAGTTACGGCCCTTTCGAACCGGTACGCTGGTCTAGAGTGCTGAGACCTCCGCCTCACCGAGTAGCGATTCCACATCTACTCTAAGTAAACGGCGTCCGGAAACTCCTGTAAAAATTTGAGGGCGATCTAACGGTCGGATCAAAAGTTACGGCCCTTTCGAACCAGTACGCTGGTCTAGAGCGCTGAGACCTCCGCCTCCCCGAGTAGCGATTCCACATCTGCTCTAAGTAAACGGCCTCTGGAATCTTCTGTAAAAATTTGAGGGCGATCCGATGATCGGATCAAAAGTTACGGCCCTTTTCAACCGGTACTCTCGTCTCTCGCGAAGAGACCTCCTCCTCACCGAATAACGATTCCGCATCTACTGCAAGGGAAACGGTGTCCGGAAACTCCTGTAAAAATTTAAGGGCGATCCCAAGGTCGGATCAAAAGTTACGGCCCTTTCGAACCGGTACGCTGGTCTAGAGTGCTGAGACCTCCGCCCCACCGAGTAGCGATTCCACATCTACTGCAAGGAAAACGGCCTCCGGAAACTCCTGTAAAAATTTGAGGGCGATCCGACGGTCGGATCAAAAGTTACGGCCGTTTTGAACCGGTACGCTGGTCTCGAGCGCAGAGACCTCCGCCCCGCCGAGTAGCGATTCCACAACTACTGCAAGGAAAACGGCGTCCGGAAACTCCTGTAAACATTTGAGGGCGATCAAACGGTCGGATCAAAAGTTACGGCCCTTTCGAACCGGTAACCTGGTCTCGAGAGCAGAGACCTCCGCCTCACCAAGTAGCGATTCCACATCTACTGCATGCAACAAGGCGTCCGGAAACTGCTGTAAAAATTTAAGGGCGATCCAACGGTCGGATCAAAAGTTACGGCCCTTTCGAACCGGTAACCTCGTCTCGAGAGGAGAGACCTTCGGTCACCAAGTAGCGATTCCACATCAACTGCATGGAAAACGGCGTCCGGAAACTCCTGTAAAAAGTTGAGGGCGATCCGACAGTCGGATCAAAACTTACGGCCCTTTCGAAACGGTAACCTGGTCTCGAGAGCAGAGACCTCCGCTCACCGAGTAGCGATTCCACATCTACTGCATGGAAAACGGCGTCCGGAAACTCCTGTAAAAACTTGAGGGCGATCCCACGGTCGGATCAAAAGTTACGGCCCTTTCGAACCGGTAACCTCGTCTCAAGAGGAGAGACCTCCGGTCACCGAGTAGCGATTCCACATCAACTGCATGGAAAACGGCGTCCGGAAACTCCTGTAAAAACTTGAGGGCGATCCCTCGGTCAGATCAAAAGTTACGGCCCTTTCGAACCGGTAACCTGGTCTCGAAAGTAGAGACCTCCGCTCACCGAGTAGCGATTCCACATCAACTGCATGGAAAACGGCGTCCGGAAACTCCTGTAAAAACTTGAGGGCGATCCAACGATCGGATCAAAAGTTACGGCCCTTTCGAACCGGTAACCTGGTCTCGAGAGCAGAGACCTCCATCTCACCGAGTAGCGATTCCACATCAACTGCATGGAAAACGGCGTCCGGAAACTCCTGTAAAAACTTGAGGGCGATCCAACGATCGGATCAAAAGTTACGGCACTTTCGAACCGGTAACCTGGTCTCGAGAGCAGAGACCTCCGATCACCGAGTAGAGATTCCACATCTACTGCAAGGAAAATGGCGTCCGGAAACTCCTGTAAAAATTTGAGGGCGATCCAACGCTCGGATCGAAAGTTACGGCCCTTTCGAACCGGTAACCTGGTCTCGAGAGCAGAGACCTCCGCCTGACCGAGTAGCGATTCCACATCTACTGCAAGGAAAACGGCGTCCGGAAACTCCTGTGAAAACTTGAGGGCGTCCAACGATCGGATCAAAAGTTACGGCCTTTTTGAACCGGTAACCTGGTCTCGAGAGCAGAGACCTCCGCCTTACCGAGTAGCGATTCCACATCAACTGCAAGGAAAATAGATTTCGAAACTCTTGTAAAAATTTGAGGGCGATCCAACGGTCGGATCAAATGTTACGGCCCCTTCGAACCGAAACGCTGGTCTCAAGCGCAAAGACCTCCGCCCCGCCGAGTAGCGATTCCACAAATACTGCAAGGAAAACGACGTCCGGAAACTCCTGTAAAAACTTGAGGGCGATCCAACGATCGGATCAAAAGTTACGGCCTTTTTGAACCGGTAACCTGGTCTCGAGAGTAGAGACCTCCGCCTTACCGAGTAGCGATTCCACATCAACTGCAAGGAAAATAGATTTCGAAACTCTTGTAAAAATTTGAGGGCGATCCAACGGTCGGATCAAAAGTTACGGCCCCTTCGAACCGGTACGCTGGTCTCGAGCGCAGAGACCGCCGCCCCACCGAGTAGCGATTCCATAAATACTGCAAGGAAAATGGCATCCGAAAACTCCTGTAAAAATTTGAGGGCGATCCAACGGTCGGATCAAAAGTTACGGCCCTTTCGAATCGGTAACCTCGTCTCGAGAGGAGAGACCTCCGGTCACCGAGTAGCGATTCCACATCAACTGCATGGAAAACGGCGTCCGGAAACTCCTATAAAAATTTGAGGGCGATCCAACGGTCGGATTAAAAGTTACGGCACTTTCGAACCAGTACGCTGGTCTCGAGCGCAGAGACCTCCGCCCCACCGAGTAGCGATTCCACATCTACTCCAAGGAAAAGGGCGTCCGGAAACTCCTATAAAAATTTGAGGGCGATCCAACGGTCGGATCAAAAGTTACGGCACTTTCGAACCAGTACGCTGGTCTCGAACGCAGAGACCTCCGCCCCACCGAGTAGCGATTCCACATCTACTGCAAGGAAAACGGCATCCGGAAACTCCTGTAAAAATTTGAGGGCGATCCCACGATCGGATCAAAAGTTACAGCCCTTTCGAACCGGTAACCCTGTCTCAAGTGCAGAGACCTCCGCCCCACCAAGTAGCGATTCCACATCTACTGCAAGGAAAATAGATTTTGAAACTCCTGTAAAAATTTGAGGGCGATCCAACGGTCGGATTAAAAGTTACGGTCCTTTCAACCGGTACGCTGGTCTAGAGCGCTGAGACCTGCGCCTCTCGAGTAACGATTCCACATCTACTCTAAGTGAACGGCCTCCAGAATCTCCTATAAAAATTTAAGGGCGATCCGATGGTCGCATCAAAAGTTACGGCCCCTTCGAACCGGTACGCTGGTCTCGAGCGCAGAGACCTCCGCCCCACCGAGTAGCGATTCCACATATACTTCAAGGAAAACGGCGTCCGGAAACTCCTGTAAAAATTTGAGGGCGATCCAACAGTCGGATCAAAAGTTACGGCCCTTTCGAACCTGTACGGTTGTCTCGAGCGCAGAGACCTACGCCTCACCGAGTAGCGATTCCACATCTACTGCAAGGAAAATAGATTTCGAAACTCTTGTAAAAATTTGAGGGCGATCCAACGGTCGGATCAAAAGTTACAGCCCCTTCGAACCGGTATGCTGGTCTCGAGCGCAGAGACCTCCGCCCCGCCGAGTAGCGATTCCACAAATACTGCAAGGAAAACGGCGTCCGGAAACTCCTGTAAAAATTTGAGGGCGATCCAACGGTCGGATCAAAAGTTACGGCCCTTTCGAACCGGTAACCTGGTCTCGAAAGCAGAGACCTCCGCCTCACTTAGTAGCGATTCCACATCTACTGCATGGAAAACGGCGTCCGGAAACTGCTGTAAAAAGTTGAGGGCGATCCAACGATCGAATCAAAAGTTACGGCCCTTTCGAACCGGTAACCTCATCTCGAGAGGAGAGACCTCCGGTCACCGAGTAGCGATTCCACATCAACTGCATGGAAAACGGCGTCCGAAAACTCCTGTAAAAATTTGAGGGCGATCCAACGGTCGGATCAAAAGTTACGGCCCTTTCGAACCGGTAACCCTGTCTCGAGCGCAGAGACCTCCGCCCAACCGAGTAGCGATTCCACATCTACTGCATGGAAAACGGCGTCCGGAACCTGCTGTAAAAATTTGAGGGCGATCCAACGGTTGGATCAAAAGTTACGGCCCTTTCGAACCGGTAACCTCGTCTCGAAAGCAGAGACCTCCGCTCACCGAGTAGCGATTCCACATCTACTGCATGGAAAACGGCGTCCGGAAACTCCTGTAAAAACTTGAGGGCGATCCAACGGTCGGATCAAAAGTTACGGCCCTTTCGAACTGGTGACCTGGTCTCGA
>Ga0325411_1007741_pt1 | contig 11696 bp, 3 predicted proteins | sample PopdelMetagenome_13_FD_206181 | JGI IMG/M metagenome (GOLD analysis project Ga0325411, IMG submission 206181) | Populus deltoides microbial communities from Bellville, Georgia, United States - Xylem-PdIQD-R4 | ecosystem: Host-associated > Plants > Phyllosphere > Stem > Wood/Secondary xylem...
ACTCATTTTTAAGTTGGGATTTAGTTTCCATTAAGAAAAACTAATCCAAAAAATACTTCAATCTTGAAAAGAAAAAAGCATGGCTAATCCTCAATTTATAGTTAATGGTAATTAAAGTTATAAAAAGTGAATTTTGAATTTCAAAGATTTAATATTAAAAAACTCACATAATTGATTAGTTAAAAATTTTAAAATTCAAAATTGTTAGATTATTACAATATTCAATCACCATCAACTAGCAATAACAAATCTATTAAAAAGTGCTATAAAGACACTAAAATCATGGCTGTACAATGTTATTGGACCCCATCTATCGCTGCCTAATATTGCTTTTTTGATAGTCACTAATTATTTACTCACTTTACAATATATATATATATATATATATATATATATATATATATATATTCTTGTCTTAGACGGAATCGCAGAATAACCCCAAAGTTTTTTTGCTCAAGATAGAGTTATGTCAACAACATCAATCGATGTCCAATACAGATAATATTGCTTTGTTTTAAATTTAATGATTTTCACATGATATATTATAAAATAATATAAAATTATATCTTGAAGATTTATTTGACATTTTAAATTATTAAGCTGTCATGGTTATTTGATATTGTATCATAACATTATTGACTAAGTGGTTACGAATTTAATTTTTAATACTCTTACTTTATTTAATAAAAATTAAATATAAAGTAGTGTGAGAGCTCGTATAAGTTTCAAACTCGAAAAGTTTTTACTCGAATGCGTGTGTTATAGAATTATATAAATTATATCTTAAAATTTCAATTTAATTTTTTTTTTTTTGATGAAATGGTTCTTTTACCATATAAATTCATTCTGAAGTTTTATTTTTGTATCCAAGAGAAGGAAAAGAAAAGAAAAGAAAAGATTAATCTAAAATTACCTCTTATATTCGTTCTAGATTATCAGGTGAAGTAGTGATCCCTTCAGATTTTGTTTTAGGAAACTTGAATTATCTTTTTTTTTTCCTTCCTTGGGGAACATTATCAGAATCTCAACATCAATTTGTAGTAGTTGGATTCAAGCCAACCAAGAGACAGCTATATATCACCTTAGCTGGAAATAGACCGCTGGTGGGGTTAGCCGACATTTTATTATATGCTCAAGCAAGCAAGCAAGCAAGCAAAGTATCGGCAGCTCACGTTTCAAGCAAAAACCCTTGTTAAATGAGAAGAACCTTAAAATATACATATATTTTAATTAAATATATATTCTAGAAAGAAATTTATTTTTATTTTTAATTAAATATATATATTTTTATATTTTTATCCATTTATTTATTATAAAACATTATCTAAACACATATTCTTAAGACACGGAGGCAAATCACTGATATTTCTGAGACATCCACTCTTTTTTGAGAGCATGAAAGCCCATAAAACATGGTCAAATTCTTAAGATAACAAAGCTTGAAGCCGATTGGGACATTAACCTTTAGTATAGGCCCAATTACAAACAGAGCAAGCTTGCTCAGGGCAGAAAAATTAATAAAATAAAATAGAAGGAAAGCACCGTTGCCTCCATGGCTCCTAGCCTCCTTCCTGTGTGTTTACTTGCATCTTCTTGTAAACTTATAGTTTATGTCCAAATTACATGTATAATTTCCTCTAATGTAGAGTCTAACTGTCATCGGAAGAACTTTCCAAGATTTTACTACGAATGATGGATATAATAGAAGTAATTAAATACGTATAAAGATATAATTAATGAAAATAGCTTTTAATTGAAAATATATTAAAATATTTTTTTTATAATTTTTTTTATTTTTTATCATCAGCACATAAAAATTATCAAAAATACATAAAAAATTATTAAAAAAAGAAGCTATTATAACAACAAACATGCACTAAATGTCAAAGAACCATATCAACCCAATAACTTAAATTGTTAAGTGAGGTCTCATGATATGATTTATATTATTCTCTAACACATCCCCTCAAGTGAAAGTTTTTTAGGCTTGAAACTTGCACAAGTAAGATTCGAACTTATGACCATTTGATCATAAAGATTCTGATACCATATAAAAGAACAAATTCAACCCAATAGCTTAAGTTTTTAAATGAAGTTCCAGAATATGATTTATATTATTCTCTAACACTAAATAAAGAAAGAAAAACAATATACATTTCTTTTTAGATAGAAAAAGTAAAAAGAAGAAGGAGACAAGAAAAAGCATGCATATATGAGGCGAAAGTTCCATTAGCAAGTGGATTTCAAGCATGGATCAGCATCAATGTACCCAATTAGTGCTTATGCTCAGTTTTTTACTATAATTCATGCAAATTCTTGAATGTTTATCATCTTAGAGAGTACAAGCCTTGATGATTAATTAAACGAACACTACTAAGATTTCTTCGAAATGAAAAATTATGGACCGGTTTGAGTCGCCCCGCAAAGTTTTAATATTCTTCTTCTCGAATCGACTCAATTAATAGCACTACAATATTCTTCTTCTCGAGATTCAAGCCTTAATACTAATTCTTACTTGAGAAACGAACAAGAATACTATTCAAGATTGTCCCCAGAGGTGACTGCACTGGGAATTCATAATTACTTTGGTGACGATTTTTATAGCCCTCGAGGAAGAGAATAGGTCCCCCTCCTCACTGTTTGGATCTTAACTGAGTCAAGATCCGCGTTGTCAATTCCACGAGTCAAGCACTCGTACAAACTAAAACTAAAATAATTACTTTTCTTTGGTTGATAAACAAAGAACAAGAAGGGGAAAGCGAACCTTGTACTCCTACATTACAGCGTGATTTGGATGGATACAATACGGTGTCGGTGTCCAATATACACATGCCATCAAGTTCTGGGCATGCATGCTCCTCAAATATAAGAAATTTCCTTTCCTTTTCGGATCAATATATAATATATAACAATATTAATATTGTGAAATGGTTCACATTCTATAATGAAAAAGGGTTCAAATTTCAAATTGCACATGAACGAGAAATTCATCTTAAAAAAATCTTTGACTGACAATTTTTATTTTTTTCAAAGCTAAACTCTCAATTTCACATTAAAAAATTACAAGATTTTCATGTGGTTTATATAGTTAAAATTTAAAAATTTGAAATTAAATTCCTCGAATATCAAAACTTTTAGAGTGGGGGAGGCCTATGTTATGTGAGCTTTCAACTTAAATTACTCAAACGCTGCCCTGATTGGGATCTTGGTTGATTGCAAAATAATATTTTAATTTGAAAAAAATATTTTTTGTTATTTAACATCATTAATTTTCTATATAAATAAGGGTTTGGTGCTATTCAGGATGGAACAATCTGCTCTTGTGCCTCTTCTGTCTTCCTTCTACTTTCTTTAACTGTCTTTCCTGCTATAGTTAAAAAAAATTACTTTAAACCATATAATTTATTTTATGCTCATTTAATTTAATACAATTCTATGCTTTATTATTCTAATAGTTAATTTTTATTTTATATTTACATAAAATGACTTGAATTAAACAAATAACATTTTTTTCCCTGGCAATTAATTATAATGGATGATGGAAATTCAAGAGAATCTATTACCTATATTTTTACTGTTTAAAACCTGCTGCAACTCTAATTTGATGTAATTATAACCTGAGGATAAAGCTTAGCTTCATCCAAAATCCTATCTACACAAGACTTTTATAACCACTGTATAACCAGTGTGTGTGGAACATGTAAATGCAAAGAGAACGAGAGGGAAGAGTTAATTAATTGTGTGTGCATATCAGTTTTAATACTTTATAGATATCAGTCTTAATACTTAATATGGTATAAAGCCAAAAATCTCTCACTAGAACAACATAAATCCTATCATGTCTTTATCTTCAAATCAAAGCCAAAATCTCAGTTCTAACATATTCCTCTCCTTTGAATCTGGAAAATCTTTAATTGCTCTAAATATCACTACATAAATCAACAAAAAATTAACTCCGTCCACCTTTCTACGGTGGCGTGTTCAATTTGAAGCACTGCTGATTGATTACGTAAATGACGATATCCTCTGCCCTTCAACTGATCTCAGTTCCTTTGCAAACCCAAATAAAACACATTAGGTCCGACATGACAAACTCATTCTCAGCGCCATCCTAGCCTTTACATCGACAAAGATCACCCCTCTCATAGCTACTGCAAAAACATCTCAACAAGCCTGGCAAAAACTTCACGCCTTTTATGCTAGACAGTCTAGAACTAGAGTCATGCAGCTAAAGGAAAAGCTTACTTTAATTCAACAAGGAAACAGAACAATCACCAACTATCTGCATACTGTGAAGACGTTGGAAGATGAAATTGTCATTATTGATTAACCACTCTCGGATGATGATTTTAGGCTCCACATCCTTCATGGATTAAGAGCCAACTTTAGGGAGATTGTTGCTCCTATTTGTGCATAAGAGAATTCCCTAACCTTTTAAGAATTATATGATCTTCCAATAGGTCATGAAACTTACCTGTGTCGCCTAGAAGCTGCCACTCAGTAGCTAGTAGTCTCTACAAACTACACAAATCGCCCAAAGCAGAGTCTATACAGTAGTTACTCCACCAGGTGTTTCAACAAAACCAATCGACAATCCCGCTCCCCAATTAAAACCCATGACAATCGATGGATCTCACATGGATAACCTCGTTCTCCAACTTATCCACAAGAAAATCATTGGGCCTCTTATGGATCTAATCGGCCAAACAGATTAAATCGTCGTTATCAACCCTGATGCCAAATATATGATCACTTGGGACGTACCACAAAGACATGTTCTCAATTCAACTCCAACGCTACCACGATAAACTCCACTCAAACATCCAGTGCCATGGAAAAACCTTGGCTCATTGACTTAGGAGCTTCTCACAATATTACGAGTGATCTTGCAAATCTCACTACACACTCAAAATATGATGGCTCTAACAAAGTAATTTTAGGTGATGGTTTAGGTTTGAAAATTTCTCACATTGGCTCTTTATCCTTAAAATTTCCCAAGAAAATTTTTTGTTTACCTAATACATTGTGCGTTCCATATCTGTGTAAAAATTTAATCTCAGTTTATCATCTCACAAAACACAATGATGTTTTAGTTGAACTTCATCCTCTCTATTTTTTGGTGAAGGACAAATACACAAGGGGTACTTCTACTAAGAGGAACATGTAGCAATGGTGTGTACGCCTTCCTGAAACTAGTGGTGTCATCCTCTTCTAAATTTCTTGCTTTAGCTCATGAACGAACTTCCACCAATGGTTGGCATAAACGTCTTGGACATTCTTCTCATAAAATAGTCGCTCATCTAGTCAAGAATTTTTTCCTTCCAGTTCATCTTCCAAACTTTATTCTTTATGTAATTCTTGCTCTATCAATAAAGCATATCAACTTTCTTTTTGTCAGAATAGTCTCACGAGTCAGGCTCCACTTGATTTAATTTACACTAATGTGTGGGGACCTGCCTCTTCTACTGGCATTGATGGTTCTCGCTATTATGCCATCTTTGTATATCATTTTAGTAAATACATCTGGTTCTATCTAATGGTCAAAAAGTTTGATGTCTCGATAATCTTTTCACATTTCAAAAAATTCGTTGAAACACGGTTTCAAACAAAGATAAAGTCGCTCTATTCTGCCAATGGTGGCGAATTCATTACTTTACGATCAATTTTCTCTACTAATAGGATAAGTCATTATACCACCGCCCCTCATACCTCCACAATAAAATGATGTCACTGAACATTGACATCATCATCTTGTTGAAATAGGTCTTACATTACTTCATGATGCCAAACTTGATCTTTCCTACTGACCACATGCGTTTCACATAGCCTCTTATCTTATTAATTGTCATCATACCCCTCTCTTGCAGAATTAATCTCCTTTTAAATATCTTTTTGGTCAGCATCCAAATTACCTTAAGCTAAGAAAATTTAGGTGTCTCTGCAACCCTTTCACTCATCCATACAACACCAACAAACTTCAGCCTAAATCTTGCCCTTGTGTTTTTCTTGGCCATTCTCAAACTCAAAATGCATACAAATGCTTAGATGTCACCACTAACAGACTATTTTTCTCTCACCATGTTCTATTCAATGAAAACCAACATATTCCTCCCATTTCACCTAATGTGTCCTTGCAATCATTGTCCCCCTCTTCCTCGCCTCTTTTTATTGATGTCCAATGCTTACCATCAGCCACTGTGTCTTCGTACTCATCTCCATCATTTCCATAGGAAGGTGACACTACCATTGCTGCCTCTCCCTTAGGTAATATCTCCACTTCTTCATCCTCTTCATCTCATTTCTTATCACATTCTCAATCACAATCAACGTGCAATCCCTCCCCTTCTATCATGCCCTTTCCTTCCCCTACTAACCATCCTCAAACTCAATAACTCTGCTCCCGTTGCATCCCCATCCCGTGTTTACCCTATGATCACCAGGTCCATGAATAATTTTTTTAAACCAAAACAACTTAACCTTGTGACTAAACACCCCTTACCTAAGACCATAAAACCATCTAGTGTCACTCAAGCTCTTTCCAATCCACAGTGATGAGAAGCCATGTGCTCTGAACTTACAACCTTAATGTGCCATGACACTTGGGAATTAGTTCCTTGTTCTGCTTCCTCAAAACTAGTGGGGGTGTAAATGGGTTTTTTGGGTAAAACATCGTCTTGATGGTTCCATTGACAGGTTCAAAGCTCGCCTTGTTGCTAAGGGTTACAACCAACGACCAAGTTTGGATTACACAGATATATTTAGTCTTGTCGTTAAACCTACAACCATTCGGCTTGTTCTGATAATTGTTGTTATGCATAGCTGAAGTTTACGACAGATGGATGTCCACAATGCCTTTTTACATGGTGATCTCTCCAAAGTAGTTTTTATGCTTCAACTATCTAGGTTCAAAGATCCATCAAAACCAGATCATGTGTGCCGTCTAAAGAAAGTCATTTATGGTCTAAAACAAGCTCCTTGAGCTTGGTCTACTACTCTCAAGGCTGTTATCACTCATCTATATTTTCTTCAATCCAAGACGGACCTATCCCTGTTTATATATTCGACTGACTCTCTCAAATGTTATTTATTGGTTTATGTTGATGATTTGGTCATTACAGGCAACAATCTAGTCTTTGTCACTAGTGTCATTTGACACCTTAGTACCCGGTTCCACCTAAAAGACTTGGGCGATTTGTATTTTTTTTAGGTGTCGAGGTGATCCACACTCACGCTAGTCTGTTCTTAACGCAACATAAGTATATTCATGATCTTCTATCCCATGCCAATATGTTAGGCGCTAAAGACGTCTCCACTCCCCTTTCCACAAATCATTCTCTTCACTTACAGGATGGTACAACACCCACGAATAACTCTTAGTTTCGCAGCATTATCGGGAGCCTTCAATATCTCTTGTTCACACGTCTAGATATTTGCTTCGTTGTCAACAAACTTTCACAATTCATGTACAAACCATCCCAAAATCACTGGACTGCAACAAAACAGCTCCTGTGTTGGTATTAAAATCTCCAAAGCTGGTACTCTTACCCTTAATACTTTCTTTAATGCTGACTGAGTTGGAAACCTTGATGACAGAACCTCCACTTCTGCCTATATATTTTTTCTCAGGGTTTCACCAATTTCTTGAAAATCAAACAAACAAAGAGCAATTGCTCGCTCTTTTACAGAAGCTGAATATCGTGCACTAGCAAATGCTGCCTCTGAAACTTAGTGGCTGCAGATCCTATTCATTGAGATTGGTCTCTTATTTTCGTAGACTCCAACGCTGTTGGGCGACAATCTTGGTGCCACACATTTTAGCTTCAATCCTGTCAATCACACACGCATGAAACACATTCAGATTGACCTTCATTTTGTGCGTGATCTGGTTAGTCAAGGGCGCTTTCAAGTTCGACATGTGCATACACAAGATTAGTTAGCCGATTTGCTTACCAAACCGCTATCCCTACAAAGACCGCGATATTTATGTAGCAAAATTGGCCTGCTTGATGGCAGTTCAATCTTGAAGGGGGTGTATAATGGATAATGCTACTGCTGGAAATTCAAGAGAATCTGCTACCTATACTTCCGATGTTTAAAACCTACTACAACTCTGATTTGATGTAATCCTATCCTGAGGATGAATTTTAGCTTCATCCAAAGTCATACCTACACTGGACTTCTATAACCAGTGTATAACCAATGTGTGTGTGTGTGTGTGTGTGTGTGTGGACCATGTAACGAAAAGAGAACGAGAAGGGAGAGTTAATTAATTGTGTGTGCATATCAGTTTTAATACTTTACAGATATCAGTCTTAATATTTAACATTAATCCCTTAATCTGGTTCAAGACATTCCATTTTTTTTTGTCTTAGTCTTTGCGTTAGTTGTTTGTTACCAAGTAGTGTTAAGATGCTATTTTAAGTAATAGTCAAAAAAGTAAAATGTATGGTTTATAGTTAAAGCTGGTTAAAACAGTAACTTATGATTTTTAAAAGTAGAAAATAGCTATTTTAAGTAATATGATTTTTTTCCCTGCACTTGTATAGTTACATATGTTCACTTGATGATCATGAATTTATGACTATATGCATTTAATTATTATACTCCTCGATTACTTCTACCATAAAATTGTAAAATAACAACAAAATTACTAATATAATATTTTATAACAGTAATTTTTTTATTATAATAGTGACAAAATATTTCTATAAGCCATTTCCAACATAATATATTATGTTGTTAATTACCAATAAAATCACCAACATAATATAATAATAAAAAAATATTATATTGGTGATTTCATCATTAATATGACACATCATTATTTTTCAACAAATTTACTTTTGGTATTTTCCATCGCAATAATCCGTCAAAAATCTTATCGGTAAATCTAAAAGTTTTATAAAACCCCAGTCCCCTTCTTCTTCTTAAACTGCAAATCAAAATAGCAACTCCTGCCACCCATTTTGCTATAAATCTAGCCCTATCATCATAAATTTGACCATCCAACACTTTGTAATGTGAGCATCATTTTCTAGGTACCATTTTTTTAAAATATTTTCTATATCAAGTAAGTAAATCTACCCACATATGTTTTAAGATAATGTATTAATTTGAGATGAAGTATTTGTAGTATAGTTTGCTTGTATATTTAAGTGTTCAACAACCTTTTCATATAAAATTAAAGTTTGACTTGTATGTTAGGGTTTGTTTGTGAATTGGGAAAATTTGATTTTTTTATTTGTAATTTGACGAAATTGATTTTGAAACTTAATTAGGTGTGTTATAATGAAAGAAATGATGTAAACTTTAATGGGTAACAAAAATATTTTGTTAGTTTTATTGTTATGTTGTTAATTTTGGGGCAATTGATTTTTTTATTGAATTGATAACAATTAAATGGTATTAATTTAGATTGAATAAGTTTGAATTGAACAAATAATAGATAATTAGTTGGATACCGATTAAATATTGTTAATTGGATTTAATTTGTTAATATTTTGACGCATCGATCATTGCATTTTTGTAAAAAAAAATTATTATTAATTATTAGATTGTGAATTAATTTTTAATTACCAAAGTTAAATTTTGAATTAATCGTTATATTATTAAGAAATGTTGTCATCATTATTTTATATATGTTTTCTAAGTAATGAATAATCATTATTGGATGTATCGAGATTAACCACAAGGGTTGTGTATGGAAGATTATTGTAAAGGGATTGAGACTTTTATTAATTTTGAATTTCAAATCCAAAGAAATTAGTGGAGGTGGAATTAAATGTTTATATATGAAATGTAAAAACAAAAAGTTTCACCAATGATTGTCATCAATATTAGTGTTAAATTAATGTTAAAAATATAAATATTTACTCTCAATAGTTATTAAATGTATTATTTAAGTTAAATTTTTGGTATGATATTTTTTAATGTCAAATTGTTTTGTGATAGCATTAAAAAAATTATTCACTAAATTACCAACAAAAATAAAAACTTCATTGGTTAAATGCGTCGATTTTCATTGGAGAATCACATAAAGTTGTTTAGTGTTTAATTTGATTTATACCAAGATAATCATCGATAGAGATCTGTTGTCAATAATTCTGCTGATTATCCTTGGAAATATGAGATTTATTGACAATATATCGATCGGTAATATCTATCGATGGACAAACCAACAAAAATTAGTCGTTACATATGAGACTTTTAGGGGTACTTGCACGATTATAAATCATTTAGATGGTTATACGTACCGCATTTTCCACAGAAAATAATAAGCAGCTGTCAGCTTAAATAGAATTAATGCATGCGCAATCATCACCACGTCTAACCACAAGTATGTATCAAACTGATCGCTAATCTTGTTTGCAACTGCATGCTGTCTGAACAGATTAAACTTTGTATTATTGTCCGTGATGACAAAAGATTTGAGATCTGTATAGCAGGTTTCGAGTTCGAGTCAGGGCGTGCATCTTTTGTAAAAGCCTGAGACAGCTGGGGTTTTTCTCCCTCATCTAGATTTACAAAGTATATTTTTAAAAAAGTGAGGTTTCCTCAAATTCAAAAAAAAAAAGATTAAATATTGTCGAGAATATATATTGTCGTGTGTGTGTGTGTGTGTAACACACACGACAATATAATCTGTTCAGACAGAATCTTGTTTGCAACAGCATGCTGTATATATACACACACTGAAATACTTATGAATTAATTATGCGCGCATCGACCTCACTTTATTAATGACTTTAATATGGTTTGGTACTGTAGTAATTTTTGTTTTTTTATACAATCATAGAAAAAAAATTATTTGTTCTGTTAAATAATTTCTATTTTTTTGCACTGAATCTCACATATAATTATATTTTAAACCATAGTTTCGTAGAAGTTATAACTAAATACCTTTTATTCTTGGAGGCATGCTTTTTATATGTTTAATTTGCTCTTAAAAATCTATTTTATGATAATTTTAATTAACCATGTATTTTTTAAAGTACAATTAAAAATATTTTTTAAAATTTAATTTTTAAAACTGCACAGAATCTACGACAATTCTAAAGAAACTTCATTTTCAAAATGAAAACTTGAGTGTCTTACGCAACCTATAGAAATACAAAAAAACAATATGTTATAGAAAATTTTACAAGTAATTATCGCAACCTCAACAAATTAATTAATTAACGAAGTTCCAAAATGGGGAAAAGTGAAAAATATTGTCCGGGAGATGTCATTTCAACCAAGAAAACAAAGATAATTTTTTATACCCTATGGGATTTGTGTAAAACTCAAAGATAAAAATTTAAGTCTTAGATTAGGAATGATTATTAGTTAATTTAATCCGAATTTAAACTTGAAATCGATCCAAAATAAATAAATAATATTAATTTTTTTAAAAATATATATATATATACACACGCACTAAGTTAATAGTGTACCAAATAGTTATAAATTATTATATTTAGGTTTGGATCCGGGTTATTGAATATCCAAAACTCGATCGAGTCGGATTTGGATATTTAAAATACATACCCATCAAGTTTAAGTTGAGATTAAATAATTATTTTGGATTTAAATTCAAATACAGATGTTACTCTACCCGATCCATAGACATTCAGTGACAAGATAAGGGAGAGTTAATTGATTAACCCTTGGGTGTTTGCACACTGGCTTGAAATGTATAATTTCACATAAAAAAAAAA
>Ga0325411_1007742_pt1 | contig 11695 bp, 8 predicted proteins | sample PopdelMetagenome_13_FD_206181 | JGI IMG/M metagenome (GOLD analysis project Ga0325411, IMG submission 206181) | Populus deltoides microbial communities from Bellville, Georgia, United States - Xylem-PdIQD-R4 | ecosystem: Host-associated > Plants > Phyllosphere > Stem > Wood/Secondary xylem...
GGCTTAATTGCTTAGGTTAGGGAGGCTACGAAACCAAACTTATCGACGTTTTTATTATCATCAATATTATCAATTTGTTTTTGAAAATTATATACTAACCTAGTTGTTACCTTTAACAAAAAAACATAAATAATGTAATAATCCAATGTGTAACCCATAATTATATGTTAAAGTGTGTGTGTGAAAATGAAGGTTTAAGAATATTTGTTAAATGAGTATATGAGCAGAATCAAGTGATAACAATGCGAGAGTTTGTAAACCTGAATATTTCAAGAAGTATTCTAATAGGCCTTGTTATGAATATTGCAAATAACCATTAGAAAATGTTTACTAAGATGCGTCTCAAGAGTCAATAAAATTCCCCCTTACTATGCCATCCTAGTAATAATAGTTTTGCCAAATGGTTTTTAAAAACAAAAACAGTTAGTTGGTTAGTTTTTTTTTTAATGTCAACTGCTACCTTCCCCCCTCAACCAGAATGAGACATTGTCCTCAATATTATAAGGTAGAAAGATAGAGTATAGAAGACATCACCTGAAACAACGAACACTAACAAACCTGAAACACACTTAAACAAATATAAGAAAGAACAAAACAAAATAATATGCTAGTAATAAAACCAAAAGACACAAGGATTCACAAACGAAGGCTCAAATCCAATCTAAGCTTTTTACAGCTTTCCTTAGTTGACCAATTTATGCGACTCATGGATGGATCAATTACAGGGATGAAAGATTGTAGTTGGTCAATCAATTGTTCAGCAGTAGTAGCAGAGATTATGATTTGTCGTGCCGAAGATGTTAGAAATTCATGTTAACATTTAAGAAAAAACAACAATTTATCATAAAAATCATTAACATTTAACAGATCTATAGGTTTATGGTGAATGTGCAGTTGGGCCCATGAGGAAATATGAAAGATCTCTTTCAATGTTCTCAGACCACCTGGTAAGGCAATAAAGGCGTCAACATGGTTAAACATTTCATTTAATCGATCAGACATTGTGGAGACATATAGTTCCTCTCCAATTGTTTTTCCAATGATGTCCTCTTTTGCTAAAGCTTTGGGGACGACCCCCAAAACTTGACTACCTCCTAAAAATACAGTTATTGACACACCCTCTATTAACCCAAGGCTGCCTTCTCCATACACTAAATGAATCTTTCTCTCAGCTAGTACCTGACCAAGATGATTTGCTGATTCTAAAAACTCCTTTTCTTTTCCAAGACTAGATCCACCGAAAACACAAATATTTCTTATGTGATGACTTGAGGAACCTGCCATTTCTACACACTTCTATATTTGTTGAATGTATGGGTTGAGTAGAAATGAAGGGAAGGAAGAGAAGATTTTATAGATGAGAAATTGAAAATGCAATTATATCACCTATATGTAGGCCAGCTGGAGTCTTATTCTCTCTCTCTCTCTCTCTTTATTTATTTATTTATTTTGAAAAAGCATGTGTATGTATAGGTAGTTGTGATTGTGGCACACATCTTTCCTTGGTTTTACATCCAAGAACAGCTTAAAGGCCTTCTATGGGTCGGGAATAGGCTTCCCATCTAGTTTTCTTAAAAACTGGCAAACAGGGTCTTTTATAGTCAGATTCCCAAGACTAAGTCGATCATGTTCTTTATGGAATTGTGGTCATAAATCATGAATTACATGATGCACATCTGTACTAGGATGCGTCTCAAGGGTCAATAGAAGATTATTTAAAGACCCCCTTACTCAAGCCATCCTTAATGAATTGTATTTTATCTTCACGGTTTATAGATACCATTCCTAAAGAATGACATGTTGCATTATAAGTCCATTTGACACATCTGTGACAGACTTTCAGTCGTTTTGCACTACATTTCTTTGTAAAAGTGCTTTTACTTGTTCCAAGCATGTATGAGATGAAAGAATTGGAGGACTCACCTGATAATTGGACCTTTGCTTCAATCAACTAGCGAATATCTTCAGGAATTCCATGATTCATTAACAACCTTAATCTTGCACACCGAGCATGGTAAATTTTTGTAATCGCATTCTAAGGCAGAGCGGGAAAGTACTTTTTTAATTTTTCAAGAGTGGTGTCCATTTTCAAATGAGAATTGGAGAAGAGATTTAAAGAAGGGAGAAAGAGCAAAGAATTGCATAAATATATACAGATATCAGTTATTATGGGAAATTAAAAGAACTGATTTAAGTCACGGAGTACCATTATCCGCCATTTGACTGGAGTGAGAGAGACTAGCAAAACAAAATTCACACCAAAACAAAACACAAAAACGATGTGAGAAAAACAAAATAATCAATCTTTATCTACAGGATCATTCAATCCAATGGATTGATTTTCACTAGGAAAATTATCAAAGTAAGCTTTCAAGCGATGTCCATTTACCTTAGAAACATTGTCATTCTTTGGATTCTTAATATCAAAGGCCTCATAAGGATACACATGTTTCTCAATAAATGAACCGCTCCATCTTGATCTTAGCTTTCCAGGAAAAAAATGGAGTCGAGAATTATAAAGCAAAACTTTTTTACTAGTATCAACTTTTTGACAATTTCCACAAGTTTTGCAGAATGTATGCGTGTCCTTAAACATGATGGGCCAATAAAATCCATTTTGAAAGATTTTTGCAATTGTGTTTTATGACGAGAAATGATTCTCACATGCTTCAGAATGACAAAGTTTAATGACACTAATTACCTCATTGTCAGGAATGCATCTTTGAAATATTTGATCAGGACAATATTTGAATAAATAAGGGTTATCCCAATAAAAGTTCTTCATTTCGTTCAAAAACTTTCCTTTGTCTTCGGTACTCCAGTGAGCTGGCAAATCTCCTGTTGTAAGAAAATTGATATTTTTAGCAAACCAAGGCATTGAATTAAGAGAAAGTAAGGATTCATCTAGAAAGTAATCGTCAATTGGTGTGATTTCGGATGTCGAATCTGTTGTTACTCTTGACAAAAGATCTGAATTAACATTTTCGGTGTCTTTTTCATCCATGATTTTTTCCTGAGAATAAATCATTTGCAAATCTTCAGATTTATCCAACTCAATTTTACTCAAAGTAGATTCAAGTTGATCATAAATTAATTCTTCAATAAAATCTACTTCTTGTAAATCATTATCATCTCCAGGTTGCTTGCAAATGTTGAAAATATTCATCTCCAATGTCATGTTTTCAAATGATAGCTTCATCAGTCCATTCCTACAATTAATCAATGCATTAGAAGTTGCAAGAAACGGACGTCCTAAAATAACAGGAAATTAATTACATGCTTCAACAGGTTGTGTGTCCAAGACAATAAAATCCACAGGATAAATGAATTTATCGACTTGTACTAACACATCCTCAACTATTCCTCTAGGCACTTTTACAGATCTATCGACAAGTAAAAGAGTTACAGAAGTTGGTTTTAACTCCCCTAGATTGAGACTTTGAAAAACTGAATATGGAAGTAAATTCACACTAGCCCCAAGATCAAGTAAAACTCTTTCAATTTTATGTTCTCCAATAAAGCATGAAATTGTAGGACAACCAGGGTCTTTATATTTCAAAGCATTATTATTCTGAAGAATGACACTTGTTTGGCTAAAAAGGTTTTCTTTTTCACATTCAGTTTTCTCTTTATAGTGCACAGATCTTTCAAAAATTTAGCATAAGAAGGTACCTGTTTAATACCATCCAACAAAAGTATATTGATCCTTACCTGTTTGAAAGTTTCAAAGATTTCAGAGTTGTGATTGACTTTCCTTTGTTTGGTCATGGCATGAGAAAATGGAAGTGCTGGTGGGGAATCAATCTTTTCTTTACAATGTTCAGATTCAACCCCTTCCTTACCCTTAGAGATTAACTCATCATCTTTCTCACAAGGTTCAAGAATGGGTTTTTCAATAACCTTACCACTGCGAAGAGTGATGACTGATTTGGCTTAATCCATATGTTGGCTCCCAAAACTACTTGCATTCACATTGTATTGCCCCTTGGGATTTTGTTGTGGTTGAGATGGAAACTTACCTTTCTCTTGAAAACTAAGAGCAGATGTCAATTTTACAAGAGTATCTTTAAAATCTGTCATGCTTTGAGCAAGTTGAGTGTTGATTGTCTCTTGCTTTTCAATGAATGCATGCAATGTTTTCTCAAGATTTCTTCTAAGAGGGGGAGCATAAGGAGGTGCATATCCAGGAGAATTTAGAAATTATGGTGTGCTTGAAACGGTCGTTGTGAAGTTTGTGCATTATTGTTATCACTCTTCCAATTGAAATTTGGGTGATTTCTCCAACCAGGGTTGTATGTTTGCAAGTATGGGTTATGATTGCGCCTTTGAAAACTGTTTAAAGCATGAGCTTGTTCATGGAGACATTCCTTAAAAGATGGCAAAGTTGGACAGTCATTGGTTGAATGTTCATTGGTTTCACAGATTTGACACACAATGTCTTGAACAGATTTTAGTTGACCACTCTTTTTTAATTCTAGTGCCTCGACTTTTTTAGCTAAAGGTGCAAACTTGGCTTGGAGGTCATGATTTTTCCTAAGGTTGTACATACCTCCATTAAATGTATGAGGTTGGGTTTTACTTGGTGCCTTATAAGTTCCTGTAGTGTCCCAATTTTGCGCATTTTCAGCTAGCAAGTCTAGGTACTCCATTGCTTTATTAGGGTATTTATCCTCAAAAGTTTCATTGCACATCAATTCAACCATTTGCCTATCTCTAGGAGTTAACCCTTCATAAAAATGTGAAACCAATCTCCATGTTTCAAAACCATGATGAGGGCAAGTATTAAGCAAGTCTCGATATCTATCCCAACATTGGTAAAATGTTTCTCCTGGTTTTTGAGTGAAAGTGATGATTTGTCTTTTGAAAGAGTTTGTTCTGTGGGACAGAAAAAACTTCTTTAAAAATTGTTGTTACATTTCATCCCAAGCACGAATGAATCCAGGTCTCAAATTTTGTAACCATGTTTTAGCTTTATCTTTTAATGAAAAAGAAAAAAGCTTTAACCTGATAGTGTTCATGCTACAATTTGAGTCATTATAGGTGTTACAGACCTCCTCAAATTCCCTTAAATGCAAGTATGGATTTTCTAAATCTAAGCCATGAAAAAAGGTAAAAGTTGAATAATGCCTGGTTTAAAATTAAAATAAGATGCATCAGGAGGAAAAACCATGCATGAGGGTGCACTTGTTCTTGTGGGATTCATGTGGTCTCTAAGTATTCTCACTCGGTTATTTTTATTATTCTCATTATGAAGCGACTGATTATCATCTTCGACCATATTTTTTGAAAATGATGATGATACCCTACAAAGTCTACCACTTAATGTATGTGACCAAACTCTCATGCACGTGTAGGAAGAGAATAAAAGGAAGAAGAAAGCAAAAGAAAAAGAAATAAAACAAATGAAATAAAGTTAAATAAAATGAGAAGTAAAAAGAGAAAATAAAATAAGTATTATAATTTGTACGAGAATTTACCTCCCCGACAACGACGCTAAAAACTTGACACGACCAAAAAATTGATGTCTTCTCCCAAGTGCAGGAGTGTCGAAGTAATAAATAACCCGGTAAGACCGGGGTCGAACCACAGGGAGGTTAATTGTATAAATTAAAGATAACAACAACAACAACAACAACAATAACAACTACAATAATAATAATAATAATAATAATAATAATAATAATAAAGAGAGATTTGAGATGTGATATTGATGTAAGGATTAAACAATGATAAAAACAATTGTCAAGGTTAGAGGATCCACTAATGGTATTTCAAACAAGTATAGTATAAACTCTTTTTATTACTCAACTGGAATCCACACACAAAGAAGGTTCCAATCGGATTATAAATTGTTAACATGATTACATTAGTTATCTTATTTGAATAATGCTAATACTTGTAAATGTTGTCAGGCATTCATGATTATAACTTATGTTAACAACAAATCAAGTTCCTTTCATAGCACACGTGTCGGTTATACCATACGGTTGGGCTATAAAAGTGCCAAGTATTTGTTGTACCAAGGGTTATACAACATAAATCTACATTAACCATTTAACAAGCAAAGTATTAAAAGTGAATAAGATAACAAATATAAAACATGTTAGTATCAAACATTAAGGTCCATGTTGAGTTTATATTATACTTGTTCTTACACCATTAGTGTAACCTTTTCACCTTAACATGATAAACTTAGCTATACATAATGAAAGAGAGAAACATAAATAAACAAGGAAAGGAAATGCAAAGCATAAGCAAGAGATTAATATAAGCAAAACTTAAGCATTACAAAATATAAAGAGAGAGCAAGAACATGATCTTGATCTGGAAACCAAGATGCCTAAATACATGAAAAAGGCCTCCTTTTATAGGCTAAAATTCAAAATTATTGATTTGTTGACTAATTGATGAGTGAGTTGCCACATCTTGACTTGGTGACAATTCTTATCTTCTTGTCTGCCAAAAACGTCATTGCTAACATCATAATTGGAACAAATTTAAATCATGAAAGTTCTAGGAAATTGTCTCAGCTTTCCAGGGTAAAAAAGTGAGATCATTTGGACTTCTAGAACTCGAGATATGGGTTGAACACTGAACAGTGTCTGGGCTGCAGGACAGATTCAGACTTCTTCGTTGTTGCTACAATTTGAACTTGAAAACAGCCTTATTAAATCTTGGACTCCTATGATAGTTGTAGGCCTATGTCTTACCTTTCCATTCATATAAAGTAAACCTAAATCTGAGATCTACAGCTTCAGATATGACCTGATTACCGAACAATGTTCTAGTTTGGACTGCACCAACATCTCTTTTCTAAGTTTGGCCATCTCTTTGTCCTTTCAATTTCAGTACTTCAACTCATCAATCAATTATTTCATTTATGTGATAGGCCTGTATTTAAGATGAACGTTTACCATAAATTAAAGGTATCTTATATTATTAGATATGTTATTATAAAACATGCTTTAGTTAAGGAGTTATTGATACTTCAAGTGCAAAATGATGATATAAAACCTTAATAAAAATGCACTTTTAAGTACTAATCACGGTGCTGCTGATGGTGGGTCACTATGTAGATGAGAGAGGTGATGCTGGTTGGTTTTAGGTTTGGGTCTTTTAGTTGGCTGAACAGGGGGAGATGGAGGTCGTGAGGGTGGTTGTTGTCGGACTGGGTGGAGGATCGACTGGCTTTGGTTGAAGAGGAGGTGTGGCTATCGATTGGAGAGGATGTGATAAGAGGGCTGTGGGGCTGAAGGTCGAAGACGTCAAAAATATATTTTGTGGGTTTTTGTTGTTTTTTTTATTATTTTTAATTTTTTTAATTTTTTTTAAAATTGGTTAAAAATTTGGATAGCAACAATGGTTATGGACTTAAATTGTATAGTTGCTGCTGTGATCAGTTGTTCTGAATCATGGATTATTTGCCCTTGTATGAATGGTTACAGTTATGTACTCATAGTGACTTTGGTTGTCTGTCATGGGTTCCATCTTCAACTATATATTCTGATACTCTGTGTGGTTGAACTGTCACTTATCCAAACCTGGATGGAATTGCATGTGTCTTGATTGGCTTTTCAAATCACTTTCATTTCATTTCGTTTTTCAAGCAAAAGCTACTGATATATTGTGGTCCTAATCCCACTGATCCTTTACTCACAGTTGGAAATTTGTCATATAACCTTTCTTTCATGGTGTTCTCGCCTTCCTTCTCACAGTTCGAATTTTAAACCACACAATTTTAGGCTTTAAATAAATCCCTCCCTGCCTTGGGCTGATTTTCTACAGCATGCTGGACTTTGGATTTGGTGCCACAATAGTAATGCTGCTTTCATCGCTAGCCTAATTTCTCATTAGTATGGGCTTCTAATATTGTAGTCTGTTGGCCATTTTATACGGTTTCCTTCACGTTTTTGGGTTTGAAAGAGGCACCAATAATCCTCACTTTTTTCCCGAAATTCTTCGTTCTAATGATGAGTCCTACAATTCCAATGATATTTCAAGATTTGTTTTTTAAATGACTTTCAAAAGATTATTACTTTACCAAATAAACTTTTAAAATTGGCATTAACCTAAAATTAACAAGTTGTTTATCCATGTAACCATGATCCTCTGAAGAGTTGTTAGTTTGTCTAATGGTGCTACACAATTGCTCTTTTGTTTAATTTTATTGGATTCCCTTTCTTTTTCAATAGGAAGATAATGAATGATTCTTTTTAAGAATTTAAAATATCAAAAAGTAAATATTGATTGAAATACAAGTGCACGGGTCCTCTCATATAATATAGTAAAATGAATAAGAAAATTTATCATTACATGAGAATTGAAAAAACAATTAATAAGTACTAAAATTTATTAAATTATGATTTATTTAATAAATCAGATAGGAATGATTAATGGTATCTCAAATATAGACTAAAACAAGTATCGCTTTTCAGTCACAAATTGAATCCCAAATCATGTAAAGGGTGATGATCAATCATTCATAAGCATTAAGTTCAGAATGAGATACTCAACAAATATTAAATTAATTCAATCAAAGAAATATTCACATAATCATAATTAGACTACATCATAATCCTAGAAAGAGAATTTATTTCATAATCATATTGAAGAAAAACATATTTGATACATTTAACATCACTAAAGATTCTGGCTCCTTGATGAATTGGGCTCTTTGAAGATTTCAGCAAACAAGGATGCTAATTTCTTGAAGAATTTATTTGGTTCCTTGAAGAATTCAACCACTAAGGATACTAACTATTTGAAGAACTTAGCTTCTTCTCCTTTCTAATGCTAGAATGGATAAAGAAGAAAGTTAGTTTTCTTGCTAATAACTCCACCACTCATATAAAGCCTTAAACATTGATCATTCATTATAACTATTTCTCATCATGAGTGACTTTTATTGCTATGTGTGGAAAGACTTTGATGACCGTGAATGGGCTTGACCATTATGATTTAAGCTTTTCTAGAAATAAGCAAAGCCATATATGGTAAAGTAATACTTTTTGCCCAGGTAGGAAATCCTTCATTAAGATGTGTTTATCATGCTAAACTAATTTCTTCATAGATTTTAGCATTTTTATAGGCTTCATTGCGGAACTCATCCATTTCATCAAGTTATAAGAAACACTTTTCACCTGCGCCTTAAAGATCATGTTTAGGTGTTTCATTACCCAATAAGCTTTAAGCTTGAGCTCTACAAGAAATGACATGATTTCTCATAGACCAATGATAAGGTGATACTTTTAAAGGTTTCTTGAATATTGTTCAATAAACATACAATGCATCATCAAGCTTTCTAGCCCAATCTTTTTAGGATTTATTAACAATTTTCTTTAAAATTTGCTTCACCTCCCTATTTGATACCTCTACTTGATCATTTATCTAAGGATGATAAGCCAATGTTCTCTGATATCTAACTTTATATTTTAACAAAAAAGCTTTAAATTGCTTGTTGTAAAAGTGAGTTTCTTTATCACTAATAATGGCTCTAGGTGTAAAACCCGGGGAAAAATAAAGGTTGCTTAGATTGCGAACTAACTACATGTGAAATAAAAGTGAAGAAATTCATGCGTATGGTTAAATAAAAACGGGATAATTCAGAAATTTTTGGATATAAGTTTCTAGACGAAATATTTTGAGACATTATAAATCAACCCGAAAATGTTGAGGGTTGGATTAAATTAATGAAAATAAACTAAACTAAAAGTTATGGGGTGAAATTATAAGAAATGAAAAGAGGTATAACTTAATTATAAGAAGAAAAAAGATGTGGGGGCCTAAATGCAAATAAGAAAAATTATAGAGCATAAATACTTCTATTCTCACCAAAAATCCGCAGCAATCGTAAGGAAAGAAAAGAGAGAGTTTTGTATCCATTCTTGCAAAATCAATAGAGAAACACCAAAATATCAAGAACCTATCCAAGATTAAGGGTTTATAGATGGAATAAACACTTGTGGGCAAGGGATTAACAAGAAAAATTGAACAAGAAGAGAAGATGGAGGGCTGGCTGTCATTATATAAGAAAGGAGGGAGTTGAAAATCTTCAATTGGTTGAAGATCAAAGCCTTAATTCGTACCAGGTAAGGTGTTCTAAACATGATCTTATAAGTCATTTCAAATTCGATAATGAATTGATGCCTTGATGTGAGTTATATATTAGGGTTCTTAGACTTGAATTGGGGGAAAAAGCATTTGTTGTTAAAATTAAGTCAATTCATGGGTGGTATGTGATTGGGGATGTGAAACCATGATAATTTACCTAAAAAATATTTGTTGATGAGCAATTTTGACTATCTTAAAGGTAGAATTGGGTTCTCCTAAATCATAGAACTTGTAGCCTCATGTCTTAGCTTTCCAACGAGACTAATCTCGCTTGAATTGGAGTTTTATAACTCCAGATATAGTTAAAAATTTAAGGAGAAGTCAGATGGTAACAGTTCAAAAATGAGACAATAACAGTTGGACAGTAACAGTCCAAATATAATGAAAGGAATGGTAATTGGGGTTGCACAAAAAATGACAATATTAATGGATGAAATGAGAAAAACATAAAATATTAAGAAATGACTGAAAGAAAGACTTATTGGTTGTTGATATGGTTATTATAAAACATATCCTTGAGTGAGGAAAATTTATGAGATAAACCTGTGATTTGCAGAAGGGACTACAGGCATGGTGCAACAGCAGCAGCAGGGGAGCATGAGTAGAGCTTCTATTGTAAGTAGGTGATCCGCACCTATACTTTCTAGTTAAATTCTATGCTTTAATATGTTATTGATGTGAGATGTGAATTACCGAACATTGGATATTAGGAGAAAGGAAGAAAGTTTGCGTAATGATGTTGATATTTTGGATAGTATTCTGAATGTTTGTGTATTCAGGGTGAACGATTGTTGTGTGAATTGCCAAGGGATGAAATTATCGTTGGCAAAAGAAATATGAGAAGTGTGATTTGGGGCGTGAACTAGCATACATTTAGTGTATGTTAGGATCCTGGATAAGGGGATCAATCATGTATTGGCTAGCATACATTTAATGTATGTTAGGATCCCGGGTAAAGAGATCACGATGGATTGATTAGCATACATTTAGTATGTCTTAGGATCTCGGGTAAGGAGATCATCATGTATTGACTAGCATAAATTTAATGTATGTTAGGATCCCGGGTAAGGGGATCACCTTGCATCGACTCCTACATGGTTGTGGTGATAATAGTGAAATTGGTATCAGTAATGTGTTAAGCGGAAATAATCATGGGTGGTCTTATGAGATATTAAATGGAGGTTGATAATGGAAGAGAAAAAGGTTTTTAGTAGTTAAAGGAGAGAGTTTCTAATGAAAACCAAAAGGGAGGAGTGAATAAAATATGAGTGCATGTTTGCCTTTTTAAATTGCTGGATACTTGTATTGCTATATTATTGTGATATTCATATTTTAATAATATGTATTTTGTTTTCAGGGCCATTGCATGCACGATAGGAGTAGATTCTAGCTTGAGTTCATTTTTTGTAATTTAGGTTCTAGGGAGTATACCCTTATATTTGGTAATATTACAACTTTTATATATACTCAAATTGTATAATTGATGTTTAAACTTGAATAGATGAATTTAAGTCTGTAGTTTGTATAACTATGTTCCATGTATGCATGTTTATATCTTTATCCATCCATAATGATAATTGTTGTA
>Ga0325411_1007743_pt1 | contig 11695 bp, 4 predicted proteins | sample PopdelMetagenome_13_FD_206181 | JGI IMG/M metagenome (GOLD analysis project Ga0325411, IMG submission 206181) | Populus deltoides microbial communities from Bellville, Georgia, United States - Xylem-PdIQD-R4 | ecosystem: Host-associated > Plants > Phyllosphere > Stem > Wood/Secondary xylem...
TTTGCTTTCGTTACATGCACATCATCACTAGTGTTTGATGAGCTGCTATCATCATCAATTCCTTCCTCTTCATGCAACATTCGTACACCAACCCTTTTTATTTGAACAACCGGATCATCTGTAAACACTGAAACACTGAATTCATCACCGGTATCAAACGCAGGATCATTGGACCCAAATTTCCAATAGCTTAGCCATAACAAATCAGATTTTTCAGCCGAAAATTCTACCGGAAAAATCGAGGGGTAAAAAACCCAGACTCTTCCCTTGGTATTGTTCCTGATTTCATGATAAACATGAAGATACGGATTGGATACTGGCGTAGCAGAAAACCATGTGAATAGATTAAAGCCACATATCCGGTGTGTAGCAGGTGAGGATATTTTGAATGACAAATGCTCTTCAAACTCTTTCTGAATTAGCCCTTCCTCCTCATAAAACCCCAACATCTCATTTTCATCATATTCAAGGACAACATTGAATCTGTTGCCCTGAAGTTCTATCTGTTCCATCAAAGCAGAAATTATAAAATGAGCAAAGGGAAAATTTTCTAAATATCCAAGAAGTACAAAAATGTAGAGTTGAAACACAGTAAAATGGGCGAGGGAGGACCTGAAATCTCCATGTCTGCATTTGAACGCTGACCATTTCCATTATTCTCAACAAGTGTGAGTCAACCTTTTGGATTAATTCTAGCTTAATCAAATCTTGGATGTGAACTAATTGATCACAATCACGAGCTATGGTAAAAGGGAGCAGATTTGCAATTCTTTGCAGCAAATAACAATAGGACACGTCTAACCCAGCCAAACTGGATGGAAGCTCTAGGAGTGTTTGAAGCATTTTGCATTCCGCTAATGAAAGGTAATTGAGTGTACCAATGTCCTTAATGCTTAGTGGAAGAAAACAAATTGGAGTTCTACTTAAATTTAGTGTCGTCAAAGAGTGTGGCAATGTCAACGAGGTAAATCTGGAATTTTTCATTTCTGAAAACCTGGAGGGAAAGAATAGCTTCAATGGAAGAGATGTAATGTAAGATGTGCTTGCAACAATTCTATCACTTTGATGCAACCTGCGTCCCTGATGATGCTTTAAATCCATATTCAAGCTCTCAAGTTTTGAGCAACCACACAAAACAAGCTCTTCAAGTGAATTCAATCTACTCATTTCTTTTGGAAGTTCCACAAGACTTCTACAATTCTTCATATTTAAGATCAGGAGACAAAGTAAATCATCAATAGATTCATGAATCTGGACTAAATGGATGCGGTTTTCAAGTATTATCTTTTCTAGGCTTGGGGATCCTGAGAAGTCTGGGGTTCTGACGAGGTTATGCGAGCTACGCTGATCAAGAAATTTCAAATTTGAAAGAGACTGTGAAAACAATCACATGTAGTGGTTATCAATTGAAAATAGGAGGTATAGCTATATAGAGAGAGACTAGATATATACCAGTTTGCCTTTCTAAGCATCAATTAAACTACTTTTGGATAGATCAAGAACCACAAGCTTCTCCTAGCAGAAGTGTTGTGGTATGGATCTCAAAGAGAATCCATGCCAACATAACCATATTAAATTCTTGGGGAAGTGTTCATAACTTCCATAGAACTTCATGTAATTTATTTGAAGAAATTTTACATTTTACATCTTTCTAAAAGCATCCGTGCTTAGGATGGAAGACAAACTTATTTGACCAATTTGTACTTGTTCCCCCAAGAAAAACTTAGAAAGCCATTCCTGAGAGATTTTTGTACGAAGATGACATTGTTGAAAGAAGTTTTGTACGAAATTATTTTGTGATTGATGTATTTTTAATTATTTTATTTTATTTTTATGATTTTTCTATTGCATCCTAAATGTGATCCACTAAATTAATTATTTGAAAATTTAATGATTCGTAAAAGACCATTTTTTCGAAAAACCTATATTAAATATCATGTCAAGTTACTCAACCATCTTAAGCAACTAGCTAGCTTCCACTAACATCATTGAAAACTATATTTCTTTCAATCTAATATTTTAAACTAGTTATTAAAATTGAAACAAATTTTTACACCTTGCTGCAAAGTAATCAAGTATAAGCCCACCAATATCATAATATTTGTTTAAAGATTTAGTTACTAATTTTTTAAAAAATTCAATGTCTTCAACAAAAAAACAAAAAAAAAACAGACAATACGACAGCAAAAATGGGCTTTCGGTACTGGTGGAAAAAAAACTATAAGAGAAGAAGAAGAAGAAGAAGCAAGCAAGAGATTGTATCTACACTTGGCCTGAGATCGTTGATGGTGGATTAAAGATATTCTTACTCTACACTGTTCACCTAAAAAAAACATAAACAGAGAGAATGACTTTGAAATTATAATATTTTAATAAACATAGGTATATATGTTTTCCAGTTTACAAGAATGAAATCTGGGATATATGCTTGAACATAGGTATATATGTCCATAGGGACCAAATCCTAGTAACTAAAGAGCTTGTCTTTTTGTACACAAAATTAAGGACATTATATATATATATATATATATATATATATATATATATATATATATATATATATATATATATCACTGCTTTAATTAATCACTAATTAATTCCAATTAAGCTAATCAAGTCCTATTAATTAGAATATTTTATTCGAAGAGAAAGTCTCGAGTTTTCTTTTCTAATCTTATTTAAAAATAAAATAAAATATTACTCTATTTCTAAATCTCTAAAAACACAGGACAAAGTTTTGTTCAATTACAAGGACTAAGATATAATTAACTGGAACTTATATGGAGGAAATGAATCCAATCCTTTAATGGATGGTATTTAATATTGTGGTAAAATTATTTTTTAAAGTTTTTTATTTAAAAATATATTAAAATAATATATATATTTTTTTAAAAAATATTTATGATATCAGTATAGTGAAATGTACAAAAAAATAAGAAATTTACATAGATACATCTTAGAATTATATAATTTGGTACATAGGTATATAATTTGGTGAGCAGCAACAAGGGGATGATGATCAGCTGGAGAGAACAGCAAATGGGGATGGTAATGTCCTCATTGATAATTTTCATTAATCTGCAGAGCTCTGATTCTGGATGTTACTTTTAGTTGTCTTGAGGTAGTGTCATCTTGCAGAACATCTGTCGACTTTGTACTTTTTGATGCTTTATGTAATACTTCCTCTGTTCCTCCTTTCGCTTTCTTTACTCTGACTGTTTCTTTCCTTTTGCTTTCTCTCTGGTTTTTCTGCTCAGGATGAAGACGATGGTGATAAAGGCGTGAGGTGCTGCTGGTTGAATGGAAGCTCCGTCCTCTGTGTTTCTCGTTTTCGTCTCTGTGTTAGGCTCGTTTGCCTTCCCTGGTTCTGTTTCTCATCATTCGTTCCTTCTCACCCCGCGTATTTTTTAGTCTTCTCCTTCGTTCCCCCATGTTCTCTGTTTTTATCTTCGTCCCTTCTGCCTCTCTTCCCTTCATGTACTGTGTTTGCTCTGTTCTTGCTCTTCGATCCCCCTCCTTAATCTTTTTTTGTAAAAAAAAACCCTTCCTATAGCAAGAGAATGCCATGCGGTTACCCAGATAATAAAGAGCTTATGAGACTGTTATTGCAGAAGTTTGAAATTCTACAGAAGGTAACTGATGCAGACCAGGTAGCAAACTCATATTTGGCGCGCCTAGAGCACCCAAAACAGCAAAAGGGCTTGACTTTGATGAGTCATAACATGCATAATCAGGCACTTTAAGTTTCTTACGTAACAGTTGGAATTTCCTTCTGTTTCCTTATTTAGCTTTTATTCTCCCATTTATTTCAGGACTGTTTGTTTTAGAAGTCTAAGAGTTTTTCCGTTTCTTCCTTTAGCTTTTATTTCCACATTAATTCGGGACTGTTTCCCAATTTAATTGAGTTATTTTAGGAGTCTAAGAGATTCGTTTTCTCTATTTATTTGGTTGTAATCGCTTTGCGATAGTTGGTTGGAATAAAAACAAAAACTCCTTTGACTAGTTAACTCAAATATCTCTCTGTCTTCTGCTTTTCTGCGAAATTCTAGATTGAAGAAACCCTTGTTTGTTAGAATGCGTGTGAGTTCCGTTCTGGTCTGCATCAGGTTGGTATCAGAGCCCGGTTAGTTATCGTTGTCGCACCAAAGAGACGCGCAAACCTACCGAATCTTCGTGAACAACCGTTGGATGAAGTCTATGAGCGTGATGAGATTGCACGACTACAACAGCAAGTCGAGACGTTAACGCAGCAGTTGGCAGCGTCAATGGCTCAACATCGGGATCCGAATCCACAAGACGTGGAAGAAGAGTCCGAAGGTGACGAAAATCCATTCGCCCCTCAACCAGTGCAGAAGAGGCCAGTGAATGATGAATCAAGGCGCTGGGAGTCAGGCCTCAAGGTCGACATACCAGAGTTCCATGGTGGTTTGCAAGCGGATGAATACCTCGATTGGATCAATACGGTAGAGGAGGTCTTAGAGTTTAAACAGGTTCCAGAAGACAGACGGGTAGCACTTGTTACAACAAAGCTTAGAGATTGGGCTGGGGCTTGGTGGCAACAGATAAAAAAAACAAGGACTCTACAGGGGAGAGGAAAGATCACGTGCTGGGACAAGATGAAAAAACACATGCGTTCTGCGTTTCTACCATACAACTACACACTGACGCTTTACCAACGGTTACAAAATCTAAGATAGGGAAACCGCTCAGTTGATGACTACACTACGGAGTTCTATCAATTAGTATTGCGAGATGCGATTGCAAAGGATGAGGAGTCGCTGGTTGCGCGATATATTAGAGGGCTGCAGATTCAATTCCAAGATGTCCTGAATATGTTTGATGTGTTGAGTGTGTCAGATGCCCACCAGAGAGCAGTGTAGTTAGAGAAACAACTATTGCGTAGAAATACAGAGAGTATGAACTTTGGAGGTTCTGGTGCAAATACAAGCAATAATAGCGGACGAACAGGGAGTATGGATTTTGGGGGAATCGGTATAGGTGGTGCAAGCAGCAGTAACGCATGAACATCCGTTCCACCATCCACTACTATCAGGCCTATGATGCCTGCACACACAATGACACCGAACACAGGTTTTCGTTGTTTTAACTGCGGGGAACCAGGACACAGGTTCGCAGAATGTAAGAAAGGAGCACGGAGAGGGTTGTTTTTGGATATCGAAGAAATTAGCAGGGAACAAGATGGCGATGTTGAGGCAGAACCTGTGAAACCCTAGAAAATTTATAATTTAAATATGCAGATGTATAACATGCCACATAAACGTAAGACTGAAAGTGATATATAATGGAGGGGATGACCTCCATAAAATGAATTTTGTTTTAGAATTCATAAAGATAGAGAAACTGGTAACGTGTTTTGATGGATAAAATAATGAGAGAAATAACAAAATGTTTCAAAGAAATAAGTGAGGCAATAAAGAATACATTATAATAAAGGATAATTCAATGAAAATGCCAGGACTGAAGGTGCAAGCATCAATTAAAAATCAATGACGTTACTTTGAAACGATAATAATACCCGATAAATAAATAAAGGTAGAAATTTTAAAATGAATATATTCCAAAATAATAAAATGACCTTAAAGGTTTAGAAGGATAATTGATATTATTTTATGTGAAGATTGAACAAGAAAATTTGGATAGTTGACGAAAAGTCATGAACTAACCGATTTTACGTTAAAAAGCAGAGCTCTCAATCCAATCGTCGGATTGGGATGAAATTTTGCATGAAGTCTATTAATATGTTTTCCTACATTGCTGAAAGATATCATTCCAATGGGAGTTTGGTAAAGACAAGCGATTTAAGCAGAAACAAACCGGATGGTTTACATGAAAAATAAAAAATAATATATAAATGCATAAATGAGGGACATAAATGTAATTAGGGAAAAATGTTCCTTTAAAAACAGCAAAAGGCCACCAGATTAAAAAAAAAATGAAAAGGGGTGAGAGACAATAGAGAATTCGGTTACAGAGAGGTGCCGGATTTGGAGGAACCAATAATGCTTCGGTGGCTATATCTCTAGAATCCACAGTTGGATCATGTTGATTTTTGGATTTTGTTCTTCTCACACTCCTCTACTAACTGACTGGAGGGATTTGAAGGCAGATAATCCATTGAACAGAAGTCATCATCGAAAGTGTCCTGGAAAACAAAAGGAAATATACCTGCAGAGAAGTTTTGGTCGCCGGCTGATTTCTCTCTCTTCCACCGTTGGATCATAGCTATTTTGGGATATGTGTTGCGCCTAGCTGTTTCCTTCATTCTGGACGGTGGAGATTGGAAACGCCCTCTCCGGCAAGGTTTCGTTCGTGTTGAACAGTAGCTCGTCCATTTTCAGGTTAGTTCGGTTTTATTCAGATCTATGGAAATCCACCCGTTGGATCATTCTGATTTTGAGATATATTGTACACAACACAATTATATATATTCTGACCGTTGGGTTCAAGGAAATAATCAGAGGTGGATGAGTTGTTGCTATTTAAATCTATTGCTAGTCTTAGTAAAACATTTAGGAAGCTTGATTTAATTACATGTTTTGATGAAATTAGAATTGTGTGGGTGTAGGGTTTATGTAAGATGTAATGGTAAAATATGTTCTTGTTATTAGTGTTGTTATAGATTAATTGTGTTGTAAAATGTGTTAGGGAAGTTTTGAAATTTGGATGAAGGGACATTGAGTTTGTTGATTTAATGGATATATGTTTTTAGGCATTAAAAAGGATTGGGTCTAGTGGTAATTGAAAGGAAACTTGAAGAAAACTTTATCCTCCATTTAATGCAAAGATTCGGCCTAGACATATAAATGAGAGGATGAGCTTAATTGTTTTAATTGCTATGGAATTTGAGTTCAATGAGGTTAGAATAGATATGAAATGAATGGGTAAAGGTTTATCTGGAATAATTAAAAAGGGAATCATCCCTCACCATGAATGAAGGCCTTCGGCCAAATGAAGAAGAAATAAAGAGATAAGACTTTGATTAATTTTCTATGTAAATTAGGTATGGATGCATATATTTGTATAAAGAAAATTAGGTAGAGTGTCAATTGGAAGAATTTTAAAAAGATCCAAATTCTCATCATAATAGGGAATTCAACCAAAAATGGAAATCTTGACCTTGAGTTTATTCGACCTAATGTTATGGGGATTTTTATGGGATTGTGGTTTGTTGAATGCCAAATGAATTGTGTTATGTTTGAAATAATAGATTAATGTGAGGAAAATTTCATTTTGTGGAATTTTAACGCTGTCCAAATGGATAATAAAAGGGGAGAAAAAGGTTAAATTAAGGCGTACGTGGAATTATGATGAAAATATGTTGTTAAATTTACTTAAGATGAAGTAAAGTGGACTTATGAAAAAGAATTGAAAACTCATCATGAAAATAAATAAATAAAAAATAAGGTCATTCGACCAAGAATTGGTTTGATAAGGAAAATGAATTAGTTTCAATGGTATGAATAAATGTAAGGATGTGAAGTTACTAAGTCTGTACATGATGGGTTGAGTAGACAAAAATAAAATAAGATTGTTAGGTCATGTTTAAAGATATTCAGTCTGGAAAGACAAGTCATGAAAAGAAAGGAAATAAATAAATAAATACGCGAATGCATGTGTCATGCGATTTTAAATTTAAATGAATTTTAGAATGGAATTTTCAATTATGATGGAGCCACATTTGATATGTATCTTTAATGATACATGAGAGATTGCAGAATCTGTTCAGTAGCATGAGACTTTTGCGCGAGTTCAAGCATTAGGTAGGTGTCTTACACCTCAAACTTTTGTTTTTACAATACTTGTTAGAGTTAAATAAATGGTATTTTCTATAAATGTACTTGTGCTTGTGTAATTGTGAATGTTTATGTCGAGGAAAATATAGTGGACTAGCTGGTTTGAATAGAGTTTGTGGCGCTACTGTACTGACTGTCGAGTTAGATGTATAATAACAAAAATAAAGTGTACCGACTTTAGGGTGATAAATTAATGGTATATTATGATTAAATTATTGATGCTCGATTTATATATGTATACTGATGATGTGTATGTGTTTAAATAATTTATGTGAAGGATGCAGGTGTATCGCGCCTTGTCTTTTTAAGGTGTGTAAACTTATTGGTAAATTTCAGAATTTATCGTTTTATTGCTTCGATGATATTGAAATGAGTAAGAGTACCTTATGTGCAACGGTATATCTCTATTAGTTAGAATAATGTTTGAACAAATAGGATTGACTTGCGTGTGTTGTTATGTATCGAATTAATTATGTTATTATGGTCGTAGTGTCGATAACTAAGTTTGTGTGGGAATGATGCTTAGCAACAGTTGTTATAATGCATATGATGTTAAAAAAAAAGAAAAAAAAGAAGAAGAAGAAAAGAAAGAAAGGGGATCGATATGAATGGAAATTTCAAGTGACATTGATTAGCTATCCGGGTTTGGATAGCTAATGGTATCAATGAGGTTTCATTGGTACCGGCATTTAGGGTGACATTGATTAGCTATCCGGGTTTGGATAGCTAATGGTATCAATGAGGTTTCATTGGTATCGGCATTTCAGACGACATTGATTAGCAATTCGGGTTTGGATTGCTAATGGTATCAATGAGGTTTCATTGGTGCCGGCATTTCTTAAATTGATTAGTCGATCCCGAGCAATTGGGTGATTAATGATGTTAGCAAAGATTACTAACATCGGCATGGTTACTCCTGGTTCAGTGAAAAAGATAGGTTTATTAACTATTCTGGGTTGAGAATAGTTAATGATATCAATGGGTCACATTGGTATCGACAACCATTTCTGGTGTGATTAGCTACTCCAGGTAAGGAGGCTGATAATGTCAAGGGTTCTTGACATCGGCAGCTTTGATGGTAAATCAGATATGAATAAGATTTGATACTCTAGATAAGAATAGTTAATGATACTAATCGATTGTGTTAATATCGGTATGTGAATGTAAGTGATTAGTCTATCCCAATATTAAAAGACTAATGATACTAATGATATTTATTAGTGTCGGCGATTACTTTCTAGAAAATAAAAGGGAAAATATTAATTAGTTATTCCAAATGAATGAGATAAGCTATTGATATCAAGAGAGAAATGTCTTGGTATAAAGAGAGAATTGATTTATAAGGAGATGGTGTTCGAAAATCGTTGAGTTGTGTTGAGATTTCCAAGATGAAATTATTCTCAACAAATGGGAAAGGATATTAGATGGATATTGGTAATAGATTGAAAATGCATGTTGTAAAAAAGGTTTATACCTAATTTTATGTCTCAAAAGAAATTCTATGAAGATTATTACCTATCATTGTTATTGTTTGTTACTATCTTTTTATATTTATGTGTACACGTTAATTTCTATTTTCAGGTCCATCAGGGTTGCGTCCGGAATGATATTGGTTTAGTTACCTTTTGCTTTTGACCATGTAATTATTTGTAAACTAAGAGTCTTATATCCTAAAACTTGAAATGTAATATTAATCCGTAACTTTGAATGTATAACTTTAATCTAATGTTTGTAACTTTAAGTACCTATTTAACCATGCATGTTTAGAGTTGAAAACAAATCTTTCACTTGAATTACATTATATGATGTTATTGAATAACATGAGTTGTGTTGATGATGATGAGTTGGGTTGAGATCCAAGATGATTGGATCAGGATGTGAATTAAAATTGGAAGTGTAATATGATTTTATCGATAACTTGGGACCTCCTAGTATAGGGGAGACTCTGCTGAAATTTTGGTAGAAATTTGGTGAAACCGGTATATCAAAAAAAAAATTACTTGAAAACTTCCAATGTATCGCGAAAAAGGATGTTGGAAATTGGGGTTATTACAGAACCAGTTTATGATGAGGAAGAGCATTGAGAGGGGGATACTGGACCGATGTTAATGGTCCGAAGCAGCTGTTTAGCGCCACGCGGGATAGAGGATGAGTGGTTGCGCACTAATGTATTCCAGTCCACTTGCACAATTAGCGGGAAGGTCTTTCGGTTCATCGTTGATTCCAGTAGCTGTGAGAATGTAGTGTCCGATGAGGTGGTCCGTAAACTACACATGGCAACAGAATCACATCCTCGACCATATAAATTAACATGGCTAGATAAGAAGAATGATGTTACAGTATCAAAACGCAGCTTGGTGTCTTTTTCAATCGGCACAACATACAAAGATCAGATTTGGTGTGATGTGGTCTCCATGGACGCCTGTCATTTATTATTGGGCAGACCGTGGTTATATGATCGACATGTGATGTATGATGGGTTCCTGAATACGTGCACTTTCATATTCAATTCAATCAAGGTTGTGTTGCTACCAAAGAAGGAAACTACAAGCGGTATTCTGACAGGAGAAAACAACAATTTATTGACAATGGCTAAATTCAAAACAGAGATCAGAGAATCTGGGGTGGTTTATGTGCTGATCGGAAGGATGGAAGTTGAGAATGGCACTATTCCGAGTAGCGTGGAGCCATTATTGCAGGAATTTGGAGATGTATTTCCAGCTGAGCTTCCTGAGAACCTACCCTTATTAAGGGACATTCAGCATCAAATTGATCTGGTTCCAGGTACCAACTTGCCCAACAGGCCGCATTATCGGATGAGTCCAAATGAGCATGAAGAGTTACGACGCCAAGTAGAGGAATTGCTAACAAGAGGGCATATTCGGGAGAGTCTTAGCCCATGCGCGGTGCCTGCCCTTCTGACCCTGAAAAAAGATGGGACATGGAGAATGTGTGTTGACAGTAGGGCCATCAATAAGATTACAGTTCGATACAGGTTTTCGATCCCGCGGTTGGATGACTTGCTGGATCAGTTGAGTGGAGCCACAATATTCACAAAGCTGGACTTGAAGAGCGGGTATCACCAGATTCGTATCCGGCCGGGAGATGAGTGGAAAATGGCCTTCAAAACTCGAGAAGGACTCTTTGAGTGGATGGTCATGCCTTTCAGACTGTCTAATGCCCCAAGCACATTTATGCAGGTGATGAATCAAGCCCTGCGGCCCTACATTGGTAAGAGCGTGGTGGTTTATTTTCATGACATTTTAATTTATAGCATTGATTCTAGAATGCACCTGCAACATCTTCGGGAAGTTTTGACCGTGTTATGTAAGGAACAATTCTTTGCAACAAAAGAAAAATGTGTGTTTTTAACTGACCGGGTTTTGTTCTTGGATTACATTATCTCTTTTAAGGGGCTTTCAGTAGACAACTCAAAAATTGAAGCCATCAAACAGTGGCCACAGCCGCAAACCGTGACTGATGTCCGAAGCTTTCACGGGTTGGCATCATTCTATCGCCGCTTCATTCCTCATTTCAGTGGTATAATGGCCCCAGTAACTGATTGTATGAAGAACAATAGCAAGTTTGTGTGGACGCCTAAGGCCGAAATAGCCTTCCAGGAAATCAAGAAACGATTGACCACCACCCCAGTACTTGTCCTACCAGACTTTTCAAATCCATTTGAGCTACACTATGACGCCTCAAAGCTAGGAATCGGAGCGATTCTGAGCCAAAATGGCAGGCCTGTTGCCTTTTTCAGGAGCAAAATTACGGTATAACACCTATAACGTTGAATTTTATGCAGTGGTTCAAGCGGTAAGACAGTGGCGACACTATCTGTTTCTTCAGGAGTTCGTCTTATTTACTGACCATGATGCCCT
>Ga0325411_1007745_pt1 | contig 11693 bp, 12 predicted proteins | sample PopdelMetagenome_13_FD_206181 | JGI IMG/M metagenome (GOLD analysis project Ga0325411, IMG submission 206181) | Populus deltoides microbial communities from Bellville, Georgia, United States - Xylem-PdIQD-R4 | ecosystem: Host-associated > Plants > Phyllosphere > Stem > Wood/Secondary xylem...
TATAATAATAAATAATGGAGTAAGAATAATAATAAAGAAAATAGGGTGGGAATAAGACAAATCACACCACCCTAACCGAATTTTGAGGGAAAATATATAAGAAAGTAATCCCTTAACTAGGATCTGCATTTCGATTTAGTCCTTAAAGTAGAAATTAAAACGTAAGGAATTGTCACCAATTATTCAAATTCAAGGAAGTAGCTAGGAAGATTATTGGATCTTGGAGAAAAGGAAACAGTATACCTTGTGAGGTTTGGTGGAACATCTTCTTCCATCACACATCACACACATCAAGTAGCCTTCACCTTTCTTTCATGGCTATAAATTCAAGGCTCCTAATTGAAACTTTCCAGCCTTGCATGACTTGTGTCAAACTCCCTTTTCCTTTTCACCATTTAATACAAAGAAAGGGAAATATTGGGCATACATTTAACCTTCAGAGACATGATTACGCTGTGTGAAAGGGAAGATTCGCAACTGTTGATTCATTATAATATTTGTTTAGCTTCCAGGCATATAAAATGAACTGATACATAAAAAAAAATAAAAAAAAATAAAAAAGAACTCTCCGTTTTCTCTCCAATTATGATTCATGTACCTGAATTTCACCTTGGCAAAAACTTTTTAGACAATGGCATGACCAAACTTCTCATAACCCTTGTTCTAATAATTCTTGCCCCCATGATTCCTCTCTACATCCTGAATATCTCATCACCAATATGGCTGCCTTATAAGAGCTCTGAGAGCAGAAAATGTGACATATTTCGTGGGACATGGATTTCGTATCAGAATATGCCATACTATAATAATGCAACATGTCGAGAAATCTTTGATCAACAAAACTGCATGAAGTTTGGCAGACCAGATACTGATTTCATGAAATGGAAGTGGAAACCAGACAAGTGTGAGCTGCCTCGCTTCGATGCGGAGCAGTTTTTGGAGCTTGTAAGAGGGAAGTCAATGGCATTTGTTGGAGACTCCTTAGGAAGAAACCAAATGCAGTCACTGCAGTGTCTCTTAGCCAGAGTAAGTTTTCAGAATTAGTAAAAAATAAGTAGCTGATCATTGAAGCAAGTGTTTTTTTTGCATGATAAATTCACTTCTGTACTCACAGGTGGTCTATCCTGAAGACATTATTTCTTACACAGAAGATAAAAGATTCAAGAGATGGTTCTATGTTAACTACAACTTCACACTAGCATCCTCTTGGGCACCCCACTTGGTTCGAACCATTGACACAGACCCTCATGGCCCGACCAATAACCGCCTTTTGAATCTTTACTTGGATGAGGCCGACGATGCCTGGGCAGCTCAAATTGAGACGTATGACTACGTGATCATCTCGGCTGGAAGATGGTTCTATGGACCACAAGTATTTTATGAAAATGGCAAGGTTGTTGGATGCCATCGATGTCTTAAGAACACCATCAAGAACCTCACAATGTTCTATGGATACAGGAAGGCTTTTAGAACTTCTTTCAAGACCCTGCTCAGCCTTGCAAGTTTCAGTGGGGTAACATTTTTGAGGACCTTGTCACCGGCACATTTTGAGAACGGGGAATGGAATAAAGGAGGCAATTGTGTCAGGACGCAGCCCGTTTCTAATGGAGAAATGAAATTGGAAGGGGGTGATTTGGAGCTATACTTGACTCAAGTAAAGGAGTTCAGAAGAGCAAAAAGGGAAGGAAAAAGGAGGGGCTTAGATTTCAGGTTGCTAGACATAAGTGCAGCAATGGTTGTGAGGCCAGATGGACACCCAAACCATTATGGACACTGGCCGCATGAGAATGTGACTATTGCCGATTGTGTTCATTGGTGCTTACCAGGCCCAATTGATACTTGGAACGAGCTCTTGCTTCAGATGCTGAAGTGGGAAAGGCACTGAAGAGCCATTCAGTAGCAGACTACAAAATATTCAGCTCAATGCAATCTGATGGGTTTGGATCAGGCAAATGGTTGGGGGAGTCATGTGGAGTGTGAAAAGGCATGGTTTCTGATTTCCAGTTTTTGTTGTTTATTATTTATTTCAAGTTGCCAGTCGTCTCCGAGTCAATATCTTCCATTTGGTTATGGTCCAAACTCCTGAGAGACGGACGGTAAAAATTATAAAAGCATCATTAGAATCTGTTAAAGGGATTCTACGCCCAAGTGCGATCAACCATCTCAATCAGGATGGTGTTGTTTCTAGTTCTAGTTCAAAACGCCCTGTTCAAGTGCAGAAAAGATAGAAAAAAAAACAAAGAAACTAGGCACTAATGAATCACCGGGAGCTTTGTATTTTCACAATGAAGATGTTTCACTAGTATCTCTATAAAATGTTATCATATTTTAGCAGTGAGCATCTTGCATAAGATCACTGACAGGCAGTAGCAACGTTTCCTGGAAGCAAGGGAAGAGGAGCAGGATTCTTCTTTTAGTTCTGCCCTTGGTCACTTACTACCTTAGAAATCATTATAGAAAAGGAAAGCAATTTCATGTATTAGATCTTAAAATATTGTGGTATAAGAGCAACCCTAGCAGTAATAATCAGAGGTTCTTAGCATACCCCAGTAACCCCACCGCTAATCCTAGATAATGCTAGACATGTAACCCTACTTCATCATCACCTTTTGACCTAAATTATTGTTCTTCTTAAATAACCTAGATAATTAATTTTCTTAACATTTTCCTTACTGCTAAAATGTTTCTGTCATAAATGCAGTCAAGTCTTGGACTTAAAAAATGCAGAAAGTCTTGCCTTAATAGCCTCCTACCCGAGCTTGAACTTCCAATCTCAAACCTGTTCTGGACCTTGAAGTTGAATCACAATAGCTATAAGATTTATCTGAAATGAAAAGATCAAGGGGAAAAAAAAAGATCACGATCCCAATTGTGAGTTTTTACAAGTTTACAAGGATTCTGGTGTGGTTAGACAACTATTCCTTCTAAATTCCAACTGCTAGTTCCTTCTTCTCAAATCAATTTAAATGGGAAAAATATTTTAAATCAAATAAAGGAAAGCGTAAAGAATAACTCAGCAGCCTCTGAAGTCCCACCAATCTTGGTTGTCACACTAGGTGGGGGCGTGTAATAGGGTCTCAGCTGATATTTTAGTTCAGAAAGATGTAGGTAGCAGTCGACTATCAAAGCAAAAGGTAAGCTAACCTTTCCTCTAAGAAAAATGTGTTGAAATGTGCCCAGTGTCACAGAAATGCGATTTGCAATCATCGATAACTTTCCTCCTAAGCCACGCCTGTGTCACTTGGCACTGAATACAACCAACAGAGCATTCCTGTACTTGTATTTGAAGATACCTGCAAAGCTAAACACCATGAGGTGGCACAGTGTATCCATGAGCCTTATGATTGCTGGGAATTGTTGGCTATAAAATGTGGTTACTGTTTGATCATGTTATAATTCTGTTGCATTCCTTTTCCCATGTGGCCCTAGACAAAACTGTGCACACATTTCTGTGTCTAGAAAATAAGGAATGAGAGCAGCTGCAGAAAGGAATGCAGTCCATTTCCACCCTTTATTTCGAAACTTGGCTTGAGTCATTTCCAGCTTCCAAGCTCATCAAAAGTGTGTCATAGCAAATTTAATAGACATGGCTTTGATTTCCATTACAGTTATTGCTGGTAAATACGATTAGGGCACGTTTATTAGACAGACAAACTAGTAATGAAGTCTGTACAGGCAATATTATCAGTATCATGATGCTAACATTTTTAGGTAAAAAGAAGGCTGCTGGAAAAGTATGGTATGAAAACTAATATGACAGAGAAACGTAGTGCTCAATTATGATCACGATGGTTAACCAAAATAAAGGGCATTTACATCATGATTGTGATTTAATACTCAAACTTCACCTGTATTAAGGTTGGTAATGACAGAATTGATTGGAAAACGAAACGGTTAGGAATTTCCAAAGCTACTATTCAATGTAGATAATGATGCTTCACCAAAGACAAAAGGTGTATTAACTGAGAACCAGCAAGAACTCTCAAACCTCAGCTCTAACAGCTGTTAAAACTAATAATTGGTCAACTTTCGATACATGTCCAGAAACATTATAAAAACAATTGCTGCTATATAGTATGCACTAAATGCGAAGTTACTTTTTTCGCTTCACCATGAATTTTAATGACAATGAGTTTTCCAGAGGAAAGAACTCACAGCACGGCACCTCCAAAAAGTTGCTGCTGCTAGCCTTCAGTCTAGTTTTCCTCACTATAATCCCTCTCTACCTGTTTTCAACTTCACATTCTCCACTTTCATCTCCTAAGATTGATGTCAGTGATTTGAGAAACATAGGAACGGTGAAGGAATGTGACATCTTTAGTGGAAAATGGATTCCTTATCCTAAAGGGCCTTACTACACTGATGCAACTTGTAGCCTAATCATCGACCAGCACAATTGCATGAAGTCTGGGAGACCTGATACAGAGTTTATGAAATGGAGGTGGAGACCAGACGAATGTGAGCTACCGTTCTTTAATGCAAAGCTGTTCTTGGAACTTGTTAAAGGGAAGAAGATGGCCTTCGTCGGAGACTCCGTAGGTAGGAACCAAATGCAATCATTGCTGTGTCTCTTAGCCAGTGTAAGTTCTCAATCACTGCTCATAGCATATATCCATAGATAAGGATTGAATCACCAAGAAACTCGAGTTATAAACTCCATGTTGTAATAACTGACACCATTAAACTTAAATATCTTAAAATTAGACCAGAATTTGCTAGGATGTAGTTATTTTATTTACCAGACAATCAGTATCAAGAACTCTACAAGCCAAATTAGAGGCACAAAATTGAGAAGCTTTTCTAATATAAATTTGATTCTCATTCCTGATCTTCATCTTTCAGGTGACCTATCCCGTGGATATTTCTCATAGATATGCAGTAGACACGGCATATTTCAAACGCTGGTTCTACGCTGATTACAGGTTTACCCTTGCGACTCTTTGGTCTCCATTCTTGGTTAAGTCCCGTGATGCAGACTCCAGTGGTCATTCCCTAAACAGCCTGATGAGCCTTTACTTAGACCAAGCTGATGAGGCATGGGCTAGCGAGATTGAAAATTTCGACTATGTGATCATCTCAGCTGGACAATGGTTCTTCCGTCCTCTGATATACTACATGAATGGTCAGGTTGTGGGTTGTCATAACTGCTACATGGACAACATTACTGCTATTACAATGTACTTCGGCTACAGAATGGCATTTCGAACTGCCTTGAAGACCCTTCAAAGCCTAAAGAACTACAAGGGCATTACATTCTTAAGGACGTTTTCTCCTTCACACTTCGAAAATGGAGCATGGAATGAAGGAGGGAATTGTATCAGGACAATGCCCTTTACAACCGAGGAAAAGAAGCTTGATGGTTATGAATTGGAATTCTACCTGACACAAGTTGAAGAACTAAGGAAAGCACAGAAAAAAGGGAGGAATAGGGGCTCGAAATTTGAGCTACTACCTACAACAGAAGCAATGCTGCTGAGGCCAGATGGGCACCCAAACCATTATGGGCGCTCACCTCATAGCAATGTGACTGTAGCTGATTGTGTGCACTGGTGCTTGCCAGGCCCCATTGACACTTGGAATGAGTTCTTGCTTTATATGATGAGGAGGGAAGCTCGGGGATCTTTCAATGAGAAGCTACAGAAAAATATTTCTAGAAAAATATGAATACAACGGTATATTATCAACACCATCCATTTATTATTCTTTGTAATCTTTGATTCTGTAATTATTTATCATTTACAAGTAAATGAAGTGGTTAAGTTCCCTCGCATTACTCAGAAGAATAGTCACATCTATGGGAGAAGCACCTGACACTGTCAAATAACTGCATTTTGAGAAGCCATGGACCAGCATATTTTGCAAACAATTGAAAAGCACAGGCTTCTAAACCTTTCGAGTTTGGTTTTTAACTTAAGAACAGAGTACAAATGAGAAACTAATTTTGCTAGAATCAAGATCTTTATTCCTTGACCCGGACCCGTTAATCCTCTTCAAGTTTTATCCACTGTACTTCACTGATTATGTCTCTACTTGAGATAATGATGAATGTTTTGGAATTGGATGACTGTCAGGTCATGTTCATGATTCATGAAGTTGACATCCAACAACGTTTTACATCTCGTAGGTCAATCTCAATTTGAGAACATCAAGAACTCTACGCATCGCAGCTATAATGTTGTTTCCTCCCTGTAATGCCATTATCTCATCCTTTTCCCTCAATGTTCCACCCCCTTGCTCATTACTTTCTTGTCTTTGTCCAGGTGTGCTGTACCCTCTCTTTACTAGATAGTTTTACCTCTTACCCTAACTCTTTCAATAAGTATATTCTTTAGAGCCACTGAATTGAGCAATTAGCAGAATCATGAACTTTGGAAGTGGTAAACTTCATTGAATATATATTTTGAGAATTAGTCCATACAACCCACAGTATTATATTATTTGTTTCTTTACAAAATTATGATATATAATACAACGAAATTATCTCACGTTCACCAAAAAGTTATTTTATGAAGACGACCAACAGTTTCTCTTGATGCTACTCAAAATGAAAGTTTGATTAAGACCACAATGTTCAAGAATAAAATGTACATAACAAAAGCCGACCGCAGAAGCATGAGTCTCTGTTGGTGCTCAGTTCGGCCACCAGTGGAATAAGGTAGCTTGTCAACCATATAGTCTGTAGAAGCAGAACCCTTCTCTGAGGTGCTTCTTCCAAACCGATTCCTGGCGGTATTACCCTCTACATTGCTACTCTCAATCTTCCTCCACAATCCTTTCAACCTTTCTAGCTCCATCTCTTTCAAATGAATTTCACCGACCAGGCCTTCTGCTTGTGCCTACAAACAAGACAGCATTTAGAAAAGTTGGTGTTTATGCGATGAGATATCCACTCCACATTGATCCAGAAGTCACAAGTAGCAGTCAATTTGTAATGAATTGTAAAATCCACCTGTTTTGCTGCTAGTTGCTCCATTAGGCTATGAAGCTGTTTATCCAATAACTTCTCTCTCTGAGCTGTGGCAAAATTACTTTCATGTCAAATTCCGTTGAGCAAGTGACTACTTCAAGAGAGGGAATTTTTCAACTAAATACTGGTTATAAAGGTTTTCTTGTCACTGGTTACGACAAGGTATATGTTTAACCATTGAAAATTAACAAAACTCTGCTAGGAGTTATTGGAAGAATGGTCAACACCCAACTCAATAGCTCATCATGGAACATCTACTGTAGACAAATAATCTAAGCCCACCAGCAGGGTGTAATCCTCCCTGCAGCCTCACATACATAACTCTTTCCCAAGTGTCGTAATCCTATTCCAGTGAAAGCCTAGCCTTTAATACATGTTCTCAATGGCTGACACCTGAAACAAACTCAAGTTTGTCCCTTTGACAACCTTCCAGAAAGCAAGGAAAGAAATGTAAACTAAAATCTAATCTCAGTTCCCTCTTTTACTTTGACCCACCCAAAAAGAAAAAGAAAAAAAAATGAAGAAAGAAACTCAAACTTTAAGAAGATTGATAATATTAGAAACCTGGAGTAGGCTGCTTCAGTTCATTCTCTTGAACTTGCACCCACCTTTTCTCTAAATCTTGAACAATTTCTTCCATTGAACTCTGAGGGAATTAGGCAGATTTTCAAGACCATATAACAAAAGGAGCCGGGCTGAGGAAGAAAGCTTGAAAGAGGCAAAGAAAAGCAAATCTACCAATTCTTTTTTCTTGTTATCCAACTTCTCTAATGTAGCAGACTTCTCAGCTTCTGCATCTGGTCCAGCTTCAGCTGTCGTTTCAGATGCAACAACTGATTCAACAGACCTTCCACTTTGCCTGGCATCCAATGCAGTTTCTGCATTTTCCAGCTCCTCCATCAAAGTTTGCTCAGTCTCATCCATTTCCTAACATTAATTCATAAAAACAAACATCAAATTGTACAGCGAATATAGGAAGTGAATGGAGAACCAGGTCTCTTTCTTGAAACAGAAAATACACCACAAAAGATTATTGCTTACATAAATATCCTAGGACTCCTATAAGATATGTGGTTATGACAGTGACTGAAGCAATGACAGGAAAAAAAAAACCACGTTACTGATCGGAGTAGCATTAGATGTGGAAGTAAAGCCTGACCTGTAGCTTCTGAAGAAGTAAATCTGTTTCCTGCATTCGCTCCTGTAGTTTATTTTCACAATTTAATATAGCCTTTTCATATGCAGCATTTTCTTCCTGGAGGGTCACCTTTCTTAATTGGGCCTGTCACAAAAATACATTTCAAGTACTGGTAGCTGAAAAGGAGATTCCAAGTACTAGTTGGTGAAAAGGTAATAATCATATAATGTATATTTAATAGAAAATTAGATCAGCCTTCAGACCAGAACTCGTCCATGTTCCCAGAAATTAATTAGAAGTCACGGACTCATCACAAATTAACATTACACTAAAAAGGAAATTTCTTTTTAAAATTTTATGCTGCTTCTACATAGATTGGTCTTGTCAAGTAGAAATCATAGAGGTAACAAATAGAATTGATAAAAGTAGCAAACTCTCTGTGTTTATGGATATTCAGCAAATGATAATGCTTAAATTAACAAAATTCTTTTACATTTAACCATTTGAAAAAAAAAATGTTGTACAATATTAAGGACATTACCCAGTTATGGTCTCACTAGATTAGATTATTGTGAAAGAGAATTTGAAGACTATCCTACCAATGTCCTTTCTTTGCATGGATGAAAGCACTCTTATTAAACAAGCACGAGACTTTTATGATTCCATCATGCAATGGACATCAAAATTTCTTAATGTCTCGCCACTGATGCATCCTTCTAATTGCACTTCTTCTAAATAAAAGAACTAAACTCTAATGACGTCTTATGAGAGATACTTCCAATTGAACTTGGTCTAGAGAGATTAAAAAGAAAAAAAGAAAATAAAAAGCCAGGAGTCAACTGAATGTATGGCTTTCAATTGCAAAAAAATTGAACACAACTTGAGCACTTATTCACGTAGTAGTGGAACTTTGCATGTCCAATTATCATTTATCATGCAAAACTAATTTGCACATGCTGCATATTCACATTTGACTTCAGAAGCCACCTAGCAGTTGGAAACTCTCTCTCTGACACTGTCACTACTTAATAGATTAGAGTAGCAGCAACTCCTTCACCCCAACCCAAAAGAATTTACATGTGCTGGAGATTACACTCTGTCTTTGAGCATGCAGATTAATCCCACGACCAACTTCAGTGATCCCGAACAATTTCTCATCATGGATCTCAATCTCTGTTAATACCAAATAAAGTAAGCGCAGGCAGTAAACCAATCAACATTAACAAAAAAAAAAAACTAAAAGAGTTAGGCAGTTAATTGTTTCAATTGTTGTAGCTCCACACTCAAGGCCTTGATATTTTGTTTTTGTTTGCTTGCTATGATCAATCTTGTGAAAAACTGTTTGGATTTTCTGTTTTCTAAGAGATTAAGACTGGAGGGACTGCAATTGACAATGAGGAAAAAAAAAAAGGCAGCCCTTAAGAGAAGAGCAGAAAATTCAGTTGCAAAATCCAAGGGGAGGAGAGAGGAAAAAAAAAAGGAGAAAGAAGAAAAAATGGTTGTTAGTGCCACGTCGTGGTGAGGTAGCCACCACCCGCTGCCATGGGGGAAGGCCCCACCAAAAAGATTCCACAGACACCAAAAAAGACCACCTTTCGAGGCTGAAGGAAGCCGCACGCATTGCCCCAATCCGGTGGCTCTCCTCACATGCATTGCAAGTGCCAGACTTTTTTTTGCCCCTTTTGTTCAATTTAGTCTATTATTCTATAATAACTCTTCAATTAAATCCTGAATTTCATCTCACCCAAGCCCAAACCCTCTTCTTTTAATTTATCCCCCGACTCTCTAATAACTCTTAAATTTAATATTAAATTTCATCCAACCCAAGCCCATAGAAGGTTCAATCATGGAGAGAATAAAGGAAGGGGAAAAAAAGAGATGATAGCGTGTTTTAGTCATGTCCATGATCCGGGTCAGGAATTTGATGGTTAACCCTAGTTTACCGAGTGTAATCCAATATGTCATCGCTCAATATTAAACAAAAAAAATATATCATCTTGATTTTTTTTTAAGTTCACCCTTGTTTTTACTAGCCGTTTGGGATATTTTTAGATCTGCCAAATCAAATGGGTCACATCGTGACAATTCCCATACGTCTTAACTTGAAACTCGGGCTAGACAAGAAATCAGGTTGAGAGGTGTCAAGATTGACATGATGAGTCGAGTTTGGTGACACTATCAAAGAGTTTTCCACAGCCTACTCAATTTTTTTACGTTCAAGAAAACATCGCTTGGAAAATTTGTTTTAAAAAAAGGTGTTTGGACAACTTCGTCTAATGTTTTTTAAGTCAGATCAAGTTTCGACCAATTAAATTTGATATGTTATGAGTTTACGCTAGTTGTTTAAAAAAAAACACTCCCAGGAATGATCATGGCACCTCGAATCCATACCCGGGTTGGAGAGCAGGAGAACAAAACGAATGTATCCCTATGTAGAGTCCAACCCTAAAAACAAAGTACAAAGATCGATCACCTATTTCTTTACAAAGTAAATGTAACAAAATCTCTTTAAACTGTCGTATAAATCATAAATTCATATAATCCAAAACAACTATATCGAAAATCTTAGGCATATAAGATTCAAAACCTTCAATTGAAGAGATTGATAGCAATACATAAGCTAATATACAATAACCCCTAAGCATTGCAAATTGCAATACAATGAGAAAAACCTGAGCATGATCGTATTTGTACCACAAATTTCTATATTTATCAAAAGAACTTTCCATAAAAACTAAAACCAATGTTAATATCCCAAATGAGAAAAACAAGTAAAAAAATCTAACCTAAGACGTAAAAGCAAGACAAAAACACCAACAGATAATTTTTGCAAACCATAATTCAAAAACCTCAGATAACAAAATCCATTGCTTCAACCATATCCAAAAACACAAAAGCCCCAGATGCCAAAACCCAGAAACACAAACAAAAAACCACACAACTCAACAACAAACCCATCACAAACAACCAAAAACACCAACAGCCTAGATACCAATAAACCCTAAATTACCCAAATGATTGCATCTTTACCTGCTCTTTAGTAGCAGAATGAGCATTCAACTGGAGAGCAAGAGCAGCATTGGAGGCAAGAGAATGAGCAAGAATGTGAGGTAGACGTTGAGAGATATCAGGTGAAGGCAATCTAATCCGTAGACCTTGGATCGAACGGCTCAAAGATGAAGCCTTTGAATCCAATTCTTGAACATACTTTTGTTGATCTTCAGTAAACACAATTGGGATTCTATCTTCTGATAATTCATGGTTGTTTCCATGGGCTCCTACTACATCTGCTGCCCACGCCAGCAATCCCGCCATGTCTGTATTCCTGTACAAAAATCACTTAAGAACTGTAATGTCTCAGCAAAAAGAAAATACTGGAAATTGAGGAACAAGAAGGGAGGAGGAGATTGGCGTGGGCTGATTTTAGGAAGACAAAGCTAAATGGCTTATGAACCTAGATTTTCATTTTTTATTGGGCTTTCAGTAAAAACTATGGAATAATTTTGCTATACCCGATTTGACCCATGATTAGGCCGGGCTTAAAAGAAATTAGAAGAGAAATGATTAAGCTTATTAACTATTTTCTTT
>Ga0325411_1007748_pt1 | contig 11693 bp, 7 predicted proteins | sample PopdelMetagenome_13_FD_206181 | JGI IMG/M metagenome (GOLD analysis project Ga0325411, IMG submission 206181) | Populus deltoides microbial communities from Bellville, Georgia, United States - Xylem-PdIQD-R4 | ecosystem: Host-associated > Plants > Phyllosphere > Stem > Wood/Secondary xylem...
GATTTTGCAAGACATTTGGACTCTCGCCTTGCTGCTGGGTGGGGATGCTTCCATAAGGAGTCACAGGGATTGTAGCTGGCCTACTGAAAACCATGGGTGGCATTAGAGGAGGTGGCATATAAGAAGTCAAACCAGCACCCGACACAGAGAGATTTCCTAATCTCGGATCAATTGGTGGTGGAGTAGAGGTCTGGGGAAGCTCATTTGTTCCAACAGTATATACTGAAGATTGAGAAGTAGAAGGATTTAAAGAAGGTAAATTATATGGACTAGATGAGAAGGGAGGTGTTGCAGGAGGAAGTGGTGGGTGAGGCCCGGCAGATCCACTGGGAGAAGAGATAGAAGCACGTAAATACTTGGAATCTGGCATCTGAATGGAAGGATTGCTACCATATGCAGATAGATAATCTGACTGGACCTGCAAAAGAGGGGAAAGTATGATTACACAAATGCAGAAGAACACGCGGTAGCAGCAGGATAGCAGATAAAATTTCTTTTAAATCGACAGCATATCTTATCTTACTTGGAAGGCTGCACCTCTGTTCCAGAGTTGACATAGGGGGATGACTGAGTTGGGCCTGGATCATGATTCTGAGGTATCATGGATGACATTGCTGGAGGTGGCATTGGAGGCAAAGGTGGCTGATTCAGAGGAATTTTAGAGTCATAAAGTCCTCGAGATCCTGAAGAATGCTGCAAGCTGTTCTTCATATAGAAATTTTGTGGAGGCATCCTTGAATCAACTGGAATCTGATGAGGAAAACCTGAAGTACTTGCAGCTGAAACAGAATCAAAGCCAGCAGAAGTCTTAATGGTATTCTTTGCATCATCAGGTTGCTCAAAAAACTTCTTATCTGAAGAAACACCTGGTTCTCGTGTCAAAGGCATTTCAGGTCTTAATGGTGTTCTCATCAACATGAGATGCTAATGGTGTATGTGAATGAGAAAATTGATTGTTTCCATTAACATCACTCCCAGTCTCTTCAACAATCGAGTGGGGAGAACTTTAGTCGCCTATGACAGGGGCTAGCTGCTCCAGATTATCATCAGGCTGAGGAAAAGGCAATTTGTCACCAGATTCGGACTCCTCACCATCAAAAACAATATCTATTCCCTGAAGATCATCATCCAGAACAGTTTTCAATTGCTTAGACTTGTTGTCTTTTTCCTTATCTACATCATTCGCAAGGGTTGCATTCTTAACCTTTGTTGAAGGTTCCCCAACAACAACTACCATTGGATTCTGGCGTTCTCTTTGCCTGGCCATAAATTCATCCACATGAATTGACGGAGGTCTTCCACCTGTAGATCCCACTCGCTGGGCTGCTATAACATTTGAATTGCTAACACCATCAACACTTCTTTCTCTAGCAACATAGTCATCAACATGCATGGATGGAGGCCTACTGGTATTTGGCTTGCGCTGCCTAAAGGTGTCCCTGCGAGTTGGACCAGAAGGAGCAGTTGATGAACCCATTCCCCGTGAAAATGCATTTTGTCCAGTAGCTTCAGCCACTGAAGTTTCTCCCTTGACACGCTTACCAGAACCATCCAATGATGATAATTTCCTTTTCATAGAAGGATTCTGCAACAATCTATCAGGTAAGGTTTCTGGACATTCCCACAGAAATTTATCTCCAAGGCCTCCTAGGTAAAGGTAACCATCAAACTTTTCTGCAATGCCATCTGCCATCTGATTTATTCTTGAATGAACCAGAAGCTCATTAGATGGTAGAGATTGAATGCCTTCACTGCTCATAATGTCATCTATTGTAACTGGACCAGTGGGCTTCTGCAACAATAGCAACAATGACTTCGCAGAATCTGAAGCCTGTAAATTGATGGCACCCAGTCAGCTTCCACAAAACCAATGATGATAAAAGAAATAATCAACTTACTTGATACAAACTTTCCCTCATATCTGTAGCTACATAGTCATCATCATTTAACTTTGAACTCAGAAGTGTAATCATTTCCAGTATGAAACCTATGTTCTCTGGAGAGTTATCTGTCCCATCCATATCATCATGGATTCAAATTCAAATTACTAAGAGAAGAATAAGAAACTATCAGCTTAATGGATAAATGACCTGGCACATCATTACAGGAACAAAAGTTGATGATGAATCCTATATCATAATAAATTATTCAAAACCATGAACAGAAACCTAGAGACAAGAAAAAAAATCCCTAAATTGCCAAAACAGACCTAGCACAAAATTTGAAATGGTTTTATTGATAACCAGCATCCGATAGTTATCAATGAAGCCTAGAACCAGTGTTGTCAAAGGCAAAAGGTGCTAAAAGGGGCCAAGCCTGTATAGTGCCCGAGGCACTAGGCACTCGCCCAAATGAACCAATGCCATATGCTATAAATTAAAGAAAATAAATGTATAATATTAACTTTAAAATATATATAAAATACCATAACATATTCATATAAAGTTATATTTCTCATTAGAAAATATAAAATATTGTAAAGTAGCATATGCTAAGTACTAACTAATTTTTTTAATTTTTGTACAAACCATGTAAGTACACGATATCAACTGAAGTTTAAAAAACACAGCACGAACAAAAAAAAAAGTTAGAAATTTCAGCAACATAACACCATTAAAATAGACATGTGAAGAGAGTGACAGAAGGAATAACATGGGGTGAGAGGGAGAGAAAGAGCAAAGAAGAAAGAAATTAAGTGAGAATGAAACAAAAAGATAGCAGATAACAAAAAGAAAAAAGAAATTATTTTTATTTTTTTTATCCTAATCTTTTTTTTTTTACAAAAATGCCCCTAAATTGTTTTTGTGATAGATTAAAAAAATAGACAAATAGGTCAAAACAAAAATCAGTTAAAAAGAAAAATCCAGCAAATAGACAGGCAAGCAATAGCGTTTCATTAAAATCATCGCCTGAGGCTAATAAAGGTGTTATGGTCTCGCCTCTCCTGTAGTGGTTAGGCAAACACCCAAGTGTCTTTTGACAACACTATCTATAACATACATAAATTATTCAAATGCCATAATAAACCTTGCACAAAAAATTGAAATACTTGTCTGCTAACAGGTATACAAAATAATATAAACACAGAGCTGCTAACAATGTTATGGATCTTATTTGACATTCATAGAAAATAATTATTTATTGTATGATATATGTTCTGAATATACTTTTCATTAAATAAAACCAGTTATTAATACCAAATATAGATAAACAGTCAATTTGTTGTTTAATCGTTGAGTATTCTCCATCCTACCTACAACTATTCTTATTTGTTCAGTACATTTAATTACTTTTATATCAAAGGAGTTTCATATCTCATGCAATCATCACAAATAGTAACATTGCACTAATAATTGTTTATCGTATTATATATGTTCAGAATATACTTTTCATTAAATAAAAACTAGTTATTGGTACCAAACATAGATAAATAATATATTTATTGTTTAATCATTGAGTATTCTCCATCCTACCTATAACTATCCTCATCTGTTCAGTGTATTTAATTTCTTTTATATAAGAGGAGTTTCATATCGCATACAATCATCACAAATGATGACAATGCACTTTGGTTTTCAGACCAAAAAACTCAAAACAGGCTCTCTTAATGCTTCTAAGATTATTCATTGCATAAATGAGTTCAGCTTGGTAACTGCTTGATTAGAAAGGCCAAGGAAAATTGTGAATCAAGCTTGTCAAATTGTCACAAAATCAGCCAGAAACTAAAAAACCAAGCACCATTTTTCTTGATTGGGCTCTCAAACTCAACCACATCAGTGAAGTTCAAACTACTACCAAAAAGAAAATGTGGACAAGGTCAGTGTATTAGATGATGCTAGTAAAACCATATATCAATGAATACCACTTGCAAATTATGGCCAAATTCAAGCATCCAAAATATATACTACAAGCATATGGAGATTATAGGGTTTTCCAACATAAATACACTTCATAAACTACTAAAACATTAACATATTACTCAATAATCCTAGTCAACCATTAAAATTATACTCCAATTCATGGACAAAAAAAACGAGCTGACTCACCATTTACTATCCACGCAAAAGGACAAAGCACCAATAGATAATGTAGTAACAGCCTCAAGTGCACAAATTGAGGCGTCATCTTTTGAATCCACTGATTCCAACAACCTAATCCAGCAAGAAAGCAAAGGAGGATGCTTTCTCCATTCGATGTCATCCAAATTATAATTCCCATTCCTTTCCTGTCCTTTTCCAGATTCATGTTCCTCAATGCTGGTGTTGATGTGATGCAAAGTCGTCACACAAGCACTTTGACCTTCATTGCAGGAACCTAAATCTTTAAAGAATGCAAGGCAAGAAAGCAACTCTTTTCCAACCAGCAAGACCTGAAAAATATGGGCATTCCCAGTTATTGGTCGACTCAAATGAAGCAAGACACAAGTTCCTCTCAAAATCTTTCTGGACCAGAAACGTCAAGGTGATCCAAAATAATTAAGAGCAAGAATCTAACCCTTTCCCTTTCCAAACCACAAGCTCCAGAGATTCTCAGTCTTACACATCCTTAAAGTTTTTTCAAGTTCTCAGACACTCGCAACATAAATATCAGAAATACAGTTCCTTAGCAAAGAAGACGACCAACCAATTGACACAAACAGTTTGTATGTTAGCACTTCCTCAATGTGTAGAAAGGAACAAAGAGTTACCTGGCAGAACTTAAGCAGATATGATAGAATCAATGAACAGTCTTTAGCACTTAAACTTGCAGAACTGTGCCTAATACACACCACCAACAAGTTTAGTAAACATAATGTCAAATCCCATCATATCAGGGGGGGAGGCGGAACAGAGAATGCACATAAATATTATCTTATGTTTACTCACAAATCATGTCTCACAGGGTATGGTAAAGGTGTTCGAGGAACACAAAGAAGTGGGAAGGACTTGAACACGGGACAGCACCAACTGATCAAAGTAAACCCGGACTTGGCTGAAATTTTACTATCTGAGATCTGTTTTCCATCTGAACCGATAGCAACCCTTTCCAGCACTTGTGTTAGCATCTCAGCAATGCCTTCCTCCAATAGCAGTTCCTAATAACAACGAAAATCAGTGAGTGAAACAAGTTGCTGATATAAGGTTTACATATATGTGTTTGTTGTGTGTGTGAGCGTGCGCGCGCGCGCGCGCGTGTGTGTGTGTGTGAGAGAGAGAGAGAGAGAGAGAGAGAGAGAGAGAGAGAGAGGAAGGGGTGGAGGGAGGATTAAAAGCAGATGCCAAAAACTAATTGGTACACCACAGAAGTAACAAACCTTTGCACATGGATGTTCCAATATGCTCGCAAGAAAATCAAGATATCTGTAAACCTGAAAGAGAGAACAGAAATAAATAAAAGATACAAGTGAAAAATAAAAATTTGGTAGTTGCAGACACAAGAACCTTGTAAGCATCAATCTCTGATGGAGAAGTCAAGTCAGAAAGATGATTGCGGATGCAGCATAAAATGGGCTGCAAAAGCAAAGAAGCATACTCAATCTTTTGGCAAGCAATTCGAATTATGAAAACCCGAAGCATGTCTTGAATGACCACCAATACCTGCTCAAAAAACATTCCAAAAGAAAATAAAAAGTAAGTTGAAGTCGCGCCATAGAGGCACTGTTACTTCAGAGGTACACTAAGAAGAACTACATATAGATATAGCATAATGTTCGATAATCTGTGCAATTTTATCGAGATGTGGTGTCAGTTGGTTAAGCAGTTTCTCACGGTGTGAGGTCTCCAGATACCAGTCAACTTGTTTCTCCTTCTGTGGCCCCAATAATGTCTCAACAGCTAATTTTCTTAGCGCACTTAACATGGACATTCCATTTTTCCAAAGCCAGACACCTGCTTGAGGAAATAAATCATTCTTGCAATAAAATTAGAGGGAAAAACTAGTCAAACACTTGCATAAAAATGGACACTACTTGGAAAATAATTCACTTCAAAATGATCACTAAATAGAATTATTTCTCATCATTCAAACAATGCAATTAGAGATCCATGACAACTCCTCACTAGTAAATAGTGTCGAAAACACAACATTGATCATTGACTTTAAGATGGAAAAATATAAGCGTAATCTGAACCAAATACAAGTACTCGGACAGAAGTCAACATACATGACCCAAATGTGCAACTGTTCACACCTAGCAGAGCTGAGAAGTAAACTAGAGGTATGTGACTGATCCACAACTCAAGCAAGCCCTTGAACATTAGGCCCAATCATGGAATTGTTTAACATCACAAAATTGATTAGGTGAAGTGGCGTATAATGACAACTTTCTTACCAGAAGACACGGCAAACTGCAGGTTTCCTTTGGACCCAAGGCCAACAGTGAAGTAGCTTGAACATTTGCAAGAAGAGAGTGGAAAAGGCCGGGAGTCCAGCCATATAAGGGCCAACAAGCAAGTGCTGATACAACAAGATGGCAGACAGCTCCAAAACCAAGTGCAGAATCAGGATAGGGAGATGATAAGTCTGCAGCACTTGCAGCTAGCTTAGGACTGCGAGCACCGTGATTCAGTTGACATATGCAGACAATGGAAGCACAACTATAGGCAAACATGAGAAAATGCCAAGTTACCTAACTTCTCTGTGCAGTCGCAAAAGGGCATTCATTAGTTTTGTATTCCTGTGCTGCTCTTTAGCTTCCTATGAACATGACAGAAAATCAAATCCATTAGCAAAGACTTGAAAAGTCATTTAACTTAAACAAAATTAACTAAAAACAAAGTGAAAAAAATAAATTAAAAAAAAAACCAACTACAAAACACAGATTTTGAATTAGACACTCCTTACATAGTCATATACTGTCACAGAACAATTTGCACTCTTTTTAGTCTCTTTGTGATCAGTAAAACGTGTTCTAGAAAAATACATAAACCTACATGCCCCTTAGCAGCTCTTAGGGCCCCATATTTTTCAATCGCATTATGTCCAGGCAAAGAATTAGCAAGGGCAAAGCTGTATTATATCATAATATAAACCAACACACCAAGCAAACACCTAGACTACTGCCAAGAATGTAGCTCAAGGTTGCTGTGCCATTCAGTTAGACTCATCTCAAGTTAACCCAGTTCATAATTTCACAAATAGATTTGTACCCTAAATAAGTGTTCATCGCCATTCATCTGCATGTCTACTTCAAATAAAATTTCCTTTTAAAGAAGATCAAGGTGGAAAAGTAAGAGATCTATCAAGAGAGTCATCACAAAAAGCAACTCACTTGTAATTTCTGCAAAAGATTGATCAGCAATACCAGAGAAGGTACCAAAAGATCAACCAAGCTCTGCTCACGATTACGTTCCAATAGCAAATCAGACGTAGAATTGCGATCTGTACCCTCATCAACAAGGTAATCTGTTCAAGGCAACATGGAGTTCATGTCTCATACATAAAATAGAGGCTAATCACTAGAAATAAAAAAAAAATGAACAGAAGATTAAACCAGTTATATTCCCTTTTATAAGCTTTTAATTGGTTTTAAGATAAAACAAGAAATTTCTTCCAAAAAACCAAGGGGAGAGACTATAACAGCAGGAAGAAAAGGTGGATAATGCATCCTCCAAACATACTAATAAAAAATAGCTCTCCTAAAAGCTAAAGCAAGGCATCATAAAGAAGCCACAAAATACCCAGATCATACAAAATCATTTTTATAAACTCTTACATACATATTTCGCTCATATAATAAACATACTGAAAACAAATTTAGTAACTAACCATAACTGTTTGATGACCTTTCAAGCATCAAGCTGCACTTGATCAGAATTGCATGACTAACTATGAGAGCACCTTCATCATACAGAGCAGCAGCAACAGTCTAACAAAAGAACTGCAATGAGATAACTCACAAATTCATCATGGTATTATGGATGAAAAGTACAGTTACATACTGAGTTTTCTGACACAAAGGCCAGTATCCGAATGGCTGTTGTCATCTGTGTTATGGATGAGTCACGAAGAGGATTATCCTCAAAAGACTTATCAGAGATCAACTTTCCAAGATTATCCATAACATTTATGTCCGAACCACCCAATGCATCTCCAACAACTTGCTCAACATCTGTCAAATCAGCCACCAAAATGCTGGTGGAGGTTAAATGGGCATCTCCACCAGAAGCCAACACAGCAGAATACCGTAGAAGACCAATAGCCCCGTTTTTATGATAAACTACACCAGCATCAAACCACTCCAACAGTCTAGTTGGAGTATCTTTCCGATTGGAACCAGGGGAAGAAGAATGTAACGCTTTATGAAGTTCCATAGCATGTCCAATCCAAGAATCAAGGGAAGATGCAGTTGAATCAGTGACAATGACTTCAAAAATCTCTGCAGCCGAGTGAAAAATCGCAAGATTTATTGGAGAAGCTCCTGCAGACACAAAATCCCAACCAATCCATGCCTGTTATACAGGTAAACAAGTAAAACCCCCAACAATTTAAAAATTAATTGTAAGAGTTCTGGACTACCACTAGCAACTGGCTCTGACTCCTTGACAGAATGTAAGGCTTCAATCAAGATTGAAATGGCCTAACCAAAAAACAAATTTGAATGTTAGTGTCTAAGGAAAAACTAAGACATCTATTCACTAAACTAAAGTTATCACACAAAATTTTTTATATATAAAGATTCAACCTATGACATTTCATGGAATGAAGGAGTTAAATTTCAACATCACTTGATATTATTGCATCTCCAACATTTAAATCATAATCATGCATGCATGCGGCCTTAACACTTCTGATTTAGTGTCTATGCAATTTAAATGGAATTCGAACTACTTGCTGCAAGGCAAGTTGACATCACATATTTATCATACCTCAGGAAAATATCCCAGAACCAACAAAGCCTGGCGCCCGCAATCTGACCTGTACATCACAAACAATAATGGATCAAAACCATGAGCAGTGTATTTGAAGATAAAAGTTTTCTAAGCTAAAAAAACCATGCAGTTCCACCTGGAAAGGCCACAAAGCTCCCACAATACCCATAGAAACTCTTCGGGATGTGAAGTTGATATTAGCAAACGATCAATAGCATTAACCTGCAAGAAAGAGAAAATCTAGATAAATTAAATACTTGGATGTGAGGTTCAAATGAAACTTAAATCCAGATAAAACAGAAACCATGAACTCAAGTAAGGGAACTAACCACTCTCAAATGCGTCTCAACTATCACTCCAACTTCATGTGGACTGCAAACGAAACCCTTGGACAATAAAACAGATGCATAACGTAGAGGAACACATTCTTCCCTATTCATACCACCCACACCCCTTAAAGCATCAATTAGTGTAGTGCAAAGCTCGGGGTAGTTTAAGAGAAAAATTAAACCTGGAAAAGAAACCAATATATATTAAACCAATCTCACTTCCTGTGAAAAAAGTAAATTGGACTTCAAGAATTAAACCTGAGCGACACATAAGAAGTGAAAGAAGTATGGCCCCAATAGTTGATGCGATATCAACAAACGTATCCATGGCATCTACAGCTTCTGAACGCAATATGGGGGACGACAACAGTGCAGCTGACAAACGAAGAAAGCCTCTCTCCTGTTCCAAGAAGACATTTTGAATATGATGAAACAGCTGGTAATTTGAAGATTAAAGCATCATACAAGCCAACAAAAACGGCACTACTACAAGAGCTCATGAACCTCTCAAGATATCAATTAAGAATTCAGAGGGGTTTTTTTTTTTTTTTTGAGGGGGGGAGGCGCTCAAAGTGAGGATGCTTCATCCTGACGTAACTGCTAGCACAAAAATTGGTTTCTAAGAAATTCTGCAGCCCATCTAGGATATAAAAATCTCTACAAGATATATCATCTAGCTAACAACATTGTTGGTAAAAGAAAGTATATTGTGTAAAATAATTTGTTCTTATGGCTTCAGTGGGCTGCATGTATCAACTAGCATAAAAACATATTTTATTTGGTGTCAAAACATATTAAAGCATGAAATCACACATTAAAACATGTTTTCTGGCATTTCTAAATTGCTTCTTATATTGAGCCTCATAAAGTTAATGACCAACTTGAACAATTAAACTTCAATAAGATTAGTGATAGAAGAGTAAAACAGAATGATTGATAAAAAACATTAACCTGTCTTTTTCAGGTTTTAGGACATTTCATTTCCATTCTCTCTTCCACCTCACATCCCCTCTATTTCTGTTATATATATCTCCCTGGTTCTATGACCAACTATTAAAAAGCCTGGGTTGCTTGTTTTTAAGTATTTTATATTATAAATCTTACTGTGGAAGGGACAAACTGTTTCCCGTATTCAAAGAATGATGATATGATATATCCCATATTCTGCAATTATATAGCTCCTACATCTTATGCGGAACTCAGTTTCAAAACATTTCATATCTCGTAGAAATTTGAGTAAACCACATTCTTGCTCTTATATTATGCGGAACTTAGTTTCAAAACATTTCATATCTAGTAGAAATTTGAGTATACCACATTCTTGCTCTTATATATCCATGGGAGTTTCAAAACACATTAAGATATACAAAAATTTCTTTAATATAGTATATTGATTACAGCTTGAAGGACAAGGTAATAGCTATGCTGCTCTCGAAGATGAATCCATAAATATTAGGAGACTGTCCTAAACTTGCCGGATATCTAGATTACTGATCCAACACCAGCTATAAAACCAGCACATTGGTTACTCTCCCTTAGAACATGCAGAACTCTATTTGTCTAAAAGCCCACAACTCTGCTCTTTCGAAGTTATCCCTTGTAGACCGAGAAGCCTTGCATCCAGTTTCCCCATTCGGTCTAGTACCAAACCTCCCACCCCAGGAGGACGCCCTTGAGCAGCAAATGTTATTGCATATTTGCAAGGATAGTGGTATTTTTTAAAGTATTGTTTAATTTGCACATGACAAATGATTTAACAGATACAAAACACAAACGTTACATTTGATCTTTGATAAGGTAACAAGTTACTTCTGTTTCTTCTTAACTTGTAGAGATTGTACTTGAGGACCTGGTCTCTTCTTTGCAAATGTACTGGTTCTGCTTTCTAATTCTCCGTCACTGTCATCATCCTCGTTACAATCTCTAGCTGGTACAATGGAATCCTCAATAATTTTAGCAGCTCTTCTCTTTCCAGCTTCCAACTTGGCATCATCCTAGTCATTTGAAAGGCAGGTTTTATGCGCTCATGTTAATAGTCATTTGCTATACCTTATTTGATTATTTGATCAGTAATTCAGAGTCAAAGCAAAGCATTCTGACAAGAGCCTTTTTTTCCCTTTATCACGGTTATTGTCTCGCAGGCATGAACTGAACTGAATGCTTCTACTTGACACACATTATGATTATTTGAGGATCATTATCGGGACCCGATGATCTTGAAAGAAAGTCGTATAGGAAACACTAAACACTACTTACAATATTGTTTGAATATCAATGGGGATGGATGGATGGATTGCATTGACCCAAAAAATGGTAGAGAAAAGAGAATGTACTTGGCTAATAGAACTTGGTTAGGGAAATAATTGCTAGTGAGATGGTGATGGTCGATGATGATTAGGACGGACAAGATTAATCCAAACCAATCCGTCCCCGAAAATGTTTTTCATACCCAACCAGCCATCCGCATCCATCACGCATCATGACCCTGTCTGTATCCATGGGATAAGGGAGAGAA
>Ga0325411_1007749_pt1 | contig 11693 bp, 5 predicted proteins | sample PopdelMetagenome_13_FD_206181 | JGI IMG/M metagenome (GOLD analysis project Ga0325411, IMG submission 206181) | Populus deltoides microbial communities from Bellville, Georgia, United States - Xylem-PdIQD-R4 | ecosystem: Host-associated > Plants > Phyllosphere > Stem > Wood/Secondary xylem...
CTCGTGTTGGGGGGGGGGGGGGGGGGGGGCGGCCCCCCCCCCCACAGTTTCTTGTTACAAAATATCATCAAAAACTAAAAAGAGGTCCATACAGTGATGTTGTCTTTGCATCAACTGCTGCAGCAGGAGCTCCAGTACCTACTGAAACAGCAGTGGGTAAAGGAGTCACAGAGGGTTGGACACCTACAGCACTAGCTGTGGTAGAATGTGCAACAGGAAGAGCTGGTGATCCAGAAACTACCACTGGGGGTGGATTAGCGACAGCAGCGACTGAAATTGGGCTTGAAGAGACCCCTGGTAACATCACAGAGCTAGAGCTAACTGAAACAGCTGTGGTGGATGTTTCGCTTGAGGTAACAGCAACAGCAGTTGGGACATTTGAAGCTGCGTCGGTTTCTGATTGATTCCCCTGGCCAACTGTTTGTTGCGCCTGTTCACGAGCCATCTGGAAGCAGGTGTTGAGGGGGAGAAGATCAGTAATGCCACATCAGGGAAACAAATAATAAAAATTACACAAGCATACCTTCAATTCCTCAGGAATTGACCACTTAGATTGCTTTGTCACCTTGTTGTAGTAATACCTGTAAACACCACCCCCCAGATTCAATAGTGATCTTGTTGAAAAAAGAAAGAAGAGATACTAGAAAGCACTCCCAAAAACTCGTAGGTGTACAAAAATAAAATAATAATGGAATCGAAACATACTTCTTCCCCTCTTGAGTTGTGAATTCCTTCCAAACAGTCGATGCATCAGCCCTCTGTTAAAATGGCAGCAATTATCAGATGAATAAGCAAGATCAGTTTCAGAAAATATAAGGAAAGAACAGTTGATATCACAAATATAAAAACACTTTAACAGCTACAAAGAAAGGTAACCATGCATAAGAATGATGAAACTGAGGATAAAAAAGGGAAAAATAACATGTACTTATGGCTTAAAGATAAAGTATAACTCTACAAGAAAAGCAATAATACAGCAGTAAGTGACAGCAACAAAATCATAAACATCAAGAATAAAATTAAGCATACCATGGACAAAGAAATGCGCAATGGAAAAAAATAACCTGTAATTCAATGTAAACAATGAAAAGTAACATTTTCTGAATTATGTTGCTCAAGGAAAGCTTAGCATGCCACCACCTTCAGTGATAGTTTGTGTATTTTTTTCATTCAAAACTCACTCAAAATTGTATCCAGTCGATATTCAGTTCCTGATTTTTAATAAATAATCATCACAAAGTGAAATTATAACTCCCCATGTGCAACATTTGCTTGTACATATCTACAGTTGCATAAGGACTCGCTAGCTATAAAACCAACCAGATCTTAGAAATTTCACATGACATGACCAAAAAGGGCCCATTTCTAGTACAATCCAGATGGTTTAACCCAGTACCAACAGTTTCTAGAAGAGTTGGAAGTGTAAAACTTCCTCCTAAGTGGGGATCTTTGATTCAAACCCTCACTTGGAAGAATTATATAGGTTTGGCAAAAGGAAGAAAACAAAAATCAATTAAAAAAGTTATTACTTCATTCAGTCATAGTAACATGTCTTTGATTGAAAGACCTCACCTTTGTGAAGAGAATAATGTTATAAAGTTAAGTGATTGCATCTACATGTAAAAACAGTGAGTATTCTGAAACTAGATAAAAAGAGGAAAAGTCTCATGAAGCCATAAAGTACAACTTCAGCGCATCCAGATTAAGTCAAATTAAACCCTCCCCTTATATTTCTTTTAGTTATCAATTTCACAAGCTTCTAGATGCAACATCATTCTTTGAGTACAAGATACAATCCAATGTCCAGAAACTAGTATCCATTATCATTACAATAAAGGAAACTGAGGGTGTTGTAGAATCACAACAAAAAGGGTCCAACCAAGAACAATATTTTTTCCATGGTATCTAGGCCAACCAGGACTCTAAACTTTCTGTTAAGAAAGGCACCAAGCAGTATATACCAGGTCAGCAACTACAATCAGAGATGCAAACATGCCCGACATACAAAATCACAAACAGGCTGTTCCTTCAAGACCTTTGTGTGAACACTTTTATTTCTCATAGGCGCAATCAGACTTCTTAGGTATCATAAAGCTTCATCTTTGCAAAAGCTATACTCATACTACAATTTCCCTTGTAATTAGATCAACACTTTTTCACTATTCACAAGGGCCTTCTTTAGGAGAGGGGGTAGAATAAACTAGGCATCCCTTTTGATGCATAAAATATTGGTGCCTATAAAAACCCTATTTAAAACACAAAATAACCTTTAAATTATCTAAAGAAGTGAAATACATAATTAAAAGGAAACACTGCAGAGCCAAGCATTTTATACCTCTGAAAGAGGAGAGAACACTATTCAGAAATCAAAGCCATTGAAAGCCGTACAAGAAAAAACAATGCATACAAGTTTTGAAAACCAAAAACAACAAAAAACACTAGGACCTAAAATAAACAGAATAATGACTAAAGAGAAAAAAAAAGGTGGCGCGAGAATAATGGCAAAACAGCCAGCTAAGTAGACTATAATTATCTTACAGACTTGCTCAGATCATTAACCTGTAGGAGCATGAAACTACAACAAATGAGATTCGTGAATAAAGAAATAGATAGATGCTATTTGAGATGAGTAACCATTCTCATTCTAAACTTTTGAGAAAAATGAAACTGTTAAAGCCCAAAGTTGGTTATGCACACCACCAACCACAGCTTCTGCATAAAATTCTGCCCAATGACAAGTAGAATGGAAATATCAAAATGCTGCCTGCCTTGAGAAAGTGAAATCCAGTCTTGAAAGTGACCATATAGAGCAGTCATTAAATTTCTCCAGACTTGCCACGAAATCTACAGACAAGTAAAGAAACATGCAAAGAAAAAGAGATCTCGAATAAAATAATTTTGATCAACTTAGGGGCAGCTACAATTGCAACATCTATCCAAGGAACAATGTTTGCATGTATATCAAACAATATCAAAGGCCTGTACAGTAGATAACAGAGACAACATTTTTAAGTTATGCAGATTATAGCCGCTCAGGAATACAGCTCACCTCAATTGGCGTCATCAATTCAAAGGGCTTATCCCAACTAGATTGTTTTGTTCTCCTGTTGTAATAATACCTGGCAAAATATACTCATTAGTTATTAGTTATCGAATTGTACAAGAAGGAACAGGAACATCCTATTGCATGGGAAGGATTTGTTAGACCATAATAATTATTTGGGTTGTTTTAACTTGTATGCAAGTGGCATGTACCTAACATCTGAAATATTGTAAGAAACCATAATCTATTAAGAAGAAAGCATTTTTAGAGGCCAGCCTTTTGAATATCCGAGCAGGAGATAAGAACTAATGATGTGGTAAAAACAAAAACATACCTCCTCCCATCAGACGCTGTATGTTCCTGCCAATCACTCAAAGACTGTTGACTATTGCTAGAAACAGCTACTGTCTGAAATTCCATATAAACAGTTAAGCATGGCTAACCAAATCCTGAGAAACAGTAGCTGTGTGGGTAAAAGATAATTTATGGAGCAAATAACTTAGTACAGATCTGTAGACGATATAGATGTATTTTTCCATTGAAAAAAATATATATATTTCTCAATATAAGGAAAAACCATCTCAAAATCCACTGGAGGAATAAGTTCTTACAAAAGTTTACTTGCTGAGATACAATTAAAATCAGCTTCCTCTACTTCTATAAATTTCCGCATTCGAAATCAGTGTACATAGCATTTTGATCATACCTATGATACTATACCTGAGGAGCATGCATGTCATTATGTTGAAAAGATCAACATCCAGGGAAGCTCATAAAATTTGGAACAAATTCAAAGTAATGTCATTTTCAAAAATTTCTACCATGATTAACAACAAACTGTCATCTTATCCAAATTTATTTGCCCATGCAATTTATTAAAAACAAGGTTCTTAAATATGCATCAAGTTACATGAATAAGAATCTTTGAGGAATCATCAACAGCACCACTTCATAAAGAGTTTTTAGAAGATGAAGCACGAATAATGAAATAAATATGAAAGAGAGAGAGGGAGAGGGAGAGGAAGCTTACTGAATCAGAGGAAGAAGATATAGAAGGCTGGACAACAGCAGGCTGGACTGGGGGAACAAGTGAAGCACCATGACTTCCAGAGGACAACCAAGGTTGTCCCCCCATAGGTGCAACATGTGCATGCATTTGAGACATTGGTGGGAACTGGGGCAATGCACTGGCACTGTTTTGTGTCAGGCCAAAAGAAGATGGTGCAAACTGAAACGATGCAAAACTTCAGAAGTAAGTCCAAAAGACATCCCATGAAATAAGCCAATAAACAAAGAGAAGAAATCTGTTGATGAGTTCTTACGGCATATGGTGAGGAGTTAGGAACTCCAGAGGTGCCAACCACATGCATATGATTACTTAATGGAGGGGCATTTTGCTGGGGCTGTGATGATGTCAGAGGCCTGTTTAGTTGACCATAAGGCATTGATAAAGCCTGTGCCGAAGGTGCCCCAGGCTGATTTGGCCATGGCGGTAACTGCTGGATTGGTTGAGAAAACTGCAGGTGCTGACTTTGAGCAGCTGGCATCCCAACATGTGAAGAAGGCATACCTTGTCCAACTGGCCGAAACTGTTGGGAAGCCACCTGAATGAATGGCTGCCCTTGCTGTGTCGGAACCATTGGTCGAAACTACAAGGATTTATCCATAATAACCATAAAAATCAGATAATACTACCAATAATAAAACTCACCAAACCAAAGGAGAAAAAAATTAATTGCACAGAAAAGGGTATACTAAAAGATCCAGCAATTGTAGGCTGGAGCACCAAGACACACATCCACAGGTGGAGAGAGGGAAAAAACTTGAATATCTTGTTTCACATACAACTTAGCAGCTAAGGGCCACTTGCGAAAAATATCCAAACATTAACCGTTTCCAATTATATAAACAAACTCTAATGATAGTCCACTGCTAAGCAAATGACCTTTAGAGGCGGCCAAAACCAAACCCAGCTTAAATTTTTCAAAATCTTGCACAATATGTATTATTATTGCAATATGGTACACACAAAAACAAGCAGCCTATTAAAAGCTGAGCCATCTTAAAAAAAAAAGTTGAATGAGATTTTTTACAGCTACCTGTCCGCCAGAAGATTGAGGATTACTGGCCATTCCAGCACATACGCAAACCTTATCAACGGCTGCATAAATTATAATGATACAATCAATAACCACTCATTAGAGACAGAAATCAGTAGCTAAAAAATTGCAGCCACAAACAAACAGACAGCCAGCACCGAATGATAATTAAGCTAATGTTCCAAAAAAATCCAATAACACCAATTAACTGTCTGCGCCCTAAGAAATCAAAACCTAGATAATACGAGAGCATAATTTTTGTTACGTAACAGAATGTTAATCAAGAACCGCTTGGAAATGCGAAGGAAAAATATTATTCGAGTAACCAAACAAGAGGTGGTTACGTACATTATTTCGAGTTTTTCAATTTTCGTTATCAGTTTTCCAAGTAAGCAAGCAGAGTAAACAAGTACAAGAGGAAATCGCACGAAGTGGAGAAGAAAGAAGAGAAAGAAGCATTACTTGCAGTTGGCAGAGACGAATTCAAGAGAGAAATCGAAAAATTTCAGATCTCTCAACGCTCGAGTCTCAGTGCTAGGGTTTAAGAGGAAAATAGGAGGGCAGAGGATTTTGATATGGTTGAGATGGTTAAAATCAAGTAGGCATGTGTTTTTTTCCGGTGGTAGTTCTTGTTTCCCTGATCTACCCCTGCAATTGGCTGATTTTGCAAACATCAACCGCCACGGGGTTTAACAAATTTTTAGTGCATAATTTTTAAAATATTTTTTAAATTATGTTTTTCATAAAAAATACTAAATTTATGTTTTTAATTATTTTCAGGGTTTTAGGATATTGATATAAAAAATAAAATATAAAATATAAAAAAAATGATTTAAATGTATTTTTAATTAAAAATAATTTTTAAGAAACATTATACACTACTTTTTATTTTGGTTAACAATTAGATTTGTGTTTGCTGTGAAGTATAACCCTTAACACCACAAAATTAAAATATCAAAAGCATTATTTTCATATTACTTTTAGCAATGAGTCCATCAATTGATTTTTAAAAATATTTTTTATTTTAATATATATTAAAATTATTTTTTCAGGTTTTGTTTTTTATTTTTTATATCAATCTATTAAAATTATTAAAAACACTAAAATTAATATTTTTAAAAATAAATATATTTTAAAAAAATATTAAAAATTACCTCACTCCTTGACAAGTCTTTAACAAACCCCTTATCCACGAACCATTCTTCGTTTTTGCTAACATACATGTCGAGCTAACTCTAGACAATAGCATCAGGTCAAGGAAATTTTTTTATTTTATTTTTTGGATTTAAAATTTTAGAGTTAATAATCAAATGAATTTTTAAATTTTTAGGAATTATTAATTTCTTAATATAACATGTTAATGTGAGAGCTTTATCCTTTCAAGAAAAAATATTTGATTTTTATTGACGCGTAAATTATACTAAAAATATCCTTATGCTTACTGTAAAAAAAAAAATGCACCATATCAAATTGAACTATATGATAATTTTCTATCACTAACACCCATCCGAGAATGATAATCCGAGTTCGGGACAATAATCTAGGTGTGTGTTTGGTTATGCATAAAAGTGTATTTTTGTATAAATATTTTTCAATTAAAAATATTTTTTTATATATTCTTATATCATCATGTAAAAAATATTTAAAAAATATTTTTTTATATAAAAATACTTTAAAAAATAAATTGAATTGCAAAAATAAACACACCTAGGTAGCATGGAAAATTATACAGCAGTCCAACTGTTAGTGAAACACTACAATTTTTTGTTGTACTCTATGCTGCAGAGGATTTGAAAAGTATAAAGATATCCATTTACAATTTATAATGATTAATACATTTTTACATATGCTTTCACGTGTATCAAATTACATATGTGAATTATTCTATAAATTAACCCAATACATATTAATTTGAAATTCTTAATTACACTTGAATTTTTATTTAAAAAACACTACGAATTGTATCGCATGATTTTATATTTTTATTTAGAAATGACTCAATTAAAAAATAATAAAAATATAAATGAAGTATAATATCCAATCTCTATATATTAAAATAAACTTTTAAATAACCTTGAGAGATCTTGAAATGGGTCGATACAAATACACATCTTAAATGAAAGTCTACAACACAATCTTTTATTTGATCCTAACAAAAATAATTGACAATAGAGATAATGTACAAAATTTGATTCATAATAATATCTCATGTAGTTAATCACTAATTAATCATTATAATTAAATCTGCAGATGAAAAATTGCTGGAGAAATATGATGACTGAACATGTGATCAATTGAGACCGAATAAACAATCCTGCTGGAGGATCTCTGATTACATGAGTGTTTGACATTATTATACATAGTAATTTTTAATTAAAAATATATATATATATTAAAATAATAATTTTTATTGTCAATACCAAAATATTAATTATTAAAAAAAACCTAAAAATAAAATCAATTTAAAAAGCATCTTATAAAAACTTTTATAACACAAAAACAAATATTCACCTGACCTTCAATATATATATATATATATCAAATTTACTACTAAATAAACATCGATATTCCCAATTAGCATAGACAAACCAAGAGTTATAAGTTAAAACATTAAAATGAAAATTACAAATCATAATCTTCTTGAAATGGCCATCTTCACCATTGCCACCATATTATTACATGGAAAACACGGGCAAATAGCAAAAACCAAGTCGCCGATCGCCTAGGTCTTCTCCCAAAAAACAGAGTAACTCGTCAGAATAGCTGACCAAGCACATGGAAGTGGAACCCGTCAAGATTCACGAATGGTGCCAGTTCTCTCTCTCGTAGGGAACCTGAGAAACCCTAACCAGGTTATCGTCACGGACACTACACGATTGCTTGCATGATGAGAAGTCAAATATTGCTCTTTTTCTCCGTCCAGACCCAAAATCTTTTCCAACAGGCTTATCTTTCTTGGTGCACTCTTTATAAGCTGCCAAGAATGGGTCGTCATCAATATCCTTCTTGAGGCCTCTTCTTGAAGAACTTCTCAAAGGAGCACCCGGAGCCTGGAACGTGCATGGAGGAAGAGGGATTATGATATCGTGAGTTGAAATCTTGGAACTTTCAACCGGACATGGAGGGGGTTGTAGCTTTACCACGGATGTTTCTCTACCAAGATAGTCGTGATGGTTAGTTACCTTGGACTCCCCGGGCTTTTTCTCCCATGAGAAGGGCACGTTTCCTTTTGAGTGAATCTTGCTTTGCTTCATGCTCATGCCTAATGCTATGGCACCTAATCTCGAGATTTTGGAGTTGGTCTGGTCCTTGTACGCTTACAAAGGCCGATCAAGGTTTATGCCACGCGAATAAAACGTGAAGAAGGAAGAGATACGAGGAGCCAGGAGGCGTATACGTGGAGGTATAAGGCCATGGTTAGCACCTTTTAAACAAATTGTAAGAGTAGAGACAATTGAAGTTGGCTAAAAATGACTAAGTCGTTAGGGGTCGGCGTCATAAGAGTTTGTTGAGAGCTTGGAAAAATGGTTCAAGGCAAAGAGACAAATCAGAATTATTAAGAAACTACAAGCACAGATACTCGAGAATATTTATAAATATTCCTTGCCGTCCAACTCTCAAACACTCAAGTTTAATTAAATACGTAATCTTATCGGTTATCTGATATTATTTTTATTTTTTATTTTAAATTCTTAAAAACAAATCGGTAGCAATTGGTTAAACTAGTCTTGGAATATAAATAACGGAAAATGAAGATATATCTTTATGTATTTCGAGTTTTGAAAATACAAAAATTTATTTTAAATAAATTTATGTCGGTTTTTCGTTTCTTCAACTAAATTAACATTTTTATTATTATTTTTATATTTATGCTTTTTATTTTTGATACATTAACCTACTCGATGCTTAAATTTTGTTCACCTTTTCTTGGATTTTATATAAATAAATAAAAAGTCCAATGCAACAATAAATTTCTTGCACAAAGAAGCGTGATTTTTAACGTATTTATCTAATTTTCTATTGAGAAATAAGTGGTTGGCTGACTCCATTTGTATGAAACCATTAATTAAGTATTACTTTAAAATGTATGGGTTTTTATTGTAGATTTCATTGTCGATCCTCTCACACAATAGTATTGTGGACATGTTGTGTAAAATTTTATATTTTTTTCAATTTTTTCCTTAAATTTTTTCTAATAATTTAGTTTCAATTGATTTTAATTTCTTATGAAAAAGATAAAATTAAAAGAAAAGGGGCCAAAATAACAGGGTGTAAAATATAGGTGGCATGCCATTAGTTTTGTAAAAGATATACTTTGATCCTTGAACTTTAAAAATGACACAAATTATACAATTTTAATACCTCAATATTTTTTCAATTCAATCTTGATGTAAAAGTTTATTTTTGTTATTTTTTAGTCTCTGGCTGAGAGGAAAAAGACAAAGGTTATCGAATTTCGACTGTAAAGAGAGAAAAGTATCATTTACACCGATTTAGACAACCAAAACAAACGATATTTATATCAAATGATTTCATTTAATAAGGGAAGTTCATAGTAAGTGTTTTTTTACTTTTAAAGTTCATGAAAAAACATATATGAGCTCTAGTTGATTTTTTTAATTTGGATCGATTTTGATTTTTTGGCAGTTTTTTAGTTTTTTTAAGGTCATAAATAGATTTATCACGATTTATACAGTGTTTTTGGTAAACAAATGGGTTGAAAAACGAATTTTTAGGTAAAAATAACTTAAACCCCGATTTTCCGGCTACTGAATCTGGACAAATCAGACGAAGTGTCATTTAATTTTTTTTTTTAAAAGGGTGGACAACATGTCATCATCCCCAATTGCGAACAAAAAAATATAAGGGCCCAATCATGCGGCTCTCTAAGGCAAACCCATGCTTGGACCCTGACAAAATGGGTTAGACAGGTTGGACTGGCTTACTAAGCCTTGTAGTGCCTAACCTTTGCTCTTTTTTTATAATTTTTTTTTATGGTCATTTATTTATCTTCTAAAAAATTATGTTTAAATTAGTATATGTTCTCTCTTTCATTTTATTTGGAAAGCTTCTTTTAAATAACAATTATTTTTTTAGTTATGTATTTAAATTTGAAGAATTTTTTTGATTCATCTATATTTCTTTTATCTTTTGTATGGATGGATTTTATTTTTAAAAATAAAAAAATATTTTCAGATAATATTTTTAATATGTGTAGCATTGCAAGATGTGTTTCTTCCTTTTTTATTTTATTCGATCAATTTAATTTATATCTCTATTTATATTATTATTTGCTTAAATAAATAAATTATTAATAAATAAATTTAGCAAATATAACCGGGTGAATGTCTCATCTTTTCAAATTAAATATATCGATCTATATTTGTCTCTTGATTTTTCAAGTTTTATTTTTAGATATCAGTAATGATTTTTTATTTATTTATTTGCATATATAATTGTCGATTTATTTGATTATATGTATGAATAAAAAAGTTATTTAAACTTAAATTTTTTAAATTATAAAAATATATTGAAAAAAATTTATATATAATTTTTTATAAAAAATAAAACAACCTAGCCACGTCAACAAAACACGAATAACATGACATAAGTCATAACTAATCTCCAAGCTAAAACTCGGCCACGTCCACGTCCACGTCCACGTCCACGTCCACGTACTATTAGAAATAAACAGGTATTTATAAATCGAAATTTCCCAAACTTTGCAACACAATCTAATGGCATCCATGCACTTCATTCCTTATTGGACCCCTGATGATATAAATATACACCAACCAAATAAATTTTCAACGGAAACCTCATGAAAACTCCCTGAATTATGAATAGTTTTTTTATATATTTTATTATATAGGAGAGATTCAAACTTAAGATCTTTAAAGCAAATAAAAACACTAATATGGGGTTGAATTACAATTCATGAGCTACTCAATAAAATTAATTGGCTACTCACCATAATTTATTAAAATAAAAGAGAGAAAAAAAAAGTGATGTGTCAATCGAGAACAGTTCAGGAGATCTCTATTGTTTTAGCCAAATTTATATAATTAAATAGTGACGAAAGATTATTCAGAAATTTATATGCGAATTTGCGTATAGTCATTAATTAAATATAAGTATTCCATGAGTTTACAGTCTTGGACAGCCGTATAAATTTCAAAAATCCGTGGTCAATCCCTTGAACATATAGCGACGCTGCTTGTCAAACTTCCCTCGTTACCGTTCTGCTAAATTTGTTGAATGTTCTACCTTTATCTAGAGATACTCATTCAATGCGTTTACCATGGGGTGACCGAGATACAGTGTGTTTATCCGAGTTTTTATTTTTGTTTTTAGTGGTGGTGTTTATTATTAAAAATAAAAAAATATAGTATGTTTTTATTCTTACACGGTTTGTGATGTGAAGGATTGTATTCCACAGCAAACATAAAAACAAAAATTTAGACAAACATACTCGAATTCATTAGATATGACGGAAGCATTGAGAGTTTTTAGTGTTTAACTTAATGGCGAAGTAATTGAAAAAATGTTTT
>Ga0325411_1007751_pt1 | contig 11691 bp, 11 predicted proteins | sample PopdelMetagenome_13_FD_206181 | JGI IMG/M metagenome (GOLD analysis project Ga0325411, IMG submission 206181) | Populus deltoides microbial communities from Bellville, Georgia, United States - Xylem-PdIQD-R4 | ecosystem: Host-associated > Plants > Phyllosphere > Stem > Wood/Secondary xylem...
GTGATATATAAAGAGTTTATTTAGAAAATTAATATTCTCTTTATCCCATAACTATTTGTTTTATTCCTCCAAAAATATATAAGAAAATAATTGAGGGTTGTCGTGGGGGCGACGTCGTCTGGCGACGACAAATGCTCATATTGTGCCTCCTGCTGTGAGGTGTTGTATGTTGGGAAGGGTTTTTGAATTTAATCATAGAATTATGATTAATATTTAGGAGTCGCCACCTAATATTATGGTCACTAGGAACCTATGGTCTGCGAGAGTCTGGGTAAAGGACTGGTTGTGCAAGGGGAAGACGCATCACCCCTAGTGCACCTTACCTAAGGTAAGCTGCATTGTTATTTGATTGTTTTTTTCTAAGTCGGATTTCTATTTGTTGGTCTTTTCTAAGGCTCAAGGCAGATTTCTCTTCATGAGAGAGTCTCTACCTTATTGGGTTAAATCCTAGCCGTTCTAAAGTCTGAATTTTACCATCGCATTTCTACCTTGTATCTTTAATACCTGAGGGTATACTTTATCGTGTAATTTTACACCCCACAAATATTAAAGTCTACATCTGCATCCTAAAAAAAAAGGTTGAAAAAGCTTTTTGACATGTTGGCCAAATCCTAAAGGATAATCATAAACTGGTTACGATATCCATTTTTGGATTTTTAAACATGAAAAAGATGCAATTTTTGTTTTTTTTATGAAAAATATGCTTGAAACAATTTTAGGATTTGGTCGTATGCAACAAAATATTTTTTTCTTTTTGAAAATGCTTTGAATTTTTTTTTTAAAAAATATTTTGAAGAAAACCGGTTATTTTAATACCGGATTTGTATTTTACAGTGTAAATATACAATCCGATATTATGCAAAATTGGTAGAAAAATATTTGAGAAAATCACAATTTTTTTTCAAAGGATTTTAGAATTTTTCATTTTTTTAATTATTATTTTAGATAACATTATATATGCATATATATTAATTAATATTATTTAAACATGTGGGCTGGGCCAAGCACAGACCCAGAAACAGGTGGGCTGGCATCGACCCAAAATGATTGGGTTGAACTCGGCCTAACATATTGTTTTTTAATTTGGGGGCGGGCTGGACGCGGCCCAGCCAACTGGGCCGGGCTACGACAGGTCCAGCCCAAAGCAACTTAGTCACTGGCAGCCCAGTCACTAAGTTGCATGAGATAGTGCAACGTGAATTATAATTCACGTTGCACTGTTCTCATGCAGCAGTAGTAGAGAGGGAAAAGAATAAGAAGAGAGGAGGGAGGCTTACCTGGCGTTGAGGGAACTGGTGGCCTGACTGGTAGCGCACGGTGTGGCTGGGGTGGTGAGGCGGGTGGTTGGCTCTGGTCGCCGCTGGAAGAAGAAGAAGAAGAAATAGAGGCCTGCGAAGGAGAAGGGTAGCTCGCGGTTGGAGCTGTTGGAGTGGCTAAGGAGAGAGCTGCTACCTTGGCTGCCTTTGGGAAGGAAAAGAGCTTCTGGACAAGGTGGTGGCCGCTGCTTCTGCTGTTGCCGCTGCTGCAGAGGTCACAGTGGTAGAGAAGATGATTTTTACAGAGGAGAGAGAGAGAAGTGGTGCAACCACCACGTGAGATGGTTTGATATCTACTGGAGGTGGGGATAATGGTGAGAAGACGTAGTGGCTGAAGGCCACGGTGGAGAGAGAAAGCAGAGAAATGATCGGTTGCAGGAAAAATGAACAGGGAAGGCTGGTTTTCGGCCAATTTTGAGCTTGATTTTTTTCTCCCTCAGGTCATCAACGAAGCCTCTATTTATAGGCGGTGGAAGAGGGTAATCTCATCTACACAGGGGTAAAATTTCAGCCCTTGATTTGGTTGGTAAGGATCCCAAACGTTGGTTCAATGTAGCCTCCCTGAGTTGTCAAATCTGCAGGAAAAGGCTGCCTGAGTTGACCTTTTCACGCCTTCGCCGGCGTCGCCGTGCTGACATTCATCCTGAACCGTTCACATGGGGTTGTAGAAAAACTGCAGGGGATCCTCTACGTGCAAGGTTTGTTCGATTGTATGGAGAAATTAAGCATTTAATGCACCTGCAAAGTAGGCTCCCATGCCGTTTCTTTTGGGTAAAACGGGAAAGACAATGAACAGTGACCAGACGACGCGTCGTCTGGTCCCTCTTTATTTTTTATGCAAAACGGCGCCGTGTTGGACTAAATTAGGGATTTTTACTGAATTTCAATTTAGTCCTCTAGCTTTCAATATCTTTCCATTGAACCCCTAATTGATCATAAACGTTTGATTTAATGCAATTAGGCCCTTGCAGAACTTTAATGTCAGCCCCGTATTTACGCGCCTTTTCAATATGGTCCTTGGTCTCGGATTTTGTTAATTTAACCCCTAATTGACCATCAAATTGTCAATTTCTTCAATTTCACTCCCGGTTTTTGTCAATTAACCCCCTAAAGCCTAGCGCCTTTTGTAGATTGGTCCTTGGCTGTCAATTTCTTTAATTTAGCCCCTAATTGACCCCAAAAACTTCAATTTTCTTGCAATTTGGCCCCTAATTTCAATCAATTAACTTGGTAAAAATTAAATTTGGTCTCTAAAAATTCCAATCTTCTCAATTAAGCCTAAATTAGGCTCCCAAACTTAATTTTTCACCAATTAAGTCCCAAATAAAATTAATTTGACCCATTTAAAATATAATTAAGTCCTTACACTTAATTAAATCCTTTAATTGGACCCAAATTAATTCTTAAACATAATTAAAATTTAATTTGACCCATGATTAAATCAAATTGGCCTATTACAAATTTAATTATGTCATTGGACTTAATTTTTATGCAAATTCGTCCAATAATCATTTAATTTAACCTTGAATTTGCATTTTTTCCTCCATTTTTTGGCATAATGGGGTACAATTAGGTCTTGAATTTCCTTCAAAAATTGCAGCTTGATTTTTTTCTATTTTTGTAGCCCTCTTTGATCTGCTTTCTCCACATCGCCAGCTTTTATTTTATTTTGAAAAAGAAATTGATTTTTAGGGAATAACTCAGAATTGGGTTATGACAAGGGTTAGAAAAGAAACACGGTTTTTTTCATCAATTTACATTCATATTTTCTATTTAACGATTAATATTACTTCTTCTAATTTCTTATGAACCCTAGATTTTAAATGAAAAATTTTATTTTATTCTTCCAATTTCTATTATTAAAATTTATAATATATGAATGTTTTCTGGAGAATATCATCATTTATATTTCCATAACTTATGATGAATTAATAAGTTCGAGTATTGTTTTGTGTAAGTGCTTGAATCCGTACATGTTGTTGCTACCCAATTTTTGACCCATATTTTCGATAAAATTTCAGAAAAATAAAAAATAGCAAAAAAACAATGAAAACCCCAAAAAATGCATTTTTGATATATTTGCATCATTTTTAGCATTTTTAACGTCATTTCAGAAGAATCTAAATTTTCAAAGGTATTTTGAACGAGTTCAACTTTTAACGCGTAAATTTTACAATCACTGATTTTTCTTGTTAAGTCAACGTTGATATTGCTCGCTTTTAAAAATACAAAAAAAAAGAGAAAATCAAAATTAACAAAAAAAAAAAAAGGAAAGGAAAGGAAAAGTTGAGGGACCATTGTGATTTTGGCCCAGCCACACTTCTCCTATAAAAGCCACGCTACAGTGAAAAAACATGGGGGGAGAAATTTTTTAGATGGGAGAGAAAAATTTGGGGAGAGGAAAAATTGTGAAAAAAAAAGAAAAGGAAAAGAAAACCTAAAAAAAACCTAATCTTCTCCACCCGGCTGCCGCCTCCCTCTCCCTTTGAAACCACAGAGACCAGCCGCCAGCCACACCCCTCTCTAGGCTGCTGACTTCCCCCCCCCCTCTTTGAAAAAACGAGACTAAAGGAGACTCTCCTTCTCCCCTTGGCAGCACGAGACTCTCACCTCTCATCAGCCAAAAAACCAGAAGCTCAAGCCCTCCGGTTTCCCCCATCTCACTCTCTCCCTCACTGCAAACCCTCTGTTGGCCCCTTCTCCTCAGTCAACAAAGCCACGGTTGATCCCCCCTTCCCTTTTGATTTTTCCTTCTCCCAGCACCAAGCTGCCGCCCCCTGTTCCCCTGATTTTTCCTTCTCCTAGCACCAGGCCGCCGCTCCCATCCCCTGGGGTCTCTCCATTTTCTGGGCAGAAGGAGAACCAAAGCCGCTGCCCCCTTTCTTTGCCAAAGAAGGACCACCCAAACCAGTTGCCTCGCCGGAGATTCTGCAGCACGCATCCAACAGACTCTCTCTAGAACCAACCACAGCAACCCAATGACGGTGTCTCCGCCTCAATGCCGCCAGCAGCCCCATCTTCCTCTCCTTGGACCAACAACCCGACAGACCCGAGTCCTTCTCTCTTCTTCCCCAACCGCCTCTGTTTTTGGCCAAAACCAGAGTGAGCCAAAGTGACCGCCAGCCACTGAAGCGGAGGAGAAGAAGAAGTCCTCCCAGCCACCAGATTGGCCATCAGCAGAAGAAACACCGACGAGAAGGGAGAAGTCGGAGGAGCTGGATAGATCTAAAATAAAAACCAAATAAAATCAACTGTTGTGTGTGTTTCTCTTCTGCAGATGATGTTAAGTGCGGCCGCCAGTGAGAAAGGGAAGAGAAGGAGAAAGCAGGTCGGATCCACCCGTTTTCGGGCGTTGTCTGCGGCGGCGCGTGAACCCACGCGCCGCCAGTGGCGGTGGCGCGCGGAGTGGACGCGCCGCCATTGCTCCACAGTTCCTGAGGCCTCCTCTGCAGTTCTTGAACTCTTTAGGGACCTTTTTGTAATTTTTACATGTTTGAATAGGTATTTAAATTTCTGTTAAATGTTTTTAGTTTATGTTATGTTGGAAAAGTTGTAACAGAAAAAAAGAAAAAAAACATAGTAAAAGTGATGTGGAAGTGTGTGTTTGTTTTTTTATTTATTTATGTTATTGGATTATAAAAATCAAAAAGATAAAAAAAGGAATTTAGGATTTAATTTGAATATGGTTAAATATCTAAGGACAAATAAAATCATGTTATATTTTCCATGAAAGTGTAAGAACATGTTTCTACACATATTTGAGGATTTAATAACTGATTTATTAAAATTTTAGAATTTAATCAATATTTTAAATTTTTAAATCACATCAAACCGCAAAGCAGCTTACCTCAGGTAGGGTGTGCTAGGGGTGCTAATACCTTCCCTAGCCACAACCAGTCCCTAATCTTTGAATCTCTGACAACGACCAGTAAATCTGGGTTTTCTAGTAACCGTCAATGAAATACTAGGTGACGACTCCCAAAGAACCAATCCAGCAAAACTTAGTGAAAAATTACCGAATCGCCGCGCGAGGGACGTGCGACACATGTGATCAGCTTAATTAAAGAGATTTTATTATAAAGAAGTAGCCATGTATGTACGTTGTTGGTTCATCACTTCATACGATTCAGTGTATGTTTTAAAGGTACTGGCATTAATTATATTGCTATTAATGCAAGATTTATATGATTTATTTATTTGTAAATTTGTCATGTAATTAATTAGTTAGTTATTCGTATATGTAGTACTGATTTTTATTTATGTAGAATATATTTATTATTAATAAAAACTTTTTTTATCTTTAATATTTATTTATATTTGATTAATAAATTTAATGTTTAATTAATGAATTCATGGTAAAAATAAACTCCATGGTATAAAGGAAATTATAATGTTGTTATAATTATGAGATTCTTATTGCATCAAAACATTGTTCCTAAATATTCATTGTCATAACTCAATTCTGGGTTATTCCTCAAAATTCACTTTTTTTTCAAAATAAAAATAAAATAAAAGCTGGCAACGTGGAGAAAGCAGACCGGGAAATCAAACTGCAATTTTTGGAGGAAATTCAAGGCCTAATTGTACCCCATTATGTCCAAGAATGGAGAAAAATGCAAATTCAAGGTCAAATTAAATTATTATTGGATGAATTTGCATAAAAATTAAGTCCAATGACATAATTACATTTTTAATAGGCCAATTTGATTTAATCATGTGCCAAATTAAATTTTAATTATGTTTAAAAATTAATTTGAGTCCAATTGAAGGATTTAATTAAGTGCAAGGACTTAATTATACTTTAAATGGGTCAAATTAATTTTATATGGGGCTTAATTGGTGAAAAATTAAGTTTAGGAGCCTAATTTGGGCTTAATTGAGAAGATTGGAATTTTAAGAGACCAAATTTAATTTTTATCAAGTTAATTGATTGAAATTAGGGGCCAAATTGCAAGAAAATTGAAGTTTTGAGGTCAATTAGGGACTAAATTGAACAAATCCGAGGCCAAGGACCATTCTGCAATAGGCGGCAAACTATGGGTATTCAATTGACAAAAACCGGGGGTGAAATTGAAGAAATTGAAGTTTAATGGTCAATTAGGGGCTAAATTGAACAAATCCGAGACCAAGGACCATATTGTAAAAGGCGCGTAACTTCGGGGCTGCAATTGAAGTTCATCAGGGGCTTAATTGCATTAAATCCAAAGTTTATGGTCAATTAGGGGTTCAATTGCAAGAAATTGAAAGCTGGAGGACTGAATTGAAAATCAGATTAAATCCCTAATTCAGTCAAAACGGCGCCGTTTTGTATTAAAAAAAAGGGGGAGGAGGAGGGGACCAGACGACGCGTCGTCTGGTCACTGTTCATTGTCTTCCCCGTTTTACCCAAAAGAAACAGCGTGGGAGCCTTATTTGCAGGTGCATTTAATGCTTGTTTTCTCCATCAAATAGAACAAAACTTGCACGTAAAGGATCCCCTGCAGTTTGTCTACAACCCCATGTGAACGGTTCAGGATGAATGACAGCACAGCGACGCCGGCGACGGCGTGAAGTGGTCAACTCAGGCAGCCTTTCTTGCAGATTTGACAACTCAGGGAGGCTACTTTGAACCAACGGTTGGGATCCTTCCCAACAGAATCAAGGCCTAAAAATTTTTCCCTCGTGAAGACAAGATTGCCCTCTTCCACCGCCTATAAATAGGAGCAAATTTCATGTTCGGAGCAAGAAAAAAATCGAGTGCAAAGTTGACAAAAAATCAGCCTTTCTCCCTTGTTTTTCATCATTTTCTGCTTTCTCCTTCTCAGCCACACCTTCGGCCGCCACTAATCTCGCCACCGTCCCTCCCACCACAACCTTCATCACAGCCAGACACTCCAACAACCTTACATGGCGTTTGCACTACCTCTCCCTCTCTCTCTCTCTTCTCTGTGAAAAACTTTTCCCTCTCCACCACTGTGACTCCAACAGTAGAAGCGACCACCCTTTCCAGCGGTTTCTACCCATACCAGCAGCAGTAGAGGCGGCGACTCTCTCCTCATCCGCTCCAACCGCCAGCGACCGCAGCACCGTCCGTGACAGCAGCAACACCTGCAACTCAGCAGCAGCAACCCCGGCAACTCAACTCTCCATCGTTTCCACCGCTTGCACCACGTCGTCCTCTTCGGTCAGACCACCCTTACACCAGGTAACTCTCTGCTTCCTCTTCCTCCCCCCTCTTCTTGTTCCTCCTCCCTACTGTTCATATGAACAGTGGGCGTGAATTATAATTCACGCCCACTGCACATGCAGTGGACGTTGGGCCGGGCTGAGTCTGGCCCAGCCCAAAGTTCTGGGCTGGGTTCAGCACAGCTCTAAAGAAATAAATAAAAAGTATTGGGCCGAGGTCGGCCCACCATTTCGGGCCGAAATCGGCCCAACCTTTTCTATGGCTGAGCCTGGCCCAGTTAGCTGGGCCGACCCAGCCCATGTAGATTTTTATTTATTTATAATATAATATTATAATATTAAAATATTAAAAAAAAACGAAAAAAAAATCCAAAAATTTCCATAATCCTTTTGAAAATTTTGTGATTTTCTCAAATATTTTTCTACTAATTTTGTATAATATCGAGTTGTATATTTACATTGTAAAATACAAGTCCGATATTAAAATACCTGGTTTTCTCCGAGATATTTCATAAAAAAAAAATTGTTTTCATGCATACGGCCAAATCCTAAATTTTTTTAAGCATATTTTTCACAAAAAAAAATTGCATCTTTTTCATGTTTAAAAATCCAAAGATGGATATTGTAACCGGTTTATGATTATCCATTAGGATTTGGCCAATATGTCAAAAAAATTTCCAATCTTTTTTTTAGGGTCTAGATGTAGACTTTAATATTTGTGAGGTGTAAAATTACACGATAAAGTACACCCTCAGATATTAAAGATACAAGGTGCTAAAATTCAGACTTTAGAACGGTTAGGATTTAACCCGATAAGGTAGAGACTCCCTCATGAAGGGAGATCTGCCTTGAACCTTAGAAAAGACCAACAAATAGAAACTCGACCTAGAAAAACAATCAAACAACAATGCAGCTTACCTTAGGTAGGGTGCACTGAGGGTGATGCGTTTTCCCCTTGCACAACCAGTCCCTTACCCAGACTCTCGCAGACCATAGGTTCCTAGTGACCATAATACTAGGTGGCGACTCCTGAACCTTAATCATAATTTCATGATTAAAAAACCCTTCCCAACACACAACACCTCATCAGGAGGCACAATATGAGCCTCCGCCATCGCCAGACGACGTCGCGCCCCCGCGACAGGATGGCGACTCCGCTGAGGATCACCTTGTCTGGTTGGACTAAGCTTTGTTTATTTGATTGTTTGTTATTTGTTTTGGTCTGTTTAATTTTAGCCTGTATCTTTATCAAGTTTAATGCATTCATACATTTTTGCAAGAAGACCTGATTCTAGGATAGGTGGGGAGTAGCGGTCTGCCTCATGACTTTCAGTCGGGGTTCAGATTCGTGAAACATCCAACTATGAGCTGAGTGTTTACTTGGTGATGGCGGTCACATAGTGCCCCAACCATCCCTTGTAAACCCCCATACTGCCTTCACGAAAGGTAGTCACTGGGCAGTTCATAGACCTTTTGAGACCAGTTAGAAAACATATCCCTCATATAATAACCTAGAACATTGTTTAAACTCTGCAGGATTTTTGAGCTAAGACCATGACTTCCATTACCTTTTCGGAATATGGGGAAAGATCTAAGATGATGCAATTAGTCGAAGGGGATTGCCCAAAAACCAAGGTTGAAGAATTACCATACATAACCAAAGTGCACTGTTCTGTAGACAGCATAAAGAAGTTGGCCCCTATTCTGGATATATTGATGAGAATTTTTTTGAGAAGAAGTATGAAAGAATTGCTCATCTAATAAGAATGCCTATTCAGATTTCAGCAGTCAAAGCCTTGATGCATTTCTGGGATCCAAGCTACAGATGTTTCACCTTCGGGGATATTGATATGACTCCTACTCTTGAAGAGTATGCTCAGATCCTAAGTTTTTCGAATGACCCTTACAAAGTATACTTCAAACAAAGAATTGAGAGTACACCTGCAGCAGTTGCCAAACTTCTACATTTGGATCAAGTTGATCGGTACAGGACATCCAATGGAGGGTTCAAGTGGAAAATGATTGAGAATAAATTGAAGACAGATAAGGAAAAAGGAAAGTTGGGTGAAGAAAGATATCAGATAATTGCTTTTGCCATCTTTGGGTTGGTTCTGTTTCCTTCAGAAGCCGCTGGAATTATTAGCATTGAAGCTGCTAACGCCTTCCTTGAATTTGAAGAGACAAAGAATAACCCTACTTCAACTATCTTAGCTGAAACATTCCTATCTCTAAATCATTGCAGATTGCATGGGAAAGGGGCGATGCGATGCTGTATTCCTCTCTTATTCATGTGGATAGTAAGCCATTTGGAAGCGTCAAAAGAAGTCTTCAATAATTTCTGGTGGTTTAATATGAGGCCTCTTGAGCTGGTACTGACTGAAGAGTGGAATGATTTGGATGAAAAGGCATGGGTAGAGAAATACCGAGGACTTCCCCAAAGTAATTTCAGATGGAAAGCTCCTTGGGTAAGTGGTTCATCTTACCTCATGAGTTGTGGCGACAAAGCATGGGTCCCATTAATTGGCTTGACTGGTTATATCAACTACTCACCATCATTGGTGGCTAGATAGTTTGGAGGAGTACAATACGTACCAAGAACTTGGGGATTAGCCGAATATACCAGTCCGTTTAAAGAAGCCAGTTCTTTGGATAAGTTAGACGCAATCAGAAATGACTGGAAGCAGCCTATTTTGGTCCACAAAGAGGAGCTTCAAAAAGAGTTCTCAGTTAGCCCCAATTATTCAATATGGAGGAGTGGCAATTCATTAAAGATACTTTAAGAGGCAACAAAGCTAGGGGTAACCCGAGATAAGTCATTCGTGACCATGGAGGTCAAAAGAAAAAGGGTCAACAACGAGGAAGATCTCCAAGAAGAACTGGATAAGCTGAGGATTGAGCTTAGTAAGAGCAAAAATCATCAGAAATTCCTGGAAAACCAACTCTTGAAAGAAGAGGAGATGAAGGCCTCTCTAAATCAGCAATTGAAGGAAAAAGATGAGCAAATTGTTAAGTTGAGAAAGAACCAGCAAGAAGCAAATGAGCAACTGAAGGAGGGGAAGGCCAAGTATGACGAGTTAGTAAATAAGCATGTAATGGTGGAGCAGGAATTGGTGACTCTAAAAAGGGCCTCAGAAAGTAGAAAGTCTGCTAACAAAGAGACAATAGCTTCTCTGAAGAAAGAAAGGGACCAGTATAAATTAAAATGGGAAGCTGAAAAAGAGAAGAACGGATTAGCTGATCTCACCATTGAAGAAGAAAGAAGCTTAAGAACTCGATATCAGATGCAGGCTGAAGATGAGAGAGAAGCAAGGAGGGTAGCTGAGTCAGACATGAAGGGATACCTGGACAAAATAAATGGTATGAGAAATCGAGTTTCTATGATACAAGCCGAGCTTGAGTCCCGAGAGGAAGAAGCAAAGAAGATGCAAGAACAGTTTGAGGAATGGCAGAATTATATCAGCAGCCTCGATGTACAGCTAAACACTAAGGTAGCTGAACTTGATATAGAGAAGGAGGAATTACAAAGGGCCAGAAAACAGATTCAGCAGTTGGAAAAGATGGTTCAAATCTTGGAGACAAACAATGAATCATTAGCCGCTAGTAATGGAACACTACTTCAGGATAACACCTTGTTCCATTACAAGATCGAACAAACTGATAGGCTAATTGACATGGTGGCTCGAAAGGCAAATGAGCTACGAGTGAAGGCTTCCAGGATTGGCAACAGCCGTCATAGATATGAGGAGTATTTGAATGAAGTTTCCTCTTTCATCAGGAATGTAGCCAATAGAGGAATAACATTTGAATAAAGACACTTTGTATGAACCATCTGTATAAGCCTAAGCCTACTTTTAAACTTTTGTAATGTGTATGGAATTCAATCAATCAAAGGACTTGGGTAAAAGCTCTTTGAGCATATCAGACTTCAGATTCTACCTGTGTTTGACAAAGGAAGTCATGGATTAGCTCTTTAAATCCACATGCACGCATTTTTTTATTTGCACTCATACATTCATTATAACACACACATGCATACGCCAGGTCAAAATATAGGTCCCCAAAGAGTCTACAACACCCGACTTCGAGCAAGGAACATGGAAGACGAAGAGCGTGCTTACCGTGAAGCTCATTTCCAAGAAGAGTTGGATTCTCTAAAGGATAGTGTGGCTCGCCTCACTAGCTTACTCGAGCAAGCACTAAGGAATACCTC
>Ga0325411_1007754_pt1 | contig 11688 bp, 6 predicted proteins | sample PopdelMetagenome_13_FD_206181 | JGI IMG/M metagenome (GOLD analysis project Ga0325411, IMG submission 206181) | Populus deltoides microbial communities from Bellville, Georgia, United States - Xylem-PdIQD-R4 | ecosystem: Host-associated > Plants > Phyllosphere > Stem > Wood/Secondary xylem...
ATAAATTATTTATTTCCAGAAGAACAACCTCACCACCATGTTAATAAACTGATAGTGCCTCCCTAAATCCAATGCCAAAATTATTACCCTGTAAACCATTCTTTCCCAGTTCAGTGTTGCCTTTTTGCATCATGGCCACAAATTCATTGAAATCTATGCGACCATCCTGTAAACACAAAGCAAACGCAAAATCAGTTGAGCCTGCCATGTTTCCAAGCATTGAACCAGCAATATAGCACCCAGAAAAAAAAAAAAAAAAACAGTAAAATCAAAATGTTTTTGGAGATTGGAATAGTTTCTACCATCAATGGAAACAGCTTCATAATAAAGAAGTACTCACATTATCTTGATCAACTTCTCGAATCATTTCTTCTAAGTGAACATCATCCATACCAAATTCGCTACAGGCTTGTTGGAGTTCATCTATAGTGATATAGCCACTGTTATCTTTGTCAAAATATGAGAAGGCTGCAAATAGATGATCTTCCTTTTCTACTTTGTTTAAATGTAATGTGGCAGCTATGAACTCCTTGTAATCTATTGTGCCACTGTTATCAACATCTGCCTGCAATTTTTGAAACAAACATAGATGTCAAGATTTACAGAAGCAGCTGCATAAAACCAGTACTTCAACATTCCTTCTAATTCTTGCAAGACCGTGTTGAATTTCCAAATGTGGAGGATTGAGTTCGATAGTGAATCAAAATCTTGATCCTTGAGGTATGCAAGGTCTAAGGTTAGACAAAAATATGCTCGCAGTTGATACATTTAGGGGGCATTTTGATAATGATATTCTGTCAGCAATTTGAACTAGCAAATGACACTTGTTGAGGTTGCAAGGCATCAACAAGCTATCAAAACCAGGACATAGAGACGTTATGACTAAGTTCCACAGCAGTAGCAGTACTTCAATCATGTGAATAGAAGTTAAGAAATTGTAGGAGGGAGTCCCATAATTCAATTTTATGTCAAGGATTGACCGAGATTTTCATGTGTGTACTTCAGAATTCTTAGATAGTTTTGGATGATCTTACTGCTCGCAGTAGAGAATAAATCTCAGCCTCGGAGAGATTAGCACCGAATCTTCTCAGTCCCACTTTGAGTTCTTCGAAAGTAATCTGACCACTATTGTCTGTGTCTATCATCTTAAATATCTCTTTCAATCCAGCAATTTCTTCTTCAGACACGTTCTCAGCAATGATCTACAGAAAATAGACGTTAAGTCAAGAAGAGGAACATGCACTCTTCGTTTACAATAATATTACACAATTTGTGAGTGAAGAAAACTTCCATTCCTTGAGGACAACTAAGTGTGGAATTCAACAAGTGAGGATATAATTGCCAGACTTACTCTAAGAGCCATTTTCTTAATCTTGTTCATTGCAGAAAACTGCTTCAAGGAACTTAAGACTGCAGGATCTAGAGGCTTGTCTGGAGCCACCCCGTCATCATGAACCCAAGGATGACCTGCAGGGAACCAAAATATGAGTTCAGCAGTGGCAGATATAACAGAGCTTTAACATTATAGCAAATGAAAGCCCAAGAAAATATTTCTGCTGAGATGATAGTAGACAATAAATTGAATGAACATAAATGACAAGTTTAAACAGCTGATCACATGAATCAAAAGCCATCTTATCTAGAGGTGCCAAATTAGGCCTGGAACTGAAATGCGGTAACGAACCAGGTGAAAGTTCAGCTCAACCAGGTTATTCAATCTAAATAAATCACAAATGTTCAAGCTCATCGATATATTTCGATCTGAAAGCTAATTGCAAGCAACTTGGCATCCTAACCCTTAACTTTCAGCAATCTAGACTAATCATTTCTATGATATATGAAGTAAATATATAGTATGCCTCATGCCATCTAATGCCAAGGGTCTTGACCAGCTATGAATCCTGTGAGTTCACAAGTCTCATAATTCAGTGATAAAATCTGGATGGAGGGAAGGAGACTAATTGAACAAATGCATCACAACTTACAAAGAACTTCATGGGCAGTAAGTCTCTTCTTAGGGTCCCTGACAAGCATTCTCCTGACTAAATCTTTTGCGCTTGCAGAGATATTAGGCCAGGGATCTGATGTGAAATCCAGATCACCATGCAAAACCTCCTCAAATATATCATGCTCCTTTTCTATGTCATCATCAAAGAAAGCATAAGAACTGGAAGTCAAATTGCTGAAAATATTATGCATATATCCTAGAAGTAACAGACATTAGAAAACTCTTACCAGCCCAAAATGGAGGTACCCCACATAAGAGAATGTAAACTATCACTCCAGCACTCCAAACATCAGCTTCTGGACCATAGCGCTTGCGCAATACTTCAGGTGCAACATAGTATGGGCTTCCAACCACATCGTTAAAAATCTCCCCTGCAATATAGGACTGGCAATATTCAACTTGATATAGCAGATCATTTTAGATGAGATCCTCATGATTAATGCTATATATCATCACCAAAAAAAAAAAATTATCTGTGCAGGAAAAAACATAGGGATTATCTGTTAAAAGGATCAGGATCTGGAGTCCTTTATAGTTTTTATTATTCTAAGAATCTAAGTGGCAATAGATGGTATTCAAGTATGCCTATTATGGACTTCATTTATTGTTCGTAGAACATGGGAAAAATATTAATGCTCAACTTTTCCTCTAGTGTTTGAATGAATGACTTGTGGGAAACTCATGGAAATTAATGCAGTATGCATAATTGGAAGGTGATGATGCGAATAGTTAAGCAAGTGATATGATCTCAAAAGAAGGAAAGCTACTGAAAGTCAGAAACATACCAGGTTTGAAGAATACTGATAATCCAAAATCTATTGCCTTAAGAGGTGAATCCTCACTCTCGTTGACAAAGAGAAAGTTCTCAGGCTTGAGATCCCGATGCATGACCCCTAAGGAATGGCAGGCTTCTATAACACCAACTATAGTCCTAGTGAGCTGAGCTGCTTTTCTTTCTGTATAATGTCCTCGCTTGATAATCCTATCAAAGAGCTCACCACCAGCGCATAATTCCATCACAACATGAACTGCCACTTCATCCTCGTAAGCTCCTTTGATAGAGACAACATTAGGGTGCCCTGCCAAGTGATGCATTATCTGAATTTCCCTCCTTACATCAACCACATCATCTGATGTCAATAACTTCCTTTTTGAGATCGACTTGCAGGCATACTCTTTTCCAGTTGCTTTCTCCGCACATAGAAAAATTGTCCCAAATTGGCCATGTCCAAGCTTCCTCCCCAAGTTGTAGTGCTCCCTCAAATGACCGGTTCTTGTCTTCAACACTGAATCTACCTCAAGCCCTGCACTTGGTGTCCTCTTAACAAGAGGCTTGTTTGGTCTTGCGGGCACCGCTGGTTTTTTCTCTTCCTTGTCACTTGCTGCCTGGGCTGGCTTACTCTCCTCCTTAACCTTCATCACAATCTCTGATGGTTTAGTGGCCCCTTCCTTGGGCTTTGCCTGTAGTGTTACATGTTCAGTCTCTTCCTTGACTATCTTCATTTGTTCCGGAGGTTTCCTTTGAGCATGGACAGGAAGTTCTTGCACTTTAGTCAAGGACCCATTTTCTCTCTTACTATGAATGATCGAGCAGTCCGTCGATCGAGACCAACGAATCGAAGAGGAAATTGTTTGAAAAAGACCATCCTTCGAAAACCTTGATCCAATACAATTACTATTCCCCATATTAAGTTCTCTATCATATAACAGAACCCCACTTCTTTACTCCCTGAAGTGTGTGTGATTTTGAAGTGAACAAGATCAAAATGACGTCTCAACTGACACCAATAAACTCTTTCAATTACTAACTAATGATATCAACCCAACAGAGTATTTCTTCTTCAAGCACTACCAAACGAGAAACACTTGACACAAAACCTTGATTCCACCAACTCCCTCTAACTCAAATGTATGCAAAACACAAGAGTCAACCCCAGAAAAAAAAAAAAAAAAAGCACCAGAGCCTCCCTTGCAAAAATCCTGAACACTGCAATCTATATATATTATAACCTTGTCACTCACAAATACAGTGGGCAGTTTCTAGAATTTGAAGTCGAATGAATGAATAGTATTACATGAAAAACGATTCAATAAATAGGGTCATGAAAGCCCGCCATTTAAAAAAAAAAGAGACGCCAGAGAAGCAGAAATTCAACAACAAGACAAAGTCAATGTGCGTGTTGTGTGTTGGAAGATTGGTTTTACCAGGTCTTCACTAGCTTTGAGAAAGATTTTCGAGTTGACACACACATAAATATATATTTGTAGTAGTACATTGTTGAGGGTTCTTTCCCTTTCATTGTTTGTTTTGACAGAAATGGAGAGGAAGGTGTAAGGAAAGAAGGACATACCGGCTTTCCTGTTTCAAAATCTGCATATAAAATAACGCGTTCAATGGGCTAGACTATGGTGTAGAGCGTAGTGTATAGTTTGAGTTTGAGATGGTGGGTCCTTTGTGAAATTGATGGTTGAGATTGATATTTTTCTCAAATTTTTTTTTTTTTTTTAACTTCTCGGAAACTTTGGTGAATGTGATTCTTGTATTTGTCCAAGGCCTGTGCAGCTGGACATTCTGGATTCCAGTAGGGCCGCGTCGTCGAAGGACGCAACCGCCATTCTCCGGTTGTGTTCTGCTTTTTTAAGTCAAAGTAATGTTTGTTTACTCTAAAATAATTTTTTTTACAAAATAAATTTTAAGAAAGTAAATTATAAAAAAAATAAATTATTTTTCAATATTTGATAGTGTAATGAAATATAAGTTAGAAAATATTTTTCAGTATTTGGTTATATCATGGAAAATAAACTGGAAAATAACTTATTGATATTTTATTTTTTTTCAAGTTTATTAAAATAATAAGAAACAAATTTTACAAATTAAAAAATTGAATGAGAATGAAATTGAAAAAAAATATAATTTCATAAATTATCTTAAATAAAATAAATAATAATCAAAATAATAGAGATCAAATCTAAAAATAAAAAAAATTAAAAGATGAAGAAATTAAAATAATAATAACTAATATTTCATAAATTATTTCAAATAAAATAAGTAACAGTCAAAAGAATGAAGATCAAATTTGATAGATAAAAAATTTCAATTAAAAAATGATAAGGAAAAAGCAAATAACAATTATAAAAATGACGACCAAAATTAATATAAAAATTAAATTCTAAGGGATGAAATTGAAAAACAAAAATTCAAAACAAAATATATATAACAATTAAAAGTTTGAGGACCAAATTTGATATAATCAGCAAATAATATAACATTTCTAAATTTTTCATAACTTCAAGAAAGTATTTTCCGCCCAAAATAAAAGGAAAACACTTTCCTAATAACCAAATCAAATTTTTCTTTGACCTGAAAGTGTTTTTGGTTGATCGGAAAGTGTTTTTCGTTGATCAATTTTTCTAATGGCAAACAAACACAGGAAAGTTTGAAAAGTAATTTTCCGAAAATTACTTTCCAATAAACAAATGCTGCCCAAGTATAAAAATTAATCACCTTAAGATTTTTTTTTTAAAAAAAACAACATAGTTAGAAGAAAGTTACTAAGGAATAACGAATGACATAGTTTTGAAAAGTATAGGAAAAATAATGTAGTCTTGAAAGAATTATTATTTTAAATTGTAATTATTAAATAATTATAATTTAAAATAATAGTTTAAATACAAACCGTGATTCTGAATCACAATTTTAATATAACTGTTATTTATAATAGTGATTCTTTAATAATTGTTATTCAGAATAACAATTACATAATAAAATTACAATTCTGAATTATTGTGGGATGCATGAATAAATCTTATTTTTAGAGAAGTGCATCCTGTAATTTATGAGAAGGAATACGTGGGCTAATACTTGAGTATAACATGATGAATCATTATATCAAACCCAGCATAGGTTCCTCCATGTGAGGAGGTGAAATATGAGCTATATATATGTCATATTCAAAATGCTGTAAGTATTTGTTAATTTTTATAAACTTCGACAAAACCATTGCATTTTATTTATGAATTTATAATTTCTATTTGCTTCATATTAAATTGAACAATTATTACATGATGGTCAACGTGTAGCGGCTAATCTTTATGATCTCAATGAGGATGATGGACTTGCTCATTATTATGCATTTTTTTGTTCGAGACATGTCGTGCTACACTTGATCTGTTATAAAAGACATTGAGCCTAGATAATGTTGTCTCAGAGGATAAAATCACACATAGAAGTGAAAGTTGTGCTATTAATGAAGTTGATCAATCCACTAGTTATCGCATAAAACATAGATAGACTCAGATTTATTATTATGTTGTGTATGATTATATTGTGTTATTTTTTTAGTTAAGAGTTATTTTTATTACTTTTGTAATATTGATTTAGCTAATTATTATGTTGATTTTAAAGTTGTCTTACGTATTATGCATTTTAATATTTATTTTATATAAGAATGATTTAAAATCGTTAATTAACATGTGAATAAGTTATTTAAATTTCAAATCATCCATTAACAAGTTAAAAAATACAAATAAATAAAAACAATGTTTAAAAAACACGCGCATTAATTTGAGATTAAAAATTATGTTCAAATATCACATTTTTAATTATGAGTTTGAGGTTTGATAATTAATTTTTTTTAATTTTAATTGTAATAATTTAGACTTTGTTTTATATAAAATTTAAAGTTATACTACAACACAATCACTTTTATCATTAATAGTTAGTTAATATAAATACTAATAACAATAACAATTATTTACAACTATTATTGTTATTAAATAAAACCATGTTTTTCAACAAGAATCCTAAAATCTTTCATCCAATTTCATAAAAGACCCTACCTAGACAAGGTAAATTAAATATTACAAACAAATCATTTAGGAGATGGTCCAGTGGTAAAAGATTGGGATTAAGAAATTTGCTCTCTTTGTGGTTTCAGGTTCGAATCCTGTGGTTGCTCATATGATGTTCACTAGAAATATACATGGTCGTTAACTTCAGAATCTGTAGGATTAGTCGAAGTATACAAGTTGATCCGGACATTAACATTAATAATAATAAAAAAAAATTACAATTGTCATCTCTTACTGGTCAGACCTGTTACGGTAGACCTCCCCCCTTCTCTCTATGTTTACAAGCAAGCAGTCATGATGATTACTTGATAATGGTTTAGAAAATAAGATGAAAGGACAAACAATTGGTCACATCATAGGTTTATTGCTTGCCTTATCAAGAGGTCTTTCCACCATTTAAGCCCAGAAAAAGAAGAGTCAGTGCTCATCAATTCGACGAGTTTTCGGTATCCACATTAGTTTTCCCATTGGCCAAAGCATGGATGCTGGTGTAATAATAAGCATTATGCAGTCATTAAAAATCTGTATCGGAGAAGACTGCACACGTTATGTCAGCAGCACAACCTCCACCATATTGATTTCAAACAAAACGTGCGAAAGTCTCCAGTCAAAAACCCCATGATCAAAATTTTCCCTTAGCTTGATTTGATATCCCTCCAATACTGAACAAGGAGCAAGGTCGGAGGTGGAAGACTCCATGATCTCAAGAAAGATCAAGCAGAGATCCAAACTCAGTAAATCAATAAAGAAACAAGTAGTAACCAGATGATGTCCAGATTTTCTATAAAGAACCAAATGCAAAAACAAAGCACATCTGCAGATTGATGGATCATGATTGGCTCTGGAAATCAGGATCATGCTGTATCATTAATAAAACCTAATGGCAGATATGGATACACATATCATCCAGGGAAAAAAAGGGATTGCGTACACTCTCATAGAACCCAGCTGTGAAAGGGGAAACATATTCATGTCGTGGGATGAAGAAGATGCAAGAACTAAGAAGAGTTCAGCACCATGCATCACCTCAAAAGAGCATCAAGATTACATGGATATCAAACTTTTTATCCGCATTAATGAGTTGCCTTTCCATTTTAAAAGCGAATAGTGTACTTGGCTACTACATATTCATATAAAACGCAGATTAAGGACATAAGTTAACTTTGGCAGTTACTGAACATTCTACTTTAAACATCTCTTGCCAAACCCGAAAGGTCAACATCTCCGGAGTTTGGCTCCTTTGGTTTAGGAGAGGCTTCTGTCAGCGGATGGCCTTCGACAGGTATCCCTCGCCTTTTAGATGGTGAGGATGATGAATTCCCATTATGGAAGTCGCCAAAAACATCAAAGAAATTGTTCTTCATCTCTTCAGCTGCTTCAAAGAAACGGTTGATGCCACCAAGGAAGTGACGTTCTATGTCTTGAATATCACCTCGAAGCCCATGGAAGTCAAATGGTACATCCTCAAACTTTCCTGGATGGAGCAACCCTCTAACCACTTGCTCTGTAACATCATCTTCAGTATACTCTTTGTTAGATTTCAGCACTTCAACAGGCCTAATTGCAACAAGCAAAAAAGTGTCAAACCAGTACCTCGATGTGCTGGGTGAACTGAAATGTTTAGGCAGGTCAAGACACAGCAAGATATCGAACCATCAATTAAGACATATTATGTGTTACAAAACCTTTCAATCAGCAATTATACCCAGAAGAAAATGAAAATATGACCATGAATCAAATAGTACCTATGCTAAGGTTATCAAACATTCTTAAGAGAAATGTATGTAATAGAAATCTAGACAAATTTCTATAACCTTTAACAGATGAGGTTATACCATCACCAAGAGCATTTTCAATGTATCTTGCCAAGTTAATGCACAATATGAGCAGCAAATTAAGAGAAAAGAAAAGAAAACAAACAAATAAATAAAGCAGATGCAGCTAGACTCGCGGTACTACAAATCTCTCAAACTTGGATCTCATTCATTAAACAAAGGGTAATAATTCTAATTCCTAACCCACAACGTTTTCTGTTCTCAAAGACTATATAGTTTTGTTAAAAGAAAACCAAGTCACTTTTGTTCCATAACCCAATTTGTTTTAAGAGCCAAGCTTGAACCAAATTTTCAGATCCAATACTGGTTAAATTAGCTCAACCAAACCATCTAATATCATTGCCCAAGTCATTGTCTCTATTCATTTCCATATTGAGTTACACACGAGGAAATCACATGTTTTTTTCAAAGCTTGCCCATTGTGTTTCTTATCTGTGACCTTCAACTTCTAGATTTTTCCAAACAGATTTTCAGTCAAAGCTACCTCTACAATCGCACAAATGCATTTGTTCCAAAATTTATCTCCTCTCTTGTGACTCTTTTGTATCAGTTATCAAAAGCCTCACTGACTGCCCCATTTGCTTCACCAGCCATGTTTCATACCATAAAGTATCCCTGAACTAAAGCTACTTCTTAACATGAATCCTTAGATGGATAACTGTCTGTATAAGCATTTCATAAAATTCAGGTGTCTGCAACAGTTTCTTTGATTTTATTTTTCTGATGCCAGAATAACTAGGACACAAACAAATAAACATGTGCATTGGCCCTGGGATCATCTATATGGATCCTGAATTCAGTATATGCATATATGAACTATTATATTTCCCTACACAAAAGTAAACCTTTTTTAACACGTCCTAAAGTTGTTCAAATACACACACAACGTGTTTCAAGGCAAGGCACTTCCTCCCATTGAATTTCCAAAATCAGCATCTAACGCTCTACCATTAAGCTAATTCTGCTAGCTACAGTAGTGGGTCTTCACCACCAATTTCCCAAAACTTACACAATTCAAAGAAGTTGATTTAATCAGAATATGGGGCAAGAGGCACCAGTATTTCATATACATGATGTCGCGGATGCTCATTCCTCAAATACCAAATCACATCTTCTCCAAGAAAAGACGCTAGTGGTTGAAATTGAAACCATATATTTAAAGCTAATAACATCCAAGACGTTGGGTATCTATTTTCAACTTTCGGTCAAATTCATGCATCTTTGGAGCTCATGAGTTTCTTTGAACTCTAAATTCAACTGCTCTCCCCATCAAAAGCTTAACTTTCTAATAATTCGAGTGAAAAAAATAAATTCAACAGCACCTTCTCATTTCTTGCAATCATGTTTATCATTCCCAAATTCTTCCAAAACACTCCAGACACCTTCCATGAACTAACACAACCCCCCTCATCTACTGCTTACCATCCACGTTAATGTGCAAATTGAAAACTCAGTAGAACCAAAATTCTTCAATTTCTGTATATTTAGGAAATTAAAAATTCATAACTCTTAAAGAAAAAAAGAAAAAGAAAATTAAAACCTCTCCATCAATTATAGCAGACGAAATCAATCATAAAAATTAATCAATGGCCACAAATTTCCTTCGTTTTAATTTTATTTTTCTCAGGAAACAAACAGAAACCACAAAAAAAATTAAAAAAAAATCTAAAACAACTTACTTTCCAAGGCAATCACGAAGGACCTCCTCGGTTTTCTCGCACTTTCTAACGAACTTTCCAGGCTCAACCTCCTCCGTCTTGCACTGCGACCTCACCACCGTCCTCGTGGAACATACCTCACCAGAAGATGAAGAGGAATAATTAGGGTTTTTTTGAAAGGAATCGTCCGACTCGTCGTCGTCTCTCCACACCCACCCCATTGTCTCTCACCTGTTGCTGCTTTTGACCTTCTTCGTGCACAATACAATCTTAGAAGATGAAGATTAGATTTGTCAGGAGATTATTAGTATTAAGCTGCTACGTTTCGTGTTTTGAGGAGGAGATTCTAGACTCTCTTGGCGACCACGGTGCTGCTTTGTCACTGCCACATGCCTTCATTTTCTGACACGTATCACTCTGTCGTTTTTTTAGCTTATACGAGGGACATGTCATTTAAAGTCCTCGGGACGAAACGACAAGTCGCTTTACTGAGCAATTCTTTCTTCTTTTTTCTCAGCAAGACATCTACCATCAGAACCCACATTTATTTTTCTTTTATCTTCAAATTAACTCGAATATCAATTAAAATTAAATTCTTCTTAAATCTTCATAAATATAATACATTTAGGAGAGTGATTTCTTTTAAGCACTAATTTCAAAATTTAAATTGAAAAATTAGAAAAACAAAAGACAAATCTTGGGTTCAAAAGCAAAAAGCATATTTTTGTGCTTACTTATTAAAGCCCATTTTGTCTAGCAGCTAAACTTTGCTTACCTTTGCTGTTTAGCCCAAAGAAAACAGTTCTAAAATTAAGATTACTGGGAGAAATCCCATTGTCCATCAGATCTGATACAAGCTTGGAGGGCTTCTTCAGAACTTCCTGCCCTACACAGGCAGCATAGTCTTGAAATCAGGGCTGGCCCTTTCTTTTTTACAGAATGGAAGACATTCCATGGAAGTTCTAGTTGCCTTTTTCTAGCTTCTAACTCAGCTTGTAGCTGCTCAACCTTCTTCCTCAACTCTTCTTCATTTTTTAGCCCTTCTACTTTTGTTCCCTGCAATATCAACCTTGTCCTACGACGCCCTAGCTTCTTGGTTTCTCATCGATGGGCCACTAACTGTCTTGTAACTTTACCACTCCAGGTATTTGTCATTGATTGCGGGGCCTTTTCCAGCTAGTTCTTGTTTCACCAAGACTCTTTTTAGCACATTTAGAGAGAACAGTCGTCTGTGGCCAATATAATGTTTGACGTTACAAAGTGATAGTAAATCCATGTCAACTAACATGTGATTATCACTGTAGAATGATGGATTGCCTCCTAGATTAAAGAGAGT
>Ga0325411_1007755_pt1 | contig 11688 bp, 11 predicted proteins | sample PopdelMetagenome_13_FD_206181 | JGI IMG/M metagenome (GOLD analysis project Ga0325411, IMG submission 206181) | Populus deltoides microbial communities from Bellville, Georgia, United States - Xylem-PdIQD-R4 | ecosystem: Host-associated > Plants > Phyllosphere > Stem > Wood/Secondary xylem...
TGTGTTGTCCATAAGAGTCATAAGCAACCTTAGTTGTCATTTCAGGTTTGAAACTTTCTAGGGAACATCCTTATCCCTTCTTCCAGTAGAAGAAGGTTGGATATTATCCCTCTCAGATCCAAGGCCAATTTTTATGGTTGAAGATCTTTGACGAGTGGTTTTAGTTTCACGTTTCAAACTGAAATTACCCTTAGAAATTTGTCTTCCTTTTTCTTTCATAGAAGTCACAATTATAGAAATACTTAAGATAAAAATATCTTATATTGTAAATGATTCATAATTTTTTATCTTTTAAGATAAAAATACTTAGATTTCAGAGTACTAATAAATTTAAAACTCGAAAACAAACATCCTTAAGTACAAATATCTTTGTTCCTGGAATTTAAAGTTTTTTAAAATTATTTAATACATTTCTCGTAAAAATATCAACTTTATTATCGAAAGGTTTTTGAGTCCAAGTATATTAACATATTTTGCAGGTACTCAAAACTTTTATTGTAAGCCTAAATTTCTTGGATTAAAAAGAAAAAAATACAAGTATATTAACGTATTAAATAACCATTATCTTAAATACTAAATAACTTTTTATCTATATATCTTAAATTTTAAAACATTGTCACATAGTCTGAATTGAACTCAGATGAACACCTGACCTTCCCAAACCTCTTTTCCAAGTGCCATTCACGCTACTCTAGCGGGTCCAAAAACAAAAGTTATCAAAATTTTTTGAAATAGTTAGATGCTGTTTGTTATTGTGGCTGCGGGTGAGGTTCACCCGCGTCCACACATTTTTATGTTTGGTAAAGGAAACAAACATGATTTTGCTTGGTAGGGTCCACTGATTTTTGCTGCCCAGCTGCAGGATTGGAGAAGCAGCAAAATGCTGCTTCTCGTGGTTATTTTTAGGAACAGTGGAGCATGGCTCCACTGTCGCAATGTTCAGTTTTTTTTTTGAAAAACCAATGAGAAAAGTTTAGTTTTTTTTTCCCAAACACCAGTGCAGTTAATCGTGAACAATATTTTTTTTTAAAAAAATTAGTTTAATGTGAATTAAATTTACTCGTACTGTAATGAAATTGTAAATGATTTAAAAAAAATTGTGTTGTACTCGAAAAACTAGTATTTAATATTATTTAATAACACTACATAAATTAAAAAGATATTGACGTAGCATTTAGGGAATTTGATCGCAATTCCAATAATAAAGATATCACAATCTTTATTATTTAATAACACTATATGAATTAAAAAATTCAATTTTTGTTGTTGCGCGCTTAAGAAACCATGGAAAATATAATCATTGTTGGATAGATTTCGTATGTAATGACATTGCACATAGTTTAATGGAATAATAAAAAATATTTGATTTCAATATTATTTTATAACCTCAATTTGAAAAGCATTTTTTTAACCAAACACATTAAAACTACCTTTTCTCCAACCTCAATTTCAACCATAGTTTTAACCAAACACCTATTTTTTCAAATCAACCTTAACTAAAAATACTTTTTATAAAATAATTTTTTTTAAATCATAACTATAACAACTATCATAATACCAAATACACTCTTAATCTCTAGGTAAGATTCGACCCCCATTTGAAACCGGTCGGCTTCCAAACGGGCCAGCTGTTTCACTCTCTTCCCTCGCTGGATTCCCCGTCAAGCACCCCTGCCACATGTTTCACACACTGCATTTACTCCACGTGTCAATCCAGAATCCTTCACATCACCGCCTGTACGACCCGGCGGCGATCTCTGCCTTTTCTCCCCTGCATCTTACCACATAGAAACAAAACCCGTCTAGAAGAAGAGACAGAGTCATAACTCATCAACCAACCGCTTTGTATTTAAACTGCCCCGTCTTTACACATATCAGATTGCGGTCGCTTCTTTAAATTTCCATTTCCAATTTCTAAAAGAAAAGTCTAGTCGGGTTCTTTTTCTCTGTGGTCACTTCTTCTCTACCGATTTGATTTCTCCCATTTATAATTCTCTTTTCAAAATCCTTGCTGATAATCATCATCATCATTAAATGCAAAATTAATAGCCTTTTTTTTTATCACATTCTCTGTAACCGTTTTCCTAACAATTTTCCGCTTGTAACCGTCATGAATAATAATAAGCTTCTCACTTCCACCACCACCCGCTGCTGTCATGTCACCATTTCTCCAATAACCGTCGGGTTGTCCGTTGATTTGTGTTGAGAAGTTTCCTTATGCATCCGCTTTGCTGCATCTCCACCGTTTCCGATCACTCGCCGGCGAATCTATCGATGGCAGTCACCGCCAGATCCGACCCCGGATCAACCACCGTTCATCCACAAATTCAAATTCAAATCCAAAACCACAACCAACACCACACTAATCATTTCTCAAACCACCACCACCACAACCACAGCACCGCCAGCAACTGCAGCAGCAGCAACGGAACAGATGGTAACAAAAGTAGCAGGACGAGTCACCAGAGGGAGCAACCACTTGTACAGGTGGATGTGAAGATAAATGATATAGTAGGGAATGGGATATCGGGGGTTTTATATAAGTGGGTGAACTACGGGAAAGGTTGGAGGCCGAGATGGTTCGTTTTGCAAGATGGAGTGTTGTCGTATTATAAAATTCATGGACCTGATAAGATTTTCGTTAATCAAGAGACCGAGAAAGGATCCAAAGTTATCGGTGAAGAATCTATGAGACGTATTTCTAGGCCTAAGAATGGGAATTCGCAGAATAGGCGTAAGCCTGTTGGTGAAATTCACCTCAAGGTGAATATATGATAATTTTTGTTTTTCAATTTTCAATGGCCTCTTGGATTTGGATTGTCAATTATTCTTACTGCGATTTGTTATCTTTTGTTTCTTCTAATGGAAGATTTTACTTTCGATGAAAATTCAGTGGAATCATGTGATTTTCCCCCAACTTTCAGTTATATTCTCTCTAAATCAATTTTATTCTGTTATCAGAATATGAATTGTCTTTTTTTTTATGGTTTCTCCCATTAAATCTCAATTTATGTTTTTAGGTATCATCAATCCGCGAGAGCAGATCAGATGACAAGAGGTTCTCAATATTTACTGGCACGAAGAGGCTGCACTTGAGAGCAGAGACACGTGAGGATCGCTTGGCATGGATGGAAGCATTGCAGGCTGTGAAGGATATGTTCCCTCGTATGTCTAACAGTGAACTAATGGCTCCTTTGGACAATGTGGCTGTCTCAACAGAGAAGCTGAGGCAGCGGCTTCAAGAGGAGGGAGTCAGGGAGGAGGTGATACAGGATGGCGAGCAGATCATGAGGACTGAGTTTGCAGCGCTGCAGAACCAGATAGTGCTTCTCAAGCAGAAGCAATGGCTTCTCATCGACACGCTTCGCCAGCTAGAGGTACATGTTATGAAAAGTACAAAAGAAAATGCCATTGGAATTCGGAATTCTACTTCTTGTGCTTCTACAGTTTCTTCTACCATGCAGAGTCGTGCAAATTCCATCTGATTTCTTTAGATATCTATAGGTGGGGTGGTTTTTTGCATCTGTGTCGGTAAGTGGAGATGCACTTTGTTGATTCTTTTACGTGATTCTTTTGTATAGAAGTTCATTTGGAGAGGGTTTATGTGTTACATTTGTGTATTATTCAGGCAATGATCAATATTTTATTTTTCTTTTGGAAAAGAAGAAGAAGAAGATTTAACTAGGATTTCATATGAGAATGCTAGATAGGAGGTTACTTACACAATTCTGACTTTTATAGTTCAGGTTCTCCATTTTATTCTATCTGTTAGTCTAGAAGACGCCTCATCATGTCTTTCTCTCACATCCTGAGAAATTATCATAATGGTAAAATGAAACGAGGTATACCATTTACATGGTAGCAGATTCCTTCGCTGATAACATATTTTCCTGAGTTCAAAGTCATGTTTGCTAGGCAATGAGTTGTCGTTCTACTAGCTTTCTTGTCCCTCCTTCCTTCAAAAAGCCTAAAGTTTGAACCTCTCCTTTGTAACAAAAAAAAGGTCATGTATGCTAACCAGACAGATACATCTAGCTTGGTTTTTTTACCATGATTTATACACCCAGTGTATTTTTTTTTCTCCTAACATGCACTTTGGTGGCATACACAGTTGTTTTTTTTTAAGTTTTTATTGTATATAGGTAATTTATTTCTCTCATAATGGCAAACTTTTATAGACGTTCATAGTATCTTTTATCAAGAAAATTCTATATTTTATACTTTTATAAGTTAATTTCTCGCTTTTCGCAAGTGTAAGAAGTACCTTGCCAATGTGTGCATTTAGATACCATTATCATATTTTTACTTGAAAAGTATTTAATCTCAGGAAAAAAAAATATTTTACTAGTATTATTAGCTATTCAGTCTAGCAGCAGAAGTTTCTAGGAAATTATTTCAATTTGGTTGCCTTGACAACATTAAAAATGGTAAAAGAAACAGTGATATTTGCAAATCAGGTGATTGTCTCGGTGGAGATTGTGTTTTTAATAGTGTTGTTTTTACTGGTTGTTGTGGAAATCAAAGATGCAATACTGGTTTATGAGAGTGTCGTCACCAAGTGCTTTGGTACATGACTTGTTAAGTGAGTTCGGCCACTCTAGAGATTTTTCTTTCCAATCAATTGAGTTTTCTAAGCAATCTATTTGGCTCCGACCATTTATGTGCTCTATATAGGCCGGGGACTTGCTTGTTCATCCATGCTTTCTTTGTGCATGGGGAGTATGCATTTTGTAGTGCTGCACAGATACACATCATCATCACTTAAACATTTTCTTTGGCAGAATATTATTGAAGCCTTGGGTTCAGTAGTGAGGTTTGCAGGAGTGGTTCCTGCGAATTACTATTGTCATCATCACTCAGCTTTTGACAACATCTCCTTAAGTTCACTCCCTTAATGAGCTCTCCAATTTCCTTGCTTACCCTGTGTTCCAAACTTGGTATTGTAAAACAGATTCTATTGAAGCTGGTGAGTGTTGCAAATAAACAGATCTTGGTTTTCCTATGGTGGAACTTGTAGCCCACCTGCGAACTTCTCCCACAATGACTATGAGGAACTTGTTGACTTCAAAATTTATAGTATTAATTTTATTTTTTAAGGATTTCTTTTATTTTCCACTCCAGGAAGATGGTTGTGCAACTTGCCAGTGTTTCTGAGGTTTTATACTCAGATTTATCCAGGTTTTCTGCTAAATTATATATCTGCAGCAATGAAATTTTTAATTTTTTTGCAAGTTTGCTTAACCTTGTCGTTTTTTAAGATGGCTTTTCTATTGCATTTTTTTTTATAGATATTTTCTTGATCTTCAGTAACTCAATGCTACAACCCCCTTGGGTAAGGCAAGAAAGCTGATGTAGAATTAGACCTAAAAACTATACTACGTTGGCCCCCACATCAGTGAGATTTTTCATGTCAAGGATTGCTCAAGTTATAGCCAAAAAAAATAAAATTCCATCCCATATCTTCTCTGTTATTTTACTGGGAGGTATAAGGTAGAGAATTATTCAACTTTGCAGTAGGAAGGAAAGATTAAAGTTCAATATTTGCTACTTTCTCACACATGATGAGGTTTGTATGCTACAGTAAAGTTTGTGAACTGCTTAGAATTTGATTCAATGAATTTTTAACATTTTATGCATCTTATAGTTTTGATGTTATACCTGAGGCTAAGGATTGATTGCCTAATGGAATTATGGGCTATAACATCGTATCCTTTCTTTAATATTTTACCATTGTTTCCATAAAGATCCTTGCTTACTATGTAAACATCTGTGAGGTGCATATCTTCTCTCCGATGCTTTGATTCCCGATTTGCATTTTGTTCCTTTGCTTGCAATATGAATGTTTGCTTTTATTTGATGAATCAGATGATTAGCCAATTAAATTTTTCTGTTCTAGTATTAATGATTTTTTTTTCAGTTATTGATTGCATTTGCATTTTGAATGTATGTTTTATTTTAGTAAGAGTCTGTGACTAAATGCTGCATCAGTTTCTGTTACAAGGTTTCAATCTTAAATATTTCCATGTGTAACCAGGGAACTGCATTTGTTTTGTATTATGCAGACAGAAAAGGTTGACTTGGAGAATACAGTAGTTGATGAGAGCCAAAGACAGTTGAACGATCAATGCACATCTTCTTCCACTCTGCTACAAGACAAGTTTAGTGGTAAGTTCTGCAATAAAAAAAATTTAACATCAAGAGCTGATTTTGTAAGACACTGTGATTTATATACCAATATGCCAATACTTGATTGGTGTTTAGGTCCTGTTATAGTCCAGTATATTCTTCTGTTAGTAAATGAGCTCAGCATTTCTGGATTACCTGAGAGATGTATATGGTTGTCATGAGAATATCATGCCCGGGTACTAAATATCCAAAAACCAGTTTGGTGCCTGATTCTCAACAGGCCACTCTATGGCATGTGTCTTACTGAACTAATATTTGTTAAACATTGAAACCTTTAAGACACAACAGCCTCTGACAGAAGGGTCATGATATTATTACTTGGAATCTGGGATAACTTCTATTCTCCTCAACTGAACAATGTAAGGTGTAACTGGCAGCATATAGCATCATCTAGTGTCTCTGTCTGGTTTTCATGTTGTTCTTATGAACAGAATGATTTTGCTGTATTGTGGTAGTGTGCTGATTCAACTTGTAACAATAGGTCAGCTTTTGTTTTATTTTTGTGCATTACATTGTAATTGCTGGTTGTTTGTGGAAGTCTAAATGTGTCAATGCTTGTTTTTACCTTTCAATTTCTTCTTTCATTATTGTGGTTCTTTAATTTTCTGATTTTAATCATCTTTGAAATGGTTTTATGTATTTTTTAAATTTATCATCTTGCCTCTCTCTATGGATGCTTTGAAATTTGATTCTCATTTGTTTCTTTTTTCGAAGCAAGTGTCAGTGAATCTGATGATGATAATGAAAGAGTTGATGCTGCAGAGGAAGAGACGGATGATGAAGAGAATACATTCTTTGACACCCGTGATTTTCTATCATCGGGTTCTTTCAAAAGTAACGAGTCTGGTTTCCGAACATCATCATTCTCTTCGGATGATGAAGGGTTTTTTTCTCTAGAATCAGAAGATTGCATTGATCCTTCAATTAGATCTGTTGGCTCAAACTATCCTTACATTAAGCGTCGTAAGAAGTTACCTGACCCAATTCAAAAAGAAAAAGGTGTCAGTCTATGGTCAATGATTAAGGATAACATTGGGAAGGACCTTACCAAAGTTTGCCTTCCTGTTTACTTCAATGAGCCTCTCTCTTCGTTACAAAAATGCTTTGAAGATTTGGAGTACTCGTATCTTCTTGATCGGGCATATGAATGGGGAAAACAGGTCAGTTTATGTGTTAGATTTTCATGCTATTCTTTTTCTTCCACAAAATGGTAATTAGCTCTATTATTGGTTATGCATGTCACTTTAACAAAGCTGTGCAATTTCATAACTGGTTTTGTTCTATATCAGTTGGATGCAAATTTATGTATAGCTTCTATTAAAGTACCTGCTGTATCTTTTGCCCATTTAGTTTATGTTTCTCAAATGATTTGTTGTTTCCTCAACCATATTTTTAGTTACCCATCACAAGAAAAATCTATCTTTGTGTGAATTCTAAGAGGATTATTGGATGGTGAATGATAGAATTTCCTTTCAACCTAACTCTTAGATATAAATAGCATGACTCCTTGTGATTTACCGTAACTATTACCTTTTTCTACCTACTTCCTACTAAAGAACCATCTCAACCAAAAAGTATAAGTTGTTAGGAGAGGTCCCAAGATATAATTTATATTATTCTTTAACACACACCTCTTAAGTAAAACCCTACACTACCTTGTGTTATTAGTTAATTTTAATTAGAAAAAAGAATGAGTGGTGTAAAATTTGAATTTTTGATAACCTTATGGTTATTAAAGTTTCTGATATCATATCAAAAAATAATCTCAACTCAAAAGCTTAAACTGTTAGATGAGACTCCAAGATATGTTTTATATTATTCTCTAACTATACCCATCTTAGAAACCATTGCTTTTTCTTAAACTTCTGATTCAGCATCTTAGAGTGAACATACTTTTCCTGAAAAATAAGTTGAACCATGAAACTTCTATCTTGGATTCTGGTAATCTGGTTATGTCCTCATAACTGTTTGCCGTTCAAATTTACAATTTGATTCAATGCAGCAGGATCATGAATTGTGCTCGTTATTTTAGTATGTAGTGAGACCATGTGCATGTTGCATATATGAACTTTTTTCGGGTTTGCTCTTGCATGTATTCTGTACATTCAAGGCTGCACCCTGTGGAATGCTTATCTTAGATGTCAAATATTCATGCTCCAAAAAAATAGTGGTGGGTATAGATGGGCCTCCTGATTTTTGTTTTTTTATCATTGCAAATGCTGCACGCTTCTGTGTTTCGTGTTTGCACTTAAGCTGGTTAGTCTCTAAGCATCGTCTCACTCGTTCTATGAGATAAGCCTGTGCAGCTCTTAACTTTCTGATCCATGGAGTGCTTGGTGTTCACACTTAAGGCATAGTAACCTCCAATGGTTCCATCTTTTCTTATATGAAATAAACCTCTGTGGCATTTTCTTTCCCTAAACCATGGTCATTGAATTTCCTTCTGTTCAGGGTAACAGTCTTATGAGGATTCTTAATGTGGCTGCTTTTGCTGTTTCTGGATATGCTTCAACTGAAGGAAGAGTTTGCAAACCTTTTAATCCATTATTAGGGGAAACATATGAGGCCGACTATCCAGATAAGGGCCTCCGGTTTTTCTCAGAAAAGGTTTGCTATCAACTTCTGAGAGTTTAAATTAACTGTTTGATCTGATCTATTCTCTTCTAATCTTTTTTTGCGCATATGTATGTCAGAATGATAATAGCTCAAGTACTACAAATCCTATTCAGAGATGGTTTTATAAAATTGAAAAAAAAGAGAAGCTGCTTGTTTAGTAAGCTCCTGTTTTATGACTTCATATTGTAGCGCACTAATAAGTCTATAGGGATTATCACCATGGGGAAGGTGGGGTTTGGTTTGTTGAAATCTCTCTAGTGTGTAACATTTTGAACTTGATAATATAGTATCGTGTATGCTGTATCATGTCCAGTGAGAGTGCAGGGGTTGCTAGTTTTATTATTTTTGTGCAATGAGAAAAATGTTGGGAAATGACGAGGAGCCTTATTAGAGCGAAGAAACAAAATAAATATGTAGAATTTATGGGTTATTTAACTGTGAGGATCGTATCATCATATAATTGGGGTTGTTACTAATGGTAGATGTTTTCTTCCCTTTTGACGGAGAAATTGGCTCAGAGTTGTTACGATGCAAGAGCCAAAAGTGCATGCACAGTGTCCCATGCTCTGTTCTTCATTCTTCCCTGGAAGATTCCTATTTACCCAGCTCTTTCACATAAGGGTCAATTTTATTATGATGGCCTTGAATGTTTTCCTTCTTTCATTGTTGAGTATTAAGTAGCTATTTTTTATGTAACTTTTGATGTCAGGTCAGTCATCACCCCATGATTGTCGCATGCCATTGTGAGGGTACAGGATGGAAATTTTGGGGTGATAGCAATCTAAAAAGCAAATTTTGGGGTCGCTCGATTCAGCTTGATCCCGTTGGAGTTTTGACCTTGGAATTTGATGACGGAGAAGTCTTCCAATGGAGTAAGGTATAAATCAAGACGTCTTTTCATTTTCCTTTCTTTTTTCATGTTCCAGTTTGAAAGTAGACATTTTATTTCAGGTTACAACATCAATATACAATCTTATACTAGGAAAATTGTACTGTGATCACTATGGTACAATGCGATTAGAAGGAAATTGTGGGTATTCATGTAAGCTGAAATTCAAGGAGCAGTCTATTATAGACCGAAATCCTCACCAGGTGCGTGCTTTCTTGTCTTTCTCGAATGATTGTCCAGATGACTTCAGTTATGTTTATACAAACGTAATTTTCAGGTACAGGGGATAGTTCAAGATGGGCATGGTAAAACAGTGGCAACTCTTTTTGGAAAATGGGATGAGAGCGTGTATTACATGAATGGTGACTTTTCCGGGAAGGGAAAAGGATTGGAGTCTATGAAAGAAGCTCATATGCTCTGGAAGCGAAGTAAACCTCCCAGATTCCCCACCAGATACAATTTGACACGCTTCGCCATTACATTGAATGAGCTCACTCCTGGACTTGAGGTACTTTTATATGCATTAGCAATTTTGTAGCTTGGTTCTTGTTCGTCTGGCAACATATACTGGGGGGAAATCTAGGTATATGCACTTCCAGTATGCTTTAATATGCATGTTTATGAATTCATGACCCCCCCTGTTTATCAACTTTTCCAGTTCATTGGTTTTGATTGCTGGCCTCTTCTTATGTGCAGGAAAAGTTGCCTCCCACAGATTCAAGGCTTAGACCCGATCAAAGGTACTTGGAAAATGGTGAATTTGATATGGCAAATTCAGAGAAATTACGGCTAGAGCAACGTCAGCGCCAGGTAACATGCACAATGCTTTTCTCCGTTGTAGAATGAACTCTATATGTAGACAGTTTTAGATACTTGCATGTTTAGTTGCAATTTTATAGCAATAGAAATAATACAATGGGGTATTTCTACTGTTATTTTTCACTGCTGATGTGCTTAGTCAACTTTTTCTTTGTGGTTTTGATGGTAGTGTGATGGAATGTTGTTTTAATATGGATTCCAGGCCCGAAAGATGCAAGAGCGGGGTTGGCAGCCGCGGTGGTTTGCAAAGGATAAAGGAAGTGATGCATACCATTATGTTGGCGGGTATTGGGAGGCAAGAGACAAGGGAGATTGGGATTCGTGCCCTGATATATTTGGCCAGATTCCTATCGATCAGCTCTTTGATTAAAATCACAATTGCCTTCTTTCTGTTGTCAATCCTTGATTCATTTTTTTGGTGGAAGTAGTGGATGACTGCTGATGTGAGCAGTCCAGCTGCCCCATGATATCCAATGTAAGTAAATTAAAAATCGGTTCAGTAAAAAGAGTTTTTTTCCTGACCTCCCTCGTCTAGATATTAATCGAAATCTAGCCCAAAGTGGAGCCGGCGGAACCACGTCCACTGAAAAGAAGCAGACCCTTTTTTTCTCTCTCTCGGAGAATGCATGTGTGGCATACATCTACCTCCAGCAGAATTTGATCTTATTTTACTGGTTTGGCCCGCGCTTACATTCCACTACAAGCTTATTAATCTATCGGAGTTCTTCTAGGTTTTATATTTTAAATCCATAGCACAGAATTTTCCATCTAAAATTTCAGCTCTTTTTTTTTTTTTTTAAATGAAATACAAGTCGCGAAAAAGAGCAGAAAGGTCAGTCCCAACTCCCCCATGGGTGGTGGTTTTGAGGGTGGTCTCTTGAAATATGACATTCAATTGGTTGAAAGAACGGGGTGGCAAGGAACTTGTTTTTACCATTGAACCGTTCCAATAGATGTAGACTTCCATTCCATTAGCTTCTTTGATTTGGTTATTCTGCTCAACTGCCAGTTATTCAAAGTCTAGTCGAATGTTCTACAGGGTGATAAATAGTTCTTTTGACCCGTCTACACTTTGATATCTTGCGTGATCACTTGTTCTACAGAGTGAGGAATAGTTCTTTTGACACGTTCACACTTTCATATCCTGCATGATCATAATAGATTGGTCTCTTCTAGGC
>Ga0325411_1007758_pt1 | contig 11687 bp, 14 predicted proteins | sample PopdelMetagenome_13_FD_206181 | JGI IMG/M metagenome (GOLD analysis project Ga0325411, IMG submission 206181) | Populus deltoides microbial communities from Bellville, Georgia, United States - Xylem-PdIQD-R4 | ecosystem: Host-associated > Plants > Phyllosphere > Stem > Wood/Secondary xylem...
AAAGGATAAAGAAGAGGAGATAAAGAAAAAAGATGATTTTATTCTTGAAATGAAACGGCAGATGGATTCCATGAAAGAATATCTTGTGAACAATCTTGGATACCATGGTGGGACATCAAATATTGACAAAGGTATGCCACCACCTTTGACTCCATCAATACCGCCACCTATGGCTCCTCAGATAAGGACACCTATGGGTCCCACATCTCAACCAATTTTTCGACCTACACCTCGACCTTTATATCTTGATCAATCTTGTGTCAATCCACAATATCATGGTTCGTCTTCGCAACCAGCACCATGATTGTATCTTTTGTTGTTTTTTTTTATTGTATTTGAACTTAATTGTATTAATGCAAGTTTAACTAAATTTTTATAATATGAATATTATTTTTATTCTATTTTTTATTAATGATACAATTAGTTTTAATATTAATTTATGTTGGTTATATATATTCTACAACTTTTAAAATATCCATAAATAAATAATTAAATAAATAAAAAGTCATTTTAATAAATAAATAAAAATTAATTTAATAAAAAATAATATAATCACCAACGGATTCTCTGTTGGTGATTGTACCTAATGCATCAATCAGCAACGGAGAATCCGTTGCTGATTCACAAAACTAGCAACGGATTTATCCGTTGCTAAAATGAGCAACGGAAAATCCGTTGCTAATTTTGCAACGGAAAATCCGTTGCTTACAATTAGCAACGGATTTTCCGTTGCTGCGAAATCAGCAACGGATAAATCCGTTGCTAAAAATTTAGCAACGACAAATTTGCATCCGATTTGTGCCGTTGCTGATTCCGTTGCTAAATTATTTTAGCAACGGATTTTAGTATTATTTGCAACGGAGTAGTCCGTTGCTAATTACTATATTTTTTAGTAGTGTATGGCTATAAACCAAAGTTGCAAAATTTAAAAACTTTTGGTTGTCTTTGCTTCTCTTACATTCTGCAGGTCAAGAGAGACAAACTTGATAAAAAGGCAGTGTTGCTACCCAATTTTTGACCCATGTTTCGGTAAATTTTCAGAAAAATCCAAAAATAGCAAAAAAACATAGAAAATCCAAAAAATATGTTTTTTAATATATTTGCATCGTTTTTAGCATTTTCAGCGTCGTCTAAAAAGAATTAAATTTTCAAAGGTCTTTCGAACGCATTCAACTTTTCACGCGTCATTTTTAAAATTATTGACTTTCCTCATTGAGTTGACATTGATATTGCTCGTTTTCGAAAAATACAAAAAAAATTAAGAAAAAGAAAGAAGTTGAGGGACCAAGTTTGGAAACCTAGCAATATTTTTGCCTATAAATACTGGTCCCCTCAACACACTCAAAGGGGGGGCAATTTTACACAATTGAGGGAATCACAAAAAAACCCTAAACCACAAAAAAACCCTAAAAATCATAACCCTTTCTTCTCCTTAACCCGAAGCCGCCGCTTCCTCCCTGGAAAAGAAAAAACCTAAGCCGGCCGCGCCCCCCCCACTTGGCCAAACAAGAGAAGCCGCAACCTCCCCCATTTCCAGACCTTCCCTCTCCCAGCCAACCGTAGCCCTCTGCTCCGCCAGCCTCAGCTTTTCTGCAAACCAAACACCTCATTTTTCCCTTCAACCAGCAGACCACCACAAACCGACACACAACTCCTTCCTTTCCCCCCAGCTTTTATTCCCGATCTTCATCTCCTTTTTCCACAGCCGTCCCCACCAAAACCACAGCAGGCGCACACTCTCATCTCCATCTCCATCTCCCCGATTGCAGCTCCCCTTCACCGAAGCCTTCCCCTCAGCGGCGTCTTCTTCTCCTTCGGTCTGCATCAACGCCGGCCTCCACCAAGTCACACAGCAGTAGCCGATCCCCTCCACCACCAGCTTGGGAGACGCCGTCCTCACCTTCCCAGTAGGAGTCCCCTTCGCAGCCTCTTCCCACCGAAGAACCCAGCAGCGGCCAACAGCAGCACACCACAGAGTCGTCCTCCTCATCTCCATCGACCAGCTCTCCTTTGCATAGACAGGCCACCAGTAGCTGCACAGCCATCGACACCCACAGCTCCGCCGCCACCTGAAACAGAGAAGGAGAAACCAAAGGTGGATCTGTAGACAAAAAAACCGATCCATAAACAAGAAATAAAGGAAAGAATTAAAACTGACTGCCTGGTGTATTTGTTTACTTTTGCAGGTAACAGGCCATCACCGCCGGTAGAAAAGTGAAGAGGGTAGGAAGCTATTTCAGAGCTCCCCTGCTGCAAAGATTTTTGCAGCGGCGCGTGGGTTCACGCGCCGCCAGTGATGGAGGTGCGTGGGAAGACGCGCCACCACCGTTCATGCTGTTCCAGAAGGGCTTCCCAGCACTGTTATGGAGTTTTGAGGGGTTATTTTGTAATTTTCAAATTATTTAATGTAATATTTGTTTAGTTTGAATTTTTTTTTTTGTATGTTGTAAATGTGGATGTAACAAAGAAAAGAAAAAAAAATATAGTGGAAGTGTATGTGTGTGTTTGTATTTGTTTTATGGATTTGTTATTTTTATATATATTTTTATGATAAAATTGCAAAGGCAAAAGAAGAATTTAATATTTTGATTGGTTCACGGTCCAGAATTATTAACTTATATGTAAGTTGTATTTCTAATATCCGATGAAAAAACAAAATTTTAAAACTTCTTTAACCCGTCAAATGCCACGAAGCAGCTTACCTCAGGTAGGGTGCGTTAGGGGTGCTAATACCTTCCCTAACCACAACCAGTCCCTTACTCGTGAATCTCTGACACGACCAGTACATCCGGTTTCCTAGCAGCCTTCATAATTACTAGGTGGCGACTCCCAACCAATGAATCAAAGCAAACGCAGCTAAAGAAAAATCGCCAGCCGATGCCGCGCGGATCCTGACGTGCGACAGGCAGAACCTGGAATCTTTGTAGGCTACAGTTTAGTCTCCAAAGCCTACAACATTTATCTTCCACAAGACAACAAAGTAATTGTTAGCAGGAACATCCAATTCTTTAAGTCAGAAAGCTGGAACTGGGAGAAAAATAAGCTTGAATTTCAAGAGGAGAATGCTGATGTTGATGATGAATCTCTTACAAAAATCAAATTGCTCTCTGATACCTATCAGAGCTGCAATGTGGCAATAATTGAACCTGCAGGATATGAAGAAGCTGTTGCAGATCAACATTGGATGGCTGCAATGAAGGAGGAGCTTATGATGATTGAGAAAAATTAGACTTGGATGCTAGTGAACAGACCTGCACATAAAAAAGCCATAAGAGTCAAATGGGTTTATAGAACCAAGTTCAATGCTGACGGTTCTATAAACAAACACAAAGCAAGGGTTGTTGTCAAAGGATATGCTCAGATGTTTGGGGTGGATTTCTCTGAAACCTTTGCTCTGGTTGCTAGGCTTGATACTATAAGAATGTTGCTTGCTCTTGCTGCTCAAAATGGCTGGACTATACATCAAATGGATGTCAAATATGCTTTCTTAAATGGATATTTGGAGGAGGAAATATTTGTGGAGCAGCCTGAAGGTTTTGTCATTCAAGGAGTAGAGGAGAAAGTATATCTACTAGTTGAGAATAATTGGGAGGCTTAACCTAATGGTTAGCCAACCCTTTATATATATATATGTAGGGTAATATACAATAGTAATGGTGGAGGTTACCACACAAGAGTATGTCTACAATATTTCCTATAATATGCCCCCTCAAGTTGAGGGTGGAGGATCAATCCGAAGCTTGAAACGAAATGCAGTAAACGAAGAAGTAGGAAGTGGCTTAGTGAAGACATCGGCAAGTTGATCCTGGGAGGAAATAAAATGAATCTGAATCTCCTTCTTTGCAACTCTATCTCGGACAAAATGATAATCGACCACAACATGTTTTGTGCGAGCATGAAAAACAGGATTCGCAGACAAATAAGTGGCACCAAGGTTGTCACACCAGATAATAGGAGCAGAAGCAGACGGAATCTGGAGATCTGTTAATTAGTACTGAAGCCAGATAACCTCAGCAGTGCCATAAGCTAAGGCTTTGTACTCAGCTTCAGTAGAAGAGCGAGCAACTGTGCGTTGCTTATCGGATTTCCACGAAATCGGCGTCTGACCAAAAAACACAAGGTAACCACCCGTAGATTTTCTGTCCTCAACACTGCCTGCCCAATCTGTATCTGTAAAACCATGTAAGGCAAAAGAAGAACTGCGAGTAATATGTAAGCCATGTGATGCCGTACCCCGAAGATAACGCAAGATGCGTTTCACGGCAGCCCAATGAGAATCTATAGGAGCATGCATAAACTGACAGACTCTGTTAACAGCAAAGCAAATATCTGGGCGCGTAAAAGTGAGATACTAAAGAGAACCCACAATTTGGCGAAAGCGGGTAGCATTAGAAAACAATGGATTGGGCAGAATGGTAGCTTTGGATGTAGAGATAGGAGTATCAACAGGTTTGCAAGATAACATACCAGCCCAAGTGAGGATGTCAAGTATATATTTATGCTGGCGGAGCATAAGACCCATACTAGTAGACTGAACCTCAATACCCAAAAAATAATGAATAGAACCTAAGTCGCGAAGCTTAAATTCTGAGCTCAATAGCTGAATGAGGCGTTGGAGCAGAAGAGAGTTACTACCCGTAAGCAGAATATCATTAACATATACCAGAAGATAACAAATATCAGCACCAACAGAGAAATCATTCACCTTAGAGGCACGGAAACCAATAGATAACAGGAAATCATTCAGACAAGTGTACCAAGCCCGCAGAGCCTGTTTTAAACCATATAGAGATTTATGCAATCGACACACATGAGAGGGGAGAGCAGAATCAACAAAACCTGGAGGTTGTTTCATGTAGACCTCCTCGTCAAGAACACCATTGAGGAAGGCATTATGGATGTCAAGCTGATGAATTTTCCAACCACATGAAACTGCAATGGAGAAGACTAATCTGACGGTTGCCTGTTTGATGACTGGACTAAAGGTTTCAGAGTAATCAATACCTTCTTGCTGAGTGAAACCTCTAGCAACCAGACACGCCTTATACCTCTCGATGCTTCCATCAGATCTGCGTTTAATCTTGTATACCCACCGACTACCAACAACATTCATGGAGGGGTGAAACGGCACTAAGGTCCAAGTTTTGTTTGCGCGTAAGGCCTGAATTTCCTCACGCATAGCACTATGCCATGCCTCATATCTATTAGCATCATTAAAAACAAGTGGCTCATGAGAGGGAGGAGAAACTACCCAGCTGAAGGAGACAGCAGAGGCTGCAGCAGAGGCTGCGGCAGTGGTTGTGGACAGCGCTGTCTTGGGCTGCCTTGGACGAAGAACCATGGGATGTTGACGAGCAGCTGGGCATGGAGAAGTGTGACCTGTACCTGGAAGATGCTGAAGAGGATATGAGGAGAGGTCTACACAGAGTTGCAGACCAGCTGGAGAAGTAGTGGAGGGACTGGTCTGCATTGTAGATACTAGTGAGGCTGCTGCAGAACTGGGATGATCTGCTGCAGAACCGGGCTGCTCTGTTGCAGCAGACCTGAGAACATGCGCATCCGGTGATGGAGAACCTATTCCTGCACAATGATCATTGGAAAGACAAGCATATGGTGATAGTATGGCAGTGTGGGATGGTGATGCAGGGGTGGCAGAATCTATGGGCAAAGGGGTAGTCTGGTGGGGTGCGGCAGAGGGCAGAATTAGGTTGTGGTTGGGGCCGGTTTGGTAAGTAGTAGGCTGAAAGGATGGAGGAGGGTTCAAGGATGGAAGATAGTTAGGTGGGGTGGGAGGTACCGGTGAGGATGTTACCTGTTCAGACTTCGCAAAAGGAAAGACATTTTCATGAAAATGAACATGACGGGAGACATAAATACGATCAGACTCTAAGTCAAGACAACTATAACCAAGATGGGATGAGCTATAACCTAAAAACACACAAGGAGAAGACCGGAAATCTAATTTAAGAGCATGATATGGACGCAAAAAGGGAAAACAAAGACACTCAAAAGTACGTAGGAAGTTATAATCAGGAGTGCGTCGAAATAGACACTCAAACGGAGATGTATTTTGGAGAACAAAAGTAGGCATGCGATTAATAACGTAGACCGATGATTCAAAAGCATAGTTCCAAAATCGCAATGGGGCACTACATTGGCCTAAAAGGGTTAGCCAGTTTCGACAATATGTCGATGACGACGTTCAACAGTGCCATTTTGTTCATGAGTTTGAGGACAAATTAACCAATGATGAATACCAATGGTCTGAAAAAATTTATTTAATTTACGATATTCAACCCCCCAATCAGTTTGAACAGATTTAATTTTAAGAGAAAACTGACGCTCAACAAGTGTTTGAAAACGTTGAAAAGTGGAAAAAACATCAGATTTCGCAACAAGCTGATAATACCATATATATTTGGGATGCGCATCAACAAAAATAACAAAATAGCGGAAGCCATCAAAAGAAAACATAGGGGTAGGACCCCAAAGATCACTAAAAATTAATTCAAGTGGGGCAGAAGTTTTGTGACCCGTAGGTCGTAATGACAAACAGGACGACTTTCCTAAAGGACAAGCTTGACACTGAGTAAGAGAACGTCTAGAAGTACATACAATTTTATTGCTGAAAACTAACAAATTGAAAATGTGAGGGGTTGGATGACCCAAACGACGATGCCACAGGTCGGCAGTCGCGGAGATGCAAGGAGACCAAAAAGCTTGAGGAACTGACGTGGCAGAAGACTCGGAGAGGACATAAAGGCCATCATGACTCTGACCGGAAAGGAGAACTTCCTTGGTGACGAGATCCTTCACATAGAACATAGAAGCATGAAATTCAAAATAAACATGATTATCACGACAGAATTTTTGAACAGATAACAACGGTTTGGTAATGTGAGGCACATGGAGAACATTAGATAATGTAAACATGCGTTTTGGGGAATGTAATTTAGTATGTCCAATATGGGATATGTCAAGGCCCTTACCGTCACCAACATGCAAATAATCATTACCAAGATAGGGTGCAGAATCGGTCAGAGTTCCAAGATCAGGTGTGACGTGTTGATTTGCGCCGGTGTCGGGGAACCAAGTCGCATCAGAGATATTCCCAACAGCAAGATGAGCAGAGGGCTGCGGAGAGCTGCTACGAAACTAGGAACAATGGGGAGTTGTGTCCCCAAAACCGAAGCACAATTGGCAACGTACATGTTGCTGTCCAGACCACTGCCCAGCACTGGAATTGCGCCTGGTTTGTTGCCAGTGGTTTGGCCGCCAATCTGCAGCAGATTGGCCCCTGTTCTAGGGAGTGGAATGGTTGCTGTAGGGACGCCAATTAGCTCTAGAGCGACCCCTGTTGCGGCTGAAGTTGGGGCTGTAATGAGACATAGCATGGTGTGCAGAAAACTGTGGTGTTGACAGCAGAGGTGGCTGCTGCGGCAGAGAAGAAGAAGACAGCAGAGAGGGAGCGGCAGCCATGGAATGGAAAGAGTTATTGTGCAGAAATTCATGGGTAAGAAGGTGGCTGTAAAGATCAGCATAGGATAGCGGTTCTGCCTTGGTTATGAGACTCGTTACCAAGTCTTTGAACTCACCATGAAGGCCACGAAACACATAAAGATTGAAATCTTCAAGAGACATGGGGCGACCAGCAGCAGCCAATTCGTCAAATAACGATTTGGCTTGCTACATGTATAGACTAACCGATGAGTCACCTTGTCGAAGGTCTTGAAAGGAGCCATAGAGTTGCATGATGCGAGAATTAGACGGAGAGGCAAGCGCTTTCTCAAGAGTGTGCCAAACACAATGCAAAGTAGAACAATCTACCACGAGATGCAATACATCCACGGAGAGATAGGAGAGCAAAGCACTCAAAATAAGTTGATCCTGTTGCTTCCAACGAAGAAAAGAAGGGCTGATGATAGAGGAAGAACCAGCAGAGCTGTAAAAAATATGAGATGGAGGACACGGCATTGAGCCGTCAACAAAGTGAAAAACCCCTTGACCAAGGAGATATGGCTTCATCTGCATTCTCCAATAAAGATAATTTGTGTTTGTAAGTTTTAGCGAAACAACTTTGTGAGTGTTCGCTAAAGGAACAATAGTTGTAGTGTGGGTTCCAATGAGAGGTAAAGGAACGACAAGGACTTGGGCGGAAGAATCAGAGACAAGCTCTGCAAGTGGAGGCTGCTGTGGGGAAGAAAAGGCACCAGCGGCAGCAGCTTGGGGATGGCTGGCCAGCTGTGCTGCACCACCTATGGAGAGGGAGAAGTCGGCGGCAGTAGTAGAATCCATGTAGAGAAAGTAAAGAGAGGGCCGGCTGCAAAGGGAGGAAGGGAGAAAAGAGATCTGACGGCAGAAAGCTCTGATACCAAGTTGAGAATAATTGGGAGGCTTAACCTAATGGTTAGCCAACCCTTTCTATATATATATATGTAGGGCAATATACAATAGTAATGGTGGAGGTTACCACACAAGAGTATGTCTACAATATTTCCTATATAAGTACATTTTATAATACTACTGAAAAAGGCTCTCTATGGTTTAAAGCAAGCACTAAGGGCTTGGTACAGCAGGATTGATGCACATTTGTTAGACTTAGGCTTTACAAAAAGTCTAAGTGAATTTACACTCTATCTTAGGAAAATCAATGATGAATTGCTTGTGGTTTCTCTTTATGTGGATGACTTACTTGTGACAGGAAGTAACATGGAGAAGATTGATGTGTTCAAAAGAGAAATGAAGAATGTTTTTGAGATGACTGACTTGAGAAAGATGACATTCTTTCTCGGCATGGAAGTTCAACAAAAGCAGAATGAAATCTTTATATGCCAGCAAAAATATGCCAAAGAGATTTTAAAGAAGTTCAACATGGAAGAGTGCAGATCAACAGCAACACCAATGAATCAAAAAGAGAAATTTTGCAAAGAAGATGAAGATGCAAAGATTGATGAAACACTCTATAGAACCTTAATAGGATGCTTGATGTATCTTACTGCAACAAGACCCGACATTATGAATGCTACAAGTATACTTTCAAGGTATATGCATTGTGTAAGTGAAATTCATTTTCAAGCAGCAAAAAGAATTGTCAGATACATTATGGGAACAATTGACTATGGATTGAAGTTTTGTCAAGTTAAAAACTCCATACTCCATGGTTATTCTGACAGTGATTGGGCCAGCTATGTTGATGACATGAGGAGCACTTCATGTTATTGTTTTAGCTTTGGTTCTGCTATTTTTTCATGGAGTTCAAAGAAGCAAGAAGTCATAGCTCAATCCACAATAGAGGCAGAGTATGTTGCCGCTACTGTTGCCGTGAATCAGGCTATTTGGATTAGAAAATTGATGGCTGATCTGCAGATGGAGCAAAAGGAAAGCACACAAATACTTGTAGACAATCAAGCTGCAATTTCAATTGCAAAAAATCCTGTGTTTCATGGCAAAACAAAACATTTTAAACTGAAACTCTATTTCCTAAGAGAAGTTCAAAGAGAAGGTGAAATACAGCTGATCTATTGCAAAACAGAAAATCAAAATGTTGATATTCTGACCAAGCCGCTTCCTCAAGCTAAGTATGAATTCTTTAGACAGAGACTTGGAGTCTGCAGCTTCAGAGCCAAAGAGGAGTATTGAATTGATGCCTCAGAAGCTGTTGATGTAGAAGCTGCTGATGTGGAGTCTGCTGATGTGGAAGCTGATATGAGTTTTAGTTTTAATAAAACGCTTGTTGTTTTGAATTTGTCAAATTCTGTTAGGATTGATATAATCCTTTTTGTTTAGTCATTATCTTTTATTCTGTTACGTAACAGCAACAGATTGTGCTGCTTGTTACTTGCATTTAAAGCTTTCCTTTCGTTGTTTTTCAGTAGTTTGGTATGATCAATAAAGCAGTGAAGTTCAAAGAAGAAGTTTGATAATTGCTAGCCTTTGCATTTCATTCTGTTAAAATCCAACACGCAACCTCAAATATTTTGTCTGCATCTTTCTCAAGGACCTGTTTATCTCTAGATGTTAGGATAATTCTACTTCCTGGACCAAACAAATCACATCCTCCAAGTAACATTTCAATTTGATCTACACCATTCACATCATCGAAAACAATCAGAACCTTTTTACGGCAGATCCTATCTTTAATGAAAGGGTGTCCAATACGTGGAGTGCGAATATGTAGATTTTCTTCCTCTGTTATTTTAGAGAAAAGTTCTTCTCGCATACGAAATAATCCTCCATTCTTTTCTGATTCCTCCCTCACATTTGCAAGAAAATAGTGACCTTCATATTCCCTTGCGATCTTGTTGAATATCTCTCCAGCAATGGTTGTCTTACCAATACCACCCATGCCCCATATTCCTACAACACAAACCTGAGGACAATTTGATCCACGAGTCTCGACTCAGGCCTGCCAACATGGAGGACGAACAGATATGTCAAATAGCACCCCAAAGAAACACAATCTTTTCTTGAGGTTGGAACATTTGTGACGGATTCCAATTGCCATACATTATCACACTACATAAATGTGAAATCTAATCCCAATCACTTGCAAGTAATTCTTTTTCTAAATTTACAGAAGCATGGAAAAACTTTACTTTAAACCGCTCATTTTGTAATTTCCGTTGGGAAAATAGAGGTAACCCTTGTTAGGATAGTAAGATTAGAGATGAAGAAAAACAGAGAAGGATTCTGTTAAACAGAGAGGAAGAAGAAATTCTGTTTTTGATTCACTGTTTTATTAAGTGAATATTGTTCCCTTATTTGACATCAGTTTATATATTGCTACGGTAAGAAGCTTATTCATATTATTTATTCTTTACTAAACAATACTAACTAATTCTCTTAACTGACAAACAAGACTAACCACTACTAACAGCATTCTAACCATTTCATTCTCTAATCTTTTGACATGTGGCAGGACTAGAGCCTTTGATATCTTTACATTCCCCCTCAATCGCAGGCTTGGAGGAGCCAAGCATGAGATTGTAACAGTAATCCCTTGATACAAAATGATAATCAATCTGGAGGTCTTGTAAACTGAAGGTTTGTAGTTCGATCCTGCATTTTTTGAAGCTGATGATCATCAGTTCCAACACCTTCAAGATCAGAATCTGCATCAAATCGACGTGAACATTTTCTTGAGCCATCAACAAATCCTAAAATTCCATGACTCTCCAGAAGAATTTGCATTTGAAAGTGCCATATGAGATAATCTGTATCATCAAGCTTGATTGTCACAACAGTAGAAACCGTAGGAAGCAAACAGGTAATAGGAGATTGAACAATCTGAAGTTGAGAAGTAATCACCATTTTTTAGAGTGCAAGAAGTAGAAAAGAAGAGAATCAAAGATTGAAAAGGAAGAATCTTGTAGAAAGTTGAAGATTTGAAGAAGAATTTTTCAGATTGACAATATATCAAACAAATAATAGACACATCAACGAATATAGAAGAATTTCGTTGATAAGATGAGAAAGAAGCCAGAATCAGAAACAAGAGTAAGAAATCATAGAGTGCAGAAGCTAAGGTCTCAAGATCAAGAATCCCTAAGCTCTGATACCATGTTAGGATAGTAAGATTAGAGATGAAGAAAAACAGAGAAGGATTCTGTTAAACAGAGAGGAAGAAGAAATTCTGTTTTTGATTCACTGTTTTATTAAGTGAATATTGTTCCCTTATTTGACATCAG
>Ga0325411_1007759_pt1 | contig 11685 bp, 5 predicted proteins | sample PopdelMetagenome_13_FD_206181 | JGI IMG/M metagenome (GOLD analysis project Ga0325411, IMG submission 206181) | Populus deltoides microbial communities from Bellville, Georgia, United States - Xylem-PdIQD-R4 | ecosystem: Host-associated > Plants > Phyllosphere > Stem > Wood/Secondary xylem...
AAAAGATCATACTTGGCATATTCTTTACGCCCTTCCTCATCAACTGGTGGTGGAGTAATAAGCACAACTAGCATGGCAGGAGAGCACTCCTGCAAACAAATTCCACTCACATAATCAGAAACAGGTCCGATGCCCGCTAATATAGAACGAAATAGTCATCTTCATGTGTACTTTAGTTTGTTACTATAGATGAACTGGGGCATGGGAACCTGGAAAAAGCTGCTAAGCAGCAACAACAAGATTATGTATATTCAGTTATTCACCAATATAACTATGGCAATAAATTGTGATGTAACTGAAACATCACAAAATAACAATAAGAAACCAAGTCGGTACTAGATATTATTTAACTAACTTTTAGCAACAGCTTTCATTCTAGCAATTGAATAAGCAAATTGTGACACTACAACTGGGGTTCTAAATTCTAATATATTGGATTAAAACCCGTCCTGTACTTTGTTTAAAACCTGGGATTGCTCCTTGGATTCAAAATTGAAGAGTTGAAGAAATTAATATGACAGTTTTTTTTTTTTTTTTTCATTTTTAATGAAAAATTTAATATGCCAAAACTTGAATGAGGAACTGTACAAACTACAAACTGAGAAATTGTCAGCAGTTCCAATTGTGCTGAAGCCAGAACTGTGGACAAACAGGAGTTGGCAGCTGCTCCAATCCAGGAGACAGCAACAAAGTGGGAGCTAGTGATGTTATAGCAGCAAATTATTTGACATATGGGTAATGGAGGAAATTCAATGGTAAGAGGGAGGGGAATGATGAGAACTTGGTGCTGAATAGAGAAGCGCTAGATGAGCATTGGGTTGGGCCATGGTGAGATGGATTGCAGTAAGAGAGGTGGTGGTAGTGGATTAGTGTTGTTGAGGGTGAATACAGTGAGCAATAAGAGGTCATGAATGAGAAGGGCCTCGGTGGAATGTTGAACGCAGTAGTGGGGGTTGGTGGTCTCCTCTTGCAGATCTAATGTCATTTGATTTGTTTAAGACAATGATGAATATATACAAGACTGCAAATATGGTATTTACAAAGTGCAGAAATACCTATGTGGCTCTGCTAGAATGGCAGAAGTGGCAAAGATGATATGGCAGTTCTAGAGCTCACAGATAGGGTGGAGCTCATGCTTGATGCTGTTTGAGTCAATGAAGATGAAGATAGACTCTCAAATACAAGATCTAGATGTGGTCTTTCTGAAAGGTTCTCAATAATCTTCAGTTGGGATAAAAAATAGGCTCCCATGCTGCAATCCTCAGTATGAGGAAATCAACATAATTTTTCAGCAGTAAACACTAAACACTAACAAAATCTGTTGCTATAAATAATCCTCACCAAATCCCCAGCTGGTTACATTAGGATTTGCTTGTATTGTATATACTTATTACAACTTATTCTCGTTGCTGGTTCATCACTTTCAAGAGCATCTTTGATTTTGCATTGACCCAATACAAATGTCAGAGTTGAATCGGTAAGAATTTTTACTTAAAAAAAAAAAAATTCAACAATAGATGACTTCAAATACAGTAAAATAAAAGGTAGACAAATTTTAGTACTGATTATTGCCAACCAATATATAAAACCAACAAAAGAATTCCAAAATAATAATAATAATAATAATAATAATAATAATAATAATAATAATAATGTAAGATAGAAAGAAGACCTTCAAATGCAGAACCATTTTTTTAAGATTCTCCTTGTATTCTTCAACAGGAACATGCTGCCTTTCACTGTTCCTCCCCAGAAGAGCTGCATCATTAGCTCCAAAGAATATTGTAGTAGCAGCTGGAGGCTTTGTTGAATTCTGCCAATGCAAACACCAATAAATCAAATAAATAAATAAATCCCACAACACAAAAAAGGAAAAAAGAAAAGAAAAGAAGAAGATATCTTTGCTTACAAGAGGGAAAATGTGAGTTAACAAGAACAAAGCCCATCTTGTATTGTAACCACCATAGCCACGGACTAACACATCAGCCTATAATACAAAATCAACCATGATTACAGGATTATAAATCAATACAAAAAAAGAAGTTGAAGTAAAAGGGCATCTTTAAAACCCCAATAACGTTGTACCTTTCGAGAGTAAGTGTTAGCAAGTGAAGAACCCCAACCACCAGATCTAAAAGATTGCTCTGTTATTGAGTCTCCAAATAACACAATCTGCGGTCTCATCTTAATTTCTCGACACTAACTTGTGAGGTCGCAGCAGAACAGAGACACAGACAAGGTGGTAGTTCCGTCAACAGAATAATCACTTTCCACGGAGCGTTTTAGTTTTTCGTGCAATCAAAGCAAGTAATTTAGAATTCAAATACTTTCTTTAATGCTAAAAAAAAACGCAACCGTTGTCTAGGTGATTATTCTTTAGCAGCAAAAATAATTTTGATGGTGAATTTAAAATTTAAAGTGTGCACTTAATAAAATTGACTATAAGATCGTTTATTTCCTGAAAAGTTTTTTTTATTTTTGAAAAGTGAATTTTAGAAAAGTAAATTTTAAAAAAATAAATTATTTTTTTATTTTGGTAGTGTAATGAAAAATAAGTTGGAAAATACTTTTCAGTATTTGGTTATGTCATTAAAAATAAACTGTAAAATAACTTATTAATATTTTATTTTTTTGAAATTTATTAAAATAATGAAAAACAAATCTTACAAATTAAAAAGTTAAATGAGAATGAAATTGAAATAATATATAATTCCATAAATTATCTCAAATAAAATATATAATAATCAAAATAATAGAGATCAAATCTAAAAAATTAAAAAATTAAAAGATGAAGAAATTAAAATAATAATAATTAAATTTTCATAAATTATTTCAAATAAAATAAGTAACAATCAAAAGAATAAGGACCAAATTTGATAGATAAAAAATTTCAATTAAAAAATGATAAGGGAAAAGCAAATAACAATTATAAAAATAAGGACCAAAATTAATATAAAAATTAAATTCTAAGGGATGAAATTGAAAAATAAATATTTAAAACAAAATATAATAGCAATCAAAAGTTTGAGGACCAAATTTGATATAATCACCAAATAATATGACATTTCTAAATTTTTCACAACTTCCGGAAAGTGTTTTCCGCCCAAAATAAAAGGAAAACACTTTCTTGGAAACCAAGCCAAATTTTTCTTTGACTGAAAAGTATTTTCCGTTGACCAGAAAGTGTTTTCCATTGACCAATTTTTCTAATGGCAAACAAACACATGAAAGTTTGGAAAATGATTTTCTGGAAAACAAACACTGCCTAAGTGATTTTTGGGAATACAGTAAATGTTGTTTGTTATAGTTTTTGTTTGAAAATATATTAAAATAATATATTTTTTATTTAAAAAAAATTATTTTTGATATTAACACATTAAAACGATTCAAAAACACAAAATATTTAATTTAAAGCTAAAAAAATTTAAAATTTTTCAAAAATATAGTTGAACCGCAATATCAAACAAGCAGCAAGACTTCCATACATCAAATCATGTGGAATTAAACTAATGTGATTTGGTTGAATTAGTGGGTTCAACCATAACACGACTAACCTAGTCAAAACCAGGTTTGACTAAAAAGTATTGTAGACGCCGCCGTTTTGATTTTAAAAAAATTATTAACATGACGATGATGTTCTGGGCAGACCCGATTCAAAGTGTGGCTCAACTAACTCAATTGACCAGGGCAAAACCTAATTTGTTTTTTTCTTTAAAAACTTTAAAGCGATGACAATCCAATGCTTTTTTTAATAAAAAAAAGAAAAAAAAAACAAAAAGGCTGGTTCAATATTTTTAGGCATGTTTAGAAGAAAAAACTATCATCATCGAACTTCTCTCGTGTTTTATGGATGTAATAACATGGCGAGTTGTGCGTTATGGAGTGGGACCTTGCGTAATCCCGCTTGTCCCCGGCTACTGAATGGGACCAATTGACACCAAGATTGATCATTTTCGTCATTGTATTATAGCGAATCGATAACTTTTTCTCTAAGATTGTAATCAACGACTTCTATCTTCTCTTTCATACTAGGGATTGAAAAAGAAAAAATAAAGTTATAAATAGCTAATTTATAAAGAAGAATGCAATTAAAAAAAAGATCAAGAATAAAAAAATATAAAATGAATTGTTCATTCATATACCTTTTCCCTTATTCTTTTAGTGTATGTTATAATTTATCCCACATTTTAAAATTTGTTTCCCTTTAATATATACACTAAAAGATCTGGAGTTTTTCCCTAAAAGCATTGCTATTAATATATTATTAACATATATAGTAAAAGATCTGTAGTTTTTCCCTGGGTGTTTTACTATTTATATGAATAGTGAAGTACCTGATTTTTTTCTCTTAAAATTTTGAAATTTTTTTCTTTCATTTAAATGCTTTTATAGCCTAATTAGATGAGATTAGACCTAAAATTAATTATGGTAAAAATACAAAATTAAAATATAGAGGACTAAAATGTAAAAAATAGAGAAAACATATGGCTAACTTCACATTCATAACAATTTTAATTTTGATCTAAAAGTTTATTTTTTTCATTTATTAGTCCATGAGTTAGAGAGTGAGAAGAGAGTGGGTGGTCTTGACCACTTTTTTAACTATGAAACTCATTGTTTTTAATGTCAAAGGGTTTCATTTAATGAGAGTAGTTTGATGGTTTTGGGTTTTGTTTATAAAAAAAAAAAGATCGGGTTATGTTTTGTTTTCTTGATTCAATTTATTTTGTAGGTGATTTTGGGTGTTTTGAGATTGTTAGGTGGTTTAGAGTGGTTTGTATGGTGTTTATTAGAAGATTTCAGGTGAAGCTCGGTTGAAAATGAATTTTCAATTCAATAAACCCATCCACGAATTTACTCTATGCAACAAGAGGTGACGTGCCAAATGCTATCATTTTCTTTCCAAAAAAATAAGAGTGGATGACATATTGGTTATCCCTTTAAAAAAACAAAGAGCAAACACACTGGGATGATTTTTTTTTCATGTTGTTTATTTTTTTGTCCTTGATTGTTTTTCCCAATTTCTTCATCAATTTGTGTTTTCATTGATTTTTTATTATTTTTTTTATTTTATCAATTAATATTTGTTTGATTTTTAATTGGTCTTATGGGGCAGTCTTAAATAAATTTCGCAATATTGGTTTTGTGTTTAATTTTGTGAGTGTTTATTTTTTATTATATAATTTTTTAAAAAATTTATTAAACCTAGTGGAGTCCATGACTCAGGTCGTGGATTTGGCGAGTTAAGCTGCAACGACTAGGTCGACCCAATAAGTCATCGTCTCAATATCTTTTTAAAAAGATGTTATTTTGAAAAACTTTTAAGGTCAAATCATGTTTTAACAAGTCGTTCAAATTGTCTTTGAACTCGACAAGTCTATTAGGTCACGTTGAGGTAACTTCCACAATGATTTAATTTGAAATCCGAGCTAAACAAAAAGTTGTGTCATGAGTTTTTAGGTTTGACCAACTAATCTAGTTTAATGACAATTCCAAAGGGTTTCTCGTGGCCTGGTCAATCGTTTTTACATGCAAAAATGTTTTGATACGATCTGCAACATAGCGTGTGTAGTGAACTTGTTATGTTTTATGTAATATTTGACAGAACATCATTGTCATTATATAATTTTTTTTAATATAAAAATGATGTATGATTAGATTATTTATTGTTCTATATTTTTTTTCAAAGATTTGTAAAAAAATGTTATAATTTGAAATCCCTTGATAATTCAATATAATGAATTAAAAAAAGATTTATTAATTTTGGATTATATATGTATTGTTAGAAGATGTTTTATAAGCTAATGATGTTTGTTTTATAATATATAAAACAGTGTTATTCAATTTTATTTCTCATGTAAGAAGGTTATTTTCATCTATTCATAAAAATAGATAAGTTAGATTAATTAATATTGTTGTGAGCATAACACATTCCTTATAATATTTATTTATTAAATAATTTTTACTATGACAAAACTCACATACAATTTTTTTTTTGTAAAAAAAATTAAATGTACTTGTATAATTATGATTGAAGAATTTTATAAATCAATTTATTATGAGGAAGGATATATTGTTAGGTTACATATGTTAAGGTGATTTTAAAGAAATGATAATATAATGAATAATGTAACTTTTATGTTGTTACCATTACATGTGTGCCAATATCTATTTAGAAAGAAATATATGTTGCAATATCTATTATTATTTTATGTTGTTGTGAAGAAAAATCTAGATTTAGTGATCATAGATTTAAGCGAAGTAGAAAGAAAATATATTATTTTTTGGTGAAATTATCTTTACCCTTCTAAATTTTAACTATTTTCTTACTTTTCCTTTATTCTTTTCAAAATTATGATTTATACATTGGATAAACTCAATTTTAAATTTTGAATGAAAAGACAAATACACCTTTGTATATACAATGTAACATAAACAACCAAAATTTGGTAATTACACAAAAAAACAATTTCCAATTAATTTCTTCTCTCCTCTCTAAGAAAACAAAATCTCATAAAAATAAAAACATAGAGTTTTGTATTTAATCAATTTGTTTTCTCTTTATTTGTGACATGATTTCATTTAGATTATGAGTTCTAAATTAATTATTTTTTTAAATCCTAAAAAAACCTTTAAATTGATTATCAGAACTCAAATGATTTGATGTAATATTAATTTGCTGTTGTGATTTATCTATGGAGTTTTCGGTGCAATAGAATTCTCAAAAAAGAAAAAACCAAAAAGTTTGCAATTATAATGAAGATGTTGTGGTTTAAATCTTGACTAGATGCTTTGTTCATGCTGCCCCGGCTTGTGAAGCAAATGTATTTGATTGTATTAATTACAATTATGAAAGAATGTTATAATAGAAATTGAAGATGTGATTGAGTCAAAGAGTTAAACAACTATGCTGGTGAATAAAAAACATAGACTGAATATAATTAACTGTGTGAAAATATTGATATTGCAGAGACATTACAAGAACAAAGACTTTTGTGATTGGAAGAGATTGATTGATTCATTACTCATATTTAAAAAGCTAAACAACATATGGAATGTTATATCCATCCAAAAACAAAAAAAACAAAATAAAAATATTGTATTCACTAATTATCAACGAAACAATGTCACAACAACGTTTAAGAGTAGCACTGCTTTCTAAGAGAGTTAATTGTTGGAGTAGTCTATAAGGACATGCAAAACTGACAGGAAAACAACTTATGGGGTCGCTGTAAAACAAAAAGATTGTGAGATCCTATTGATAGAGAACTTTTGTGAATGAAAAAGCTACCAGCAGTATTAGTGATCAAATGAAGAAAAAAAGCTTGCAAAAAGCAAGGGAAGGTGGAGATAACGTGTTGGCAAGATGAAAAAAAAATGAAAGTAAAGTTTGAAAGTACATGCAAATGATTTTATACAAATACAAAATTACTATGAAAAAAAGCTAGAAACCAAGGGTGTAATATGGTTTTCCTAACTAAACTTATGCGTAATATGCTGTGTTATTTTTTATAATTTAATTGGCATCAATAGAATGAATCATCTATGAAACTCATAATCATGAAAAAATAGTTTATCACAACCATCATTCTTTTATAGTTAAGAATCGTGTTGTGATTTCGATCACGACTCATTCATGTTGTCGATCGATGACAATAACAATTCATCACTAGCAATCGATAGATTTTCATTATGGTAGCTCAATTGGAAATGACAGCTACAACACCATGTGGTTTAGTTTTGGGACACATGTTAACTTATTGGATCTTTTCATATAGATTTTATTATTGCATTTGAAATCGATAGAAAGGACATGGAAGAACAAATTTGTACTATATTTGTTATAGCAGTAAGAGAGTTTTGTGTAAGGGAAGAAAAAATAATGAATGTTGTCTATCAATTCGAATGGATGGCATGAAATTAAAGGCAAATAATGTTGCTGTCATTTTTAAGCTTTGAACATTTTGCAAATATTTTTGCTTGAAAGAATCAAATCTTTTTTCCAAAACATATTCAACAGCTATGTTTATAATTATAAGATACCTTCAATTTTTTTTTATAAAAAAAAACACCTTGTGACTGGCACACAAATCATGATCGGGTTTAGAAGGGCGTTGGCGTTTACTTGGTGGATTATTTGCCTCAGAGATGGTTGATGTACTGCACAATCAAGTATTGATGTAAATTAGTTTAGAGGGTTAGCTGCAACAGCTGTTGCAGAGCTGCAAATAAAAAAATAAATTAAAATGGAAACGAATAATTGACATTGCTGAAACTGAAAGGCAAAAGCTTTTAAATGAGAGGAAGGAGCTAGTCATCACCTTTAAAGAGGCATTTCATCTTCAAACAGTAGCTGTCTTTTTGTTTGTGATGGCAAAGGACTAACCATATGCGATTGCCTTGGAGAGATCTGTGGTTGCTATGAGAAATCAACATTAGTTCTAGATGGTGCAACAGGTGCAAAAGTTGTTGAGTCCAATGAAAAGACAGCTTTAAAGGATGAAGAAGCTGCTGGATCATCAAGAGCAACCTCAACAGCATGCAGCTTTGGTTCAGCATGCAAGTTATGGGCTTCATGTTGTTAACATAATAGGAAAAAACAAAAACAAATGAAAGCCTTTAAAGCAGCTAATGTGTTCCATGCCGTCAACAAATCTATGAGCAGATAAAAAACAATGTGACTTTGCTAGCAAAGCTATAACAACATGTTTAACTTGATCAATCAATCATTCCAAGCAATACGATAAACTTAAAACATGCTCCATATTGGACCAACAAATTACTGGAATAAAAAAAGGTCATCCATGAAAAGAACATACACATATTGCAACATGAATCAGCCATAGAAATATAGATAGGAATTTAAAGCACGTATCTGACTACCATCAAAAGGGAAGAAAACAGAGGAAACACAATTTTATAAACAAACTTCTAGCAAGCAATGCCATTGCTGGCAAGTTCAAATGCATAGGAAAAAACAGAGAGATAAGTAAGTAGTAGAGTACAAAAAAGCAAGAGCAGAACAAACCAAGTTTCATGAAGCCAATCAAAAAGAAAGAAAGAAAATACACTACAGACACATCCAAAAAAGCAAGAAAAAGACAATAATAAACCTTTTAGACCAGAAAGACTTACACACAACAGCAAAGTAAGGTAAGCAAATCGAATCTCAACAAAGCAATTATCCAACCGAAAAGAAGTCTAAAAAAGCTCAACAAAGTTATTGACAATAGATGTACAACACAAATTATGGTGAAATACAATGAAGAGAGGAAAAAAGAACAAACCGAAAAAGCAAAGCCAATAGAGCAACATATAGAGTGTAAAGCATAATGGAATGCAAGGAAAAGGAAAAATAAAGTTGGGCACCCTGCAAGCAACAAAAAAAAACATATGCAAATTCCAACGACATTACACCCTAGTCAAATCTTGCAGAAAGAACAAATATTAATGCAAAGGATGTGCATGAAATGCACTATGACAAGAATGTTCAAAACAACCAAGCAAAAAGCCAGTATAAACATCAGTTAACCTCAACAGCAACAAATAAAGTAACACAAAAAAATGTGTCAGAAAACTAACTAAACAAAGATAACAGAAGAGCCAATAGAGAAAAAAAAATGACTAAATTGATGGTGCAGCAACTGATGGCCAAAAAGTAACGCACAGACTTGAAAGTAAGAGAAATAAAAAAAATGAAGAGCAAACTAGAAACCTCAGAACTCACCCTTAAGAAAAATCCTTGTTACTAGGACTTTCAAGAACTGAAATGTCACAACCTAAGAAACAATAAAAAAGAAAACCCAAAAACAACACCCTAGCAAAAGTTCATCACATGCACTAAGACAACAATAAGCGAACTAATAGAAAAAGCCTTCCATACAAACTAAAAAGGAATAGAAAAAATCTAAATTCTGGTCAGACCAAAGGGAGAGCACAACCCGAGGTACAATGAAATCACATGCTGAGAGTGTAAATCCTAGTCTCAAACAAACGTGATGCTATTCCAAAACAAATCACAACAGCTCTCCCAATGATGATCGTTAGTAGAACATGAAAAGTGCCATTATTGTTGGTTGCATTAACCACTAGAAGAGATGAGGGTTGATTGGTAATAATAATGGGGTTGGCGACAGAGTAATAATGGCAGCTAGGTGTGGGAGAGGAAGGGGTAAGAGAGAACAATGATAATTATATAATTTTAACACTTAAAGGATTTTCAATCATTAATTAGAATATAATGATAATTCTATAAATTATTTTATTGAATTTTTTTTTTGTTGACGACCATGCAATTTTAAAATTTGTTTTGATTTCAGAGGTAAACTGTAATTTTTAAAAGAATAAAAATAAAATAAAAAAATAACTAAACTATACAATGATTAAGGTAATTTTACTTTATTTTTTTAATTTGTATTTATATTTTACTGTTAAAAAAATAATTTTTTTGCTTCAATATTAATAAGTATTGACGGATTGGAATGAGCGTTAATTGTTATTAAAACATTTTCTGAATGATTTTAATAACATAAAAGAATGATTTTTTTTTTTATGGAATCAAATTGAAATGTGAAAAAATTCCAAGTACTAACTTTGAATTTGTAATTGTTTCTCAAATGACTAAATTGCTATTAATGTAGAGTCTAATGACTTTAGAGTTATCTTGTTTTGAGAAAAATGTTTTCAATACAAAACAAACACTAAAAAATAAATTAATAGAAAATATTTTCTAATAAATTCTTGAATGCTGCTAATTTAGAAGAAAATATTTTCCTTGGCATTATCAACTTGATATTTAAAACCACTATAATCACTACCAGGACCACCCCAACTATTATTTTATAATCATCTCATATATTTCATCATTATCACCCGGAACCACTTCATCACCATCACCACAAATACCACCCCACTACCACTATTACCAATATAACTATCATTTTATCATCCTCCTTCTATAATTTTATAGCATAACTACAACCATAATGTTGCCGCCACCACTACTTATTATTAAAGCAAATATTATTTTTTATTATTATCATCATCACTGCTATCACAATAACTATTATTTTTTACTATTCCATTACCACCAACATTAGTAGTATCATAAATATTACAATCATTAACATCATTCATACTATTATCATAACTATTGTCGTCATCACTAATTTTATTATACACGATGCAATTTTTCTCATCTTGTAACCGTCTAAAAAAATCATAATTGAAAAATAAATTTTTTATAATTTTTTTTTCTTGATACATCCCAACAAAGAAAATAACTCATTTTTAGAAAAATGTTTTTCAGAAATATTTTTTGCAAAACGAACTTACCCTTAATATGTTTTGTCCAAAAAGCCCATCATGCCTAGAACCATTTGGGTTTAATGGCATATTTCACCTTTGAATTATTGGGGTTGTGCTAAAATAAGGATTGAATTATTAACTTGACTATTATTATGAACTTGTTAAAAAACCTCACACAGAAAATATTGAGTTTTTCATGGTCTGTTATAAAATTTAGGCATGTAAGCTGGGAGTTCCTAAAAAAATAAATTTGTCATAGGACGAGTGACTATCCAACGCTTAAGTTAGTACTTGTGGGAGAAGAAGATGATATATATATATATATATATATATATATATATATATATATATATATATATTGAGTGAGGAAATAAAGTC
>Ga0325411_1007762_pt1 | contig 11684 bp, 2 predicted proteins | sample PopdelMetagenome_13_FD_206181 | JGI IMG/M metagenome (GOLD analysis project Ga0325411, IMG submission 206181) | Populus deltoides microbial communities from Bellville, Georgia, United States - Xylem-PdIQD-R4 | ecosystem: Host-associated > Plants > Phyllosphere > Stem > Wood/Secondary xylem...
TTTGAATTTTAAAATGGAAATGAATCCGATTTGTTTTCCAGCAAGTTTCTTTCATGGGAAATTCAAAAGGAGAGGTTACGTGTGGGACTGTAAACTGTAAAGTAGAGCGAGAGAGAGAGAGAGAGAGGTTGCTTGCAAATTAATCAACACAAAAGCTTTAGTGCCTGTTCCGCGAGGATATGACAGGTAGTTTGTGAAGAAGCACTGTCAACAAAACCATAAAGAACATGATGCCGTTGATCAAAAGTGATACAAAGAGAAAAAGAAGGATGCCGTTTTGAAATCATTATAGCCCGTTTATGTTTTTGAAATCATTTTTTTATTTAATTATTTTAGATTGTTCAAAAACTAATTTTTAAAAATAAAAAAAATATTATTTTAATATATTTTCAAATAAAAAACACCTTGAAAAACAATTGTTATCGCACTTCTAAACACCTCTAAACTTATATCAAGGTATAATATTTATTTTTTTTACCATCAACCCATACCGCCATTAGATGATTATATTTCAAATTAAACCACCCGGAACAATCCAAATTTAATCCGGTTCAAGGTGAATAGAATATTAAGCAAAATTATAAACGAAGTTTTTAAAAATATTTAAAATCTTCTAGGGATTTTTCCTTTGCTGAAGAGGATAAATACACATTATATAGAAATAATAACCAGAAGGTTAATTGGTTGAAACACTCCCTGATTAATCAGTCAATGGAAATTAAAATCCCAATCTTTTTTCAATTTTTTTCTTTGTCTCTTGTAGTTTTGCATTAAGACAACGCAGAGCTTCCATCAGTTATTTGCAGAATATAGTTGCGATTGTTTTTTAAAATATTTTTCATGTTAAAATATATTAAAATAATATTTTTTTAATTTTAAAAAATTATTTTTAAAATCAGTATATCAAAACGATTCAAAACATATAAAATACTAATTTTTAATAAAAAAATTAAATTTTTATAAAAAAACGATTTATACTGGGTTCCAAACGGTTAAGGGAATGTTTGGGAACGCGGCTGCGGTTGCGTTCCCAAAAAATTTAAATTTTTTTTACTAAAATTTAATATGGTTTGTATGTTTTGGATCGTTTTAATGTGCTGATGTCAAAAATAATTTTTAAAAAATAAAAAAAAATTATTGATATATATTTTAGCATGAAAAATTATTTAAAAAATACCCGCAATCATATTATCAAACTCGCTCTACAATTCCATCTAAAAAGAAACAGAAGGTGACACAAGGCAATATTTGTTTTTTAAAAAGCAAAACAAATACTCCTCCATTAATGAAAGACCGTTCAACTTCAAACTTGAAATTCAATGCTATTCATTGACTTCGTTTTGTTTTTTTTTTTTTTTAAAGAACAAAAGATCGAGATAGAGAAAGACAACAAAAACCGTGTTGGTTTGATGCCACTGTCGCAGGTGGAATAATTGTTTTTAATTAAAAAAAATATGTTGGTTTTTAATGTATTTTTTTGACAAACATATCTTGATTATAAATAAAAAATATATATATATATATATATATATTTAATTAAATAAATCAGAACTATATATATCAATAAATACCAAAAAAAAATTATTAGTGATAACTAGAGATGAAATATGAAAAATAAAGAGATAAATACAAATCAAAATATCAAAAAAAAATATTATTATTTTATGTGTAAGCCAAATAAAAACTAAATGATATTTAATCAAAGACTAAATAAAAATATTGAGGGATAGATGTTGATGTAGTAATTTAATCTCAAAAAATAAATCATAAAAAAATGACAATAAAAAAAATAAAACGTAAAGGAAAGCAATCAAATAAAATTAAAAAAAATAAATATAAGTAGGGCTGCACAAAAAGAATGTTTTCTAATATTAGAAAAAAATACTTAAATCTTATTCATAAACTAAGTAAAGATTAAATTATATTATATTATATTAAAAAACATAATAAAATTTTGTTAAAAAATTATTAAAATAAAATATAATCAATAAAAAACTGACATTCATGGAAGGATGAAAGCAGAATAAAAATAATGAAAGGATAAAAAAATAAGAAAAATAAAGTTTTGTACCACGATTTATTTTTTTTAAAATGGAGGGACCAAAAAGTTATAATGTAAAAAGTAAGAAGATCAAAGTGAATATTTTGCTTTATTTTTTGAACCTCCACACCTTTGTTCCTGTTTTTTATATTTTGGTTCCCTCTTTTCTAATTTTATCCCTCCTTAACAATTCTTGATAATTTGGTCATGAATTTGGGAATAAAAGGATACAATTAGAGAGAAACAAAATTTGAGTATCGAGTTGTAAGAAAAATCATTTTGAATTGCTAAACGATTTAGTATATTCTATAATAATAATAATAATAATAATAATAATAATAATAATGAGGTATGAATATAAAGAGATTTTCGCACACGCATACAATTCAAAAACATAAAAAGGTAATTATGATCAACATCGATAGCAATCACCAATAATTACAAATTACTAAAGGGCTGCTTTCTGGGCATAATCTCGTAGCTGGCTTCAATTTCCCTCCATCGCCACGAAGCTCTAATTTCTGAACAATAATGGCATGCACAGTGAATATTTTGGTGGTCAGGCACAATCAGAGACTTTATTTCGACCGATATGAACATATGATTATGATTGAATGCAACCTTTTTCTGCTCCAAACTGTAGACAGAAAAGGTGCAAGTGCCGATCCTTTGATATATAACGTTCATATTCTGCCCACCTGGGGAAATTCCCGTTTCTGGAGTTCATGAGATTTCCCGAGCAAGAATTGATGAAACATTTCATACGCGGTTCGAGCTTTCAAAGAGAGACATGGCCCATTAAAGAGTGCATGCACCTGGAAATCATGAAAAAAAAAATATATAATGAAAGCAATTCAAATGGCTAAAGATTTATAGGATGAAAAGGATGCACTTGATTTGGTTGTGACTTGACATGTTGACGTGTCTACTCAAGACATGAGGGTGACTTTGAGAGTGTATTTTCTCTAGCTAAAAATCCAAATACAAGTACCAGCATATTGCAATAAAACTTATGGATGATGATGACTATAGTAATAATCAAACTTTGGATAACAATGCCCCGGCGATGATGTTCTAGATTCTGGTATGCTCAGGGATAATAGTTATGAGAGTTTGGATAAAAAATAATCACATATTCATTTCTATATTTTCTTCTCTGTAACTCATAAAATTAATGATTGATGATAAAAGATCTAATACCTGTAAAACAGTTTCTTTTGATAGGATTTAGGAATCATTCAATGATAAAATCAATGATTTTTTATAAGGAATTGCAATAAATATATAAATGAGCTTTAAATTCAAGAACAAAAGTATTTGTTCATATTTGTGTATGGTAAATGTTATGAGAATAAGAATATGATAAAATCAATTACCTAACAACTCTTGTATATGATAGACCTATAGAGGACCTTTATATGTTACCTCAATTAACTTAAATATTGATGAGAATGTGGTAGGTCCTTAAAAGATTTTTTTATACCTAGGTGTGTATGACAATGAATATTTTTAACCTTAATATTTTATGTTAAAAGTTATAAGCAAACAAGACCCAATTTAGGGCTTAAGAAGATTCTTAACTCTATCTATTTAGACATGGAATGATTTCAAATCCAAGGATACTAGGTCTAGCATCTTGTCAGATTCGCATGCACTCGAGCTCAACATGTGGTTTAACCTAAGAGTATTAGGTCTAATATTTTTACAGATTCACATGCATTCAGACTCGACATGTGGCTGAATCTAAAGGTGTTGGGTCTATATTGTTGGCTGTTCAAACTTGCCCACATGTACGACTTGTGTTTACGTTAACGGATTCCCTGGAAATTATAACAAATCAGTTTTTTTTCTTAATTCTTCTGGATTTACTAACTGGTTTGTTAATGGCCAAGGGCCTAAGGCTAACTTTAGTGAGGGTTGCGTGTTTGGTATCTTGGTATTGATTATATTTTGAAGTATTTTTTTAAATACATCTAAATAATATATATTTTTTATTTTTTTAAATTTATTTTTAATATTAGCACATCAAAACAATATACAAATATAAAAAATTCAAAATTTTTAGGAGTAAGCGGCCAGCCGCATTTCCAAACACATACCCTAATCACAAAGGCTTATCAAAGTTCGATCTTTGCTATTCATGATTGGCAATTGACAATTCACAAAGGCTTATCATTGTTCGACCTTTACTATACCCGCTTTCACTGAAATTTTAAAAAATTTCAAAAGTTTCTAAAAAAATTCCTCATTTCAACAATACAAAAAATATGTTTTATCTGGTGTGCATATAACTAGATTCTAAAATTTTCATGCGTATTTTTATGAAAAAAATAAAAATTGTATTTTCATCATATTTTGAAAAATACAAAAAACATAAGTTAATGGGTATCACAAAATGTTTGCAATTATCCATTAGGATTTGACTAAAATTTCAAAAAAAAACCCTCTTTTATTTATTAGTTTTTAGGATAGTAAAGTTTTAACATGATAAGATAAAAATCTCCTTACTATGGATGAACTTTCTTAAACCTTAGATAGACTTGTCTAGGCTTTAAAATGATTAGGTTTTAACTTGATGAGATAAGGATCTTTTTTTATTGAGAAGAACTTTTCTCGAACATTAGATAGACTAACGAATAGAAACACGATTTAGAACAAACAACAAAGCAGCTTACCATAGATAGGGTGCATCAGGAGTGATGCGTTTTCTCCTTACATACTAGTCTCCTTACCTAAACTCTCGTAGACCATTAGGTTTCCTAGTAACTATAATATTAGGTGGCGACTCCCTTTTTCTTTTTTTACTAATAAAGGACAAGAATTTCTTATTCTTTCCACCATCCATATCTATCATGATAACTCTGATCCGGAAGGATGATCACTACGTCACCGCCAAAGTGCAACACATTACTTTGGTTTGATTCAATATTACATCATTAAAGTCGCAACGTATCTTGATTTAAAAATATGAAAAGAATGAGCAACGTAGTTTTGTGTTGTACAATAATTCCCAGAATAAGTTTGTATTTTACAAGCTTTGTAAACTATTATTTATATATTAATAAAAAGTTATTCTATCACACTTTCTAGATATCTAATGACATACTTGGTATTTGATATCAGGTTTATGTTTAAATAATTTTTTCGAGGAAAAACTACAATGAGAGTTTGTTTCTCATGATTGACAAATATCCCCTAAATTGGCTAAAATTCTTATGAGCTTAGTGTCTTCAATGAGATTTTTTTTTTTAAAGTTCAACCTAGTTTTTCCTCATAGTCCCAACATAATAAAAAACTTTAACAATAACAAGCATACACACTCAATCTAGCTTTTGCATTAATTTTTACATTATATTTATTTTTGTATATATGCATAACAAATAAGTGCAAAAAAAAAAAAATTATAGGTTGTTCAACTTCCTCCTAGAGTCCGCAACAATATATATATATATATATATATATATATATATATATATATATATATATATATATATATATTACTAAAATTTTAGCAGAGTCTTCTTTGTATTTTTTTTGATACCAAGTTATCGACTCAATATTTCTCAACCTGTAAACATCAATCACAATTTTCATCCCATCATTTGGAATTTTAAAACTCAACCATAATATCAAATTTCTCATTTATATTTTCTATAGAATAATTATTTAAAGCTAATTAATTCATAACTTACATTGATTTCTCTCCAAGGTAATTATGCTCAAAATATGTATATAACCAACTGTAATTCAACTTAATAATAACAACATCATAAATTATATCACACAAATAATTAAGTTAAACATTACAATTATTAAATATAATAGTGTATTATTAAAAAATACTAGTTCTTCCAATTACATCAATTTCTTAATAAAATTATATATCCATGCATCTACTTTCTGGTTCGAGGGTGTGATGTACCTAAAAACATGATCATATTAATCATGATTAAAATTGCACATTTCGATAAATAATTGATTAAGGACTCATTATTCATGTACATTAAAGTAATTCTCACGTCATTAAATGGATTATCTTATCTTTAATAATTTAATAATTTCATAAATTCTTAATATGATTTCCAGATAAAAATAAATAATCTATCTATTAACTAATTTTATACGATTTCCACATTAAAATTATAAAATTACCAAGAGTGTTTCTAACAACCGACATATTTAACTTCAATTTAAGTCAAGTAAATTTTATAATCTATCTATTACGCCAAATATTTATCCCATTAACCTAGAAATTAAGAAATAATTTTCTAACCTCGCCCATTCAATAGGACATTATTTCCATAAACCGAGAAATAATTTTTTGAACTCACTCATTTAACAGGGCATTATTTTCATTAACCAGAAAATAATTTTCTAGAACTCGCCAATTCAACAAGGTATTTTACTATCTCTCTTTGTTAGATTACAAACTATAAAAATCCTTCTACAAATCATTTAAAAATAAGCTATTTAGTTACTTCAAGGTATTAAACACCTACCCAGTGTCTGTGCGTACAAAAAGGTCCCTTGTTGCTGGTTAGATTCTGCAGCCTTCTTTGTATCAACACAAGTTACTACATCATTGTCCATTTATTTGAACCAGTACAATTCTAATACCAATTACATATTTCTTGATTAAACCCAACACTCTTAATTAAGTTTGATTAAACTTTTAATTTGAGGATAAAATCCCTTTTTAATTATTTTTACAAAAATCATTATTCAATTAACCTATCAACATCAATTATTTGCAATTTGGCAAGATTTCTCAATAATTTATCAAAACTCATTTTTCCTCAATTTTTTCTTCTTTTTTCCGAAATTCACCTAAAGGAGAAAGTTAGGAATTTTCTTTTCTCTTGAAAATTCTTACTCATTTCATATAATAACACTTATAAACCCTATATTTTCCCCACATTCTCCAAACAATTGCATTAATACCTTAAATCTCTTAATTTCTTTTCTCTTTGGCCGACAATTCTATTAAAAAAGGGGAAAGAAATTTTATTTTTTTATTCAAAATTAAACACTTACCCAATCATAATTCATGCTTTCTAACATGGTTCAATCATAATTTGCATTATTCCCATAATTTATATCATAAAACCCATATTTTTATATTCTTATAATTTTACATAATCCTTCACCAAAAATAAAAAAGGAATTAATCACTTGGAGCATGTTATTTACCTCACTTTAATAATGATTCAAGGAAAGAATGCAAGAAAAAAAATCAAGTTTTCTTCTCCTCCTTTTTCAAACCATAGCTTGAATTTTTTCTTCCAAAGCACTCACTACATTAAATCACCCTTCTTGATGTTTAATTAAGCTAATCATTCTAATTTCACTTTTATTGGTGGAATCAACAAGAATTTAAGTAGAAAAGAACCACACAAATCCTCCCCCTCTCTTTGTTTCAAACCATCAGCCAAGAGAGGAGAAATGAAGCATTTATAGTCTATTTTGTTATATTTACACAATGACCTTCGTTACTTTTTATTTCTATTTTTGTCCATCAATTCTTCTTTTTACTTAATTTACACCATAACACCTTCTCTTTTATTCTATTGTATCCCTCTACAATTCTAGAAATCCTTTTATCTACTCTTTCAGTATTTTATTTATTTTATTTGAATTATAATTTATCAGGTTTTTACATATACCATCAAGGTAGGGGACCTCTAATAGGGATCTAACTAAGATAAAAATATCAATTCACCTTATATGTTCATTTAATGTAACAAATACAATAAAGACCATCATTTTTCTCTATCAAACCATGGAACACCAAGTGCTTCTTTTAAGTCCCAATACATAATGCATTCCTCATTTATAGGTTTTCTATAAGCACCACAAGCCCAAGTTGCTCCAACTTTTGTTCTCATTGGTAAAGAAAATTTGAGGGTTAAGATTGTAGAAGAGTTTGATTCTGAAAATTTATATGTAATAGAAAAATAATTTTTAGCAATATAAGGAATAAACCTTTATAACCTAGTAAAAATAGTTGAAATGTGTCTTGTGCCTCACATCAAATTACCTAAAAAGTTTAAGGTGTTTAAGTTTATCAAATGCACTGGCACATAATAATCCATGACTTATAGGTATATTTCAATGAAATGGCTTTTAGTAGTCCATGATGAAAAGCTTCTAATCCACTTTTTTCCATAGAATTTTAAGTGATTCAATGCTAATTTAGTACATGAGTATGAATAGTAAGATCTGAAGGTGGATGGATTTGATAGATGCTTTTATAAAACAATATAAGTTCAATATGAATGTGGCTCTAGATCGATCAAGTTTGCAAAAAATAGAAAAAGAATCCAAAGAATCTATTATGGAGTATGCTTAAATGTATCGTGAAGTGGATGACATGTCTATCCTTTTCTAATAAAAAAATGATCATGCTCTTCTTAAATATATTCAAAGCTCCATACTGTGAATATTTGGTTAGCAGTTTAGAATAATGTTTTATGGATATTGTTGTTGTAGGTAAAAGAATTGAGCAGACAGTAAAAGCAAGAAGAATCTTAAACAATATTAAAGCTAATCAAAAGAAAGGATGGATTGCGGGAAAACGAAATGACAATAAAGTGCACTAGGTGGAAACCAATCAATTTTTACGCAAAGGTTATTGGAAAAATCATTAGATGTCCAATCAGCAAGTCAATACCATTAGTGACAATCTTCAACCATTCATTTTGACACCACCCACAACCACATTCATTGTCAATCTAATTTCATAAGTCCTTACTTACCAACAAAATAATTTTCTATAAAATCAACCATTCTTTAACCAATCAGCATCAAACACTCAAGTTAGCCTGAGCAACCAGCCTTATATATATATATATATAAAGAAACATTGCGAATTCTTCGACTACAATTGAGAGCAATGTTTAAAATGCTCATTAGCATTGGAAAAATTACTCCTAAGCCACAAAGACCCCTTCATCCACCCTACCTTCATTGGCATAAACCTAACCTTAAATGTGAATACCATTCTAGTTGTTGGACATTACATTGATAATTATAATGTATTCAAATACAAGATCATCCATCTTATTAGGAGGGATTGGATAACATTTGATAGGAGCTGCAATACCCCAAATATGAACACAAACCCCTTACCAAACCACGTTGCTATATGGGAATGAGGTGTAAGTATGATATGGGAATGAGGTGTAAGTATGATATTGTATGATGCTGAGTATGATAGAAAAAAAGCCATCTTGAAGATGACAATGAAAATTTTGTTTGACATGTTATCCCAAGAAAATTACATAAGGGCACGTTTCAAAACATAGGCTATTGAGAATCTTGACGAGTACTATAAGTTTCATCATGAGTCACGACACGATATCGATAACTATAATGAATTCCATTATGAAGCTACGACCATGATTATCATAGGTATGTTACGATTTAAGAATAGTATGGTTAATGATAAGGTGGGGATGTTATCCTTCCAGTGAGTAAATATTAAAAAAATAAAGGTAGGTAGGTAGGTACCAACCAATATAAAATGGTCTTTAAAGAATGATTTTATTTAGCCCAACTTATATGATCATTAGTAACTATCAATATTTTTTTTATAATTATGAATGCACATCTGATAATAAGGAGTCACACGCAATTATACAGATCATATAGACTAAAGTTGAGGGTTTGACAAGAATGGACGATGTTTTACTTTAAAAAAGTCAAAAAGGCAAAAAAAGGTTAAAAAAAGGGTAGTGAAAGTGCTTGCCCAAGATGACAAAGTCTATAAGCTAATAAATAATAAGGAAGCAACTAAGTTTCTCAAATTGATGAAACATAATGGCTATAACATGGTTGACTGACTAAAAAAAACCTAGTATGGATATCCATACTCTTTCTCATCTTGAGTTCGAAATCATATCAATAAGCTCTCTAAGAGGTTTTTAATAAAGCATATGTTCCTCAAGATATCATATATAATTTCATAAAGTATTTAATGGAAAGAATCCAAGCCACCAATTACCTATATTTTATAAAGATGAATCAGGTCTGAAATACATTTGATACAATAAGTTATTGCATGCCACAATCAAGTATAAAGATTATGTCATATCCAAAGTATTGATAGATAATGTCCAGCTCTAATACACTTCCAAGAAACATCTTGAATTGTTTAGTAGTTGATGTATCCCATATAACATGATGGTGAGGTTTTGTAATGGTTCATTAAGGCAAATGATCGGTGACATTGATATAGACATGGTCATTGAGCCATAATAATTTTAGGTCACTCTAGAAGTAATTTATATTCAACCTTTCTATAATATGTTATTAGGATGACTTTAGATATATGTTGGGGGAGTGGTGGAATCATCTTTGCATCAAATGCTAAAATATATAGTCAATGGAAGGTTGATAATTGTAAAAATAGAAGAGATGTTGTTTATGATGAAAAATATGCGAGTACTTTACATAGAAGTTAAGAGGAAAAAAAGATGGAGATATTCATGCTTTCAAGGTTGTGAATACGGATTTGGTGCTTAAGAGCACATTGTTTAGAAAGCCTGAGATTTTAAAAGCTACAAAAATAACTACTAAATACCTGATAAAGTATAAGTTACTATTGAGCTAAGTTATTTTATGAAATTTTTAACTATGTTATTGTATGTATGTTTATTGTTTGTATTTAGTTAAAATATCCTTACATTGGTATAAATACAGGGTTACTAGAGTGAATCAACTATATAACATGGTAAACGATTATTTGTTTTGGTTTTAAGTCAAGTAGAAAGAATATGATCCTAATAATGAAAAACAAATCAAAGTTCTTTTTTATAAGGGAATGAGGTGTAAGTATGATTTATTTTTTTATTTCTATATATGTAATAAAATGGTATCGCTTAATAACTTTTTATTACAAAGAGATGTTATGCAGTAATTTTAATATACAATAAATATATATTAAAAGTTATTGTAAAGGATAAAACATCAAATTTGATCCCAAAGCTTGGCATAAGATGTGCTTGACAGGATTGTAATCAAAATTTATCATAACTTACCTAATTCAAAGTGAGTGTAGGATTGAAAAAGAAAAAAAAGTGAAAAAACCTTAAAAATGTTATCTAATAATATTTTTTATAAAATAATTTTGTTTATTAATTTTGTCTTTTCAATTTCAAAAATTCACTATAAAGTGTATGATTATTGATTCCATTCAAATTGTATTTTTTTTCCCTTAAAAAATGACATTATTTTGTAAGAATCCTAGCAAAAGGCTAGATTAAGAAATCAAAATTGTTACAAAAATATATTAACTAAGCTTGGGAGTAAATTAAGAATTAGTTTCATCATTAAAAAAAAAAATTAAATAGTCTCTCTAATTTAAAGACTAATTAATTAGTCTCTATGTTGCTAAATCTATTTGTAACTTAATTATTTTTTTATCTATTTCAAGGCAGCAACCCCACCAATTTATGCAATATTTTTTTTAATAAATAGAAGAAAAAAAATATAAAATATAGAAAAATTGTTGAGAAATGAAAATAAAATTGGGATTAATTATTTCTGAAATTAGAAGAAAATTTTAATTTAATTTCAAATAATTATGGGGTTAAATTATAGTTTACTCATAGTTTGGGGGTATTGTTTAGGTTTGTCAAAAACA
>Ga0325411_1007763_pt1 | contig 11683 bp, 10 predicted proteins | sample PopdelMetagenome_13_FD_206181 | JGI IMG/M metagenome (GOLD analysis project Ga0325411, IMG submission 206181) | Populus deltoides microbial communities from Bellville, Georgia, United States - Xylem-PdIQD-R4 | ecosystem: Host-associated > Plants > Phyllosphere > Stem > Wood/Secondary xylem...
TTTGGTGAAGAAAGTTATTAAAAGAGAGAAGGATTGGATCAATGGAAGTTTGTGTATGATTCATTTCAGTGAGAGTTTTCGATTCAGGTAATAGTGTCAGTAATCGGCATGGTAAGGATTTTTTATTATTGTTGTTTATGTATGTAAATGGTCCGGTGTTTGTGCTTGGTGTTTTAGGTGAAGTATCAAGTTTATTCTTTATGGAAGTTGTCTGCTTTAAGGTTTCAATTCATTTACAGATCCTATGAAAATTGAGAGGGGGTGAGAAAAAAAATGAGAGGAAGTGTTGAAGTAGTCGGTAAATATGTGATGCCATTTGTTCTTTTAAGTCAGACAAAATATGTGGATTGTTTCTCTATTCATGGTTCTTTATGCATTTCTTTTTAATAATAGAGCTACTACGAGTATGTGAAAGCATGTGTGCTGTGTTTCTCTCTCTTTGATGCACTTTCCCCCCCTCATTTGCAACACTAATAACTCTGTGCTCTTCTCTTGTACTATGTTCGTAAACATTATCTTTATAAGCTTAATCCTTGTCCTTCCTACCATTCAACGTTAGAATTTAAGATATTTGATTCTCGCTGCCAGAGAATCCAGTAGTCGGAATCAGAGATTCAAGCTGCCAACAACTACTGGTGTACAGAAACCCCTTCCACTTCAAGTTCAAACACTAACCCTCCTACTTACTGAGCCATAGAACACCAAAAGGCTGGCATTGATGGATTTCTCGAAAATCTCTTTCACTGTACCCGGAACAAAGAAAATAAACTCGTCCTTTATTTTTCTCTTAAAATATTAGAAGCTACAAGAATGATTCCATAAAGAAGAAGGAAAACATTAGATTCCCTGGAAAAGAAGGAAATATCATTTCATCTCCAAACTGTAAGTGCAGTAGCATCAGTGATGACTTCGTATTTCCTTGGCAACCAAGTTGTTGTCATTAGAGTTAGCATCAATTTCTTGATACCAGATACCAGTGCATTGATAAAGGATGTTATTGTTTCCATCTGTTTTGGGAGGTGGTTCTAACTCAAAACCAATTTTACTGTACAAAGTAGATTGGGTGTGCTCAATAGGTTTTATCAGTAGTTTTTGATTGTATTGATAATAGATCATAACAGTCATTGTATATTCTCTTTTCCTACTTATCCAGTCTCTTCCAACCATTTGTGGATATATTTGCTTCTTTACTTCATTCCAATAAATTTATGATTGGCTTCGAAAATAAATTTGGTAGTGTCTTTGCTGGGCATTAGATCATTCCTTTCTTTTTTTTTTTTTTTTTTTTTTTTTTTTGTTCAGGGCTTCTTTTGATTAGGAGTGAGAGCTCCTTAAGGGAGTCACCAAGGAGACGGATATATATATATATCTGAGTAGTTATTATAGATTATTGTGGCGTAAAATCTCGCTATTTTGCTGACAGTCATAACCTGTAGGTGATTGATATGCTGCTCTTCAAGGGGATGGAAGAGCTGGGCAACATTGTGGAACATCATAAGCAGCGGCATCATATCATTGGCCAGTACGTACTAGGGAAGGAAGGGACCTTGCACGATTCATCACCCAAGGATCCAAGCACCTCTGATTTTCTCAAGAATTTCTATAGTGGCAACTACTTTTGAAACTCTATGTTATGTGAACGTGCCTCTCTTTGGTTTTGCTTCGGGTCACCAATTTCCCAAATAAATGAACTAATAGTTCTGTGTCGTTTGGTTTGTTGGATAAAATCCTCGATCATTTGTTCATGGTCCTCTTTATTGGAACCAGATTACAATTTTATGAATTCCTGTTAGTTTTCATAAATCAAGGATATGTAATTGTTGTTGGTGGGTGAAGATGCATATAGCATTCTGTATCGTGTGCATGTTGTTGCTTAGTTTCAGATAATTCTATCAGTGGCCCATGATTATATAGCATAGTCTAAGATAATAAAGAGGCCATTTGCTAGGAAAGCAACTTCTTGTAAATAAAAAGCGTTGTTCCAAGAATTAACCCGATTATTGTAAAATATTTAAAGAGAATGACACATTAGCCAGGATAGTATTGTAGTATAAGATATTTTTTAAAAATATTTCTTTCCTTTAAAATATATTAAAATAATTTTTTTAATTTTTAACATCAACATTTTAAAATCATTGAAAAACATTAAAAATATATCAAATTAATATTTTTTCAAGACAAATATTTTTTTTAAACGCACTACCAAATGGTCACTAAATTAAAAATTTCTCACACAATCATGATGATTTTCAGCATTGTTTGTTTGCGAGGTGCGCTGTGAAAACAAACACACATAAAGACCACACGGCAAACCTCGCAAGCAAACACACACACACAGACCTTTGATTTTATCCTTCCATGCTTGGTTTTACTCTTAACAAAAATGTTTAAGTGTCATGACATTTTCATTAGCATATGCTTTTTAATTTTTATTTTCAACCTTTTCACTTTAAAATATGAGTCTTCAACAAAAGATAGGTTGATCAAGATGAATAAATCAACTCAAAATGAAAGTTTCTCAACTTTCAAAATCATTTCGAGATTGTCAAGTACAAGGACAGCATATTCTAAACTTACCATTACAACTGTGGATAAATTGAAAACAGGAAGACGATCATCAGGCTACAAATAATTAACATTGATGCATACTGTACTTGAAGGACTCAAATTCTATGCTCTAAGATGATTAGTATGAAAGAAAGAACAGTACCATGATACATCTGAGACTACAACAAGAGGAATGCAGAAAAGAAAAGCTATTTTGAGCACTAGAAACAAGAAGCACTGCTGGATGTGGAATGAGCCTTTGTGATTTTTGTGCAGAACTAGAGTTCAGATGCAAAGCAGATTCACTCTCTCGGTCGCGCAAGCCAGAGGGAACTAAGAGCTCGTAAACGGGAGAAGTAATCGTGTATTGCGAGGAGAGCACGAGCAGACTGACGGGTGGTTAATATTCGTTGCATTTGCTGTAATGTTTGCTGCCTCAAATTGTCAGCCTGGTTTTGTAATATACATTAAAAGAAAAGTCCTTTTGAGAGATGATAGTACGAATATGGAGGCAAGAAAAACTCAAAACTGTATCTGGTTTAGGAACTCTTGATCAGTATTACAAATTTCAAGGTTCTATGGGATCTCCATGCTTTAGGCAACATACAAAACAATTAGAAGCATACCTGGCGAATAAATCCCTCGAGGGTGCCTAGTTTTCCCATGGCCATGGCCATCTGACCCATGTAATTTGCCACGTTTCCAGAGGAACTTGAGGGGCCAAGAGATCCGCTGGACAATGTCTCAGCCAGGGACTGCTGCAATGCCTCCATCCCTTGAGATAATGCATCTTCTGCCTGTTGGGAGGACTGCTGCAAGTTGCCAATGCCCACCAACTGCTGGTCTGTTAAAGGCTCCAATTGATTCACAAGAAGCTGCAACCATGATCATTAAATTTTATCATGTTCTCCAACAAAAAATTAGATATAGGAATAGTTTGTTCAGCCACGAGCCAAGGGCACTCTAAGAAATGAAATGTGAAAATCAAATCAATCCATCAAAATAACAAGAGAAAGGAGACTAACAAACACGTTGTATGTACCATTTATTGAGGCTATCAGGAAAAGGTCATGAGCTTTCCCTTCTAAAATGCATAAACCAGTGCATACAAATCGTATTCCAACAAAATATAAACTCACAATTTTGCCCGTATTTGCAGGCATACAAGCACACAAAAGGAAGCAGGTGGCTATAAAATTTCTTCTTCCAACCACACATCCGGGGTGAGGTGATGCTGCCCTCTCTGCGGCCCTCAATCCCAACCTTGTCTTCTAAGATTAATTTCATGCTATACAGATAAATCTGTATGTTCACACAAATAAACATGCCCATGTGCATGTCCGAATAATGTAGTGTTGCTGGAGAAACAACTCTTTTACACCAAAAAGAAATTACCATACAAACAAAAACATTTAGAACAGCCTAGCCCCAGAAAGGCCACAAGAAAATCAATTTAGGGAAACGCAAGGGGTGCAAATGAAAGAACCAACCATACCAACTTGCTGGGAAGATAGGCAATGGGATACCAAAACTTGATGATAATATTCTAAAATGTCTGAGAAGTAAAAACCTTGGTTTCGGAGCAGAGGACTAAGAAATTCCTATGCCAGCTTATAAATAATAATTACTCGAAGTTCACCTTTGAACTTCTGAATAGATTTGATGTCAAGAAGAAACTGTGAATCATACCACTCGGGGCTTCAGATCAAAGATTGACAAGTGAAATGGGTACTGGATGGATCCTATATGAGAACCCTAATGATAGGGAATAAGTCAAAGAACCACTCAACCTCGAAGCTTAATATGTGAAGTGATGCACCAGGAATGCTTTTATATTATATTTCTCTAACAGAATATTTGTTATGCAGTCAAGTAGCATCCAGTGAACCAAAGACCTTTTAACTACCAGCATATGGTTATAACAGTACAGTATGAGATTCTCTAACAATCCAAAACCCACACCCAAGTAATTCATAATTAATTGGTTATTTCTACAAATTTGCAGTTTGACACCCTCGCCCTGCTAGGTAGAGCATTAGTAGCATCAATTCTTTATTAATAAATTAAATGGAGAAGAACCAAAAACATACAGTTTTTGCAATTCTTTTTTCCATGCAAGATTACAATACTCGTTTAATACTTGAGTAATGCCACCTCTCCTAGAACAAATCCCTGCATATGGAGATCATTGAAAGCACATTAACCTTACCTTGAGGAGTTCAGATGAACGGAAGCCACCAAGCCACAAAAAACACCTCTCTGCAGGCGTCTTCCACATGCCAGACAGCAAATGGAAAACATCAGCCTTGGCTGCATTGCTCTTCAGCCTGAAAACTTCATCATAATGAGCCATTATACCATCAATGATAATACGAAGTTCTGTATCACCCGTGTGAGAATTGACAGCTGATCTCAGCTCATTAATTTGTCGATTTTGGTCCTCCAGCCATCGTGCATATTCTACATCAAATGCCATGGCCCCTGCAAAAAGATACAGTTAACCAGCTAATGTGTTAGCATGCGAATGTTTGTGAACTTAAACCCTGGAAATGAAAGAACCACAGAAATTTCAAAGTCATTCCAATGTATAAATCTAGAGCTAACATCATGTTCATTGGTTCAATTCAACAGACAAGAATATGTGGAGCTCATCCAACAATTACCAGGCATGAAACATCTAGTTTATTCCCCAAAATGCACACTTTTCAAACAATGAATCTTGCTTAGTGAAGAAAATAGGCATTACCATTTCCACTCATTGAATGAGATTGTTCTCCTGAGCTTGATACGAAAATTCCCTGTATGAGAGAAAATTCAGTGAGATGAGAGACCTCATAATGGGGATGCTTAATGAAGAAACTAAAAGCATTACACAATGTGGCACAGAATTAGCCAAACCTAACCTGCTGCCGTGCCTGTTGAAGCTCCTGTTCCAGTTGGGTTAGCTTCAACCGGCTACTCTCCAGCTGCTGGACATATGCCTAGGGAGACACATGAAAGGATGAAACTCAAATAATTACAAGAGATTTTACTAGGCTGCATGCATTTAGTGTGTAATAGATAAACCAGAAGATTGTGTAAAGAAATTTCACACAGGTAGAATCATAAAAAGTTCACACAAAGGATGCACTACCGGATCTGCTGTAACAAATTATTGCTAGAAAAGGCATGTAAGTGCTTATAACATGTAAAAGTTAGAACTTATTGTTCTGGCACCTCTTTTCTTGGTCTTATCAATTATTTTAAGAAAAAAAAATTACTGATGTAATATTAGAACAAGATTACACCAAGGTAAAAGGTAGGAGAAGATTCTTGAACTCGTTTGGGAAGTTAATTTCTGACACAACCTCACTTTTCTCTTTTAACTCTTTTTAAGTTTGAGGATGAATCCTCTATCATTTTTGGGAAGATCTGGGGCTTTAGGTTCTCACTTTTCTACTGGTTTTAATTGCCTCTATAGTTTTTTCTGTCTTTAAGTTGCCTCCATAGAAAACTTCTATCATATTGAGAAACGATGTTTTCCTTTGGGAATTCTACAAATTTTCTTCCAAGTAGAGATAAGAGAGCTGGACATCAGCGACATCTGGAAATTTTTCTCATAATTGTTCCTTCCTCCTTGCACACAGATCTGACCTCTTCTCATTTTCCTTGGCTGCCTAAATGGAAGGCAAATGTACCTTCAATGTGTACCATGAGTTGGTTCATCTGGGTCACCAATCAGTATATAATCTTTTGGGACAAGCAATTACCCTTCTTTCTGATCAGGGATTGGATAGTTTTTCTAGCATTGCAAAGGGGGTTCTCAATTGTTTTTTGTTGTATTCAACAGGAAAGTGTATTCTTCTCCTTTGCAAGCATTTCCCTACTACTAAAATGTTTTTCCTATGAAGTAAACCATAATGAAGTGAAGCAAAGTCACATCCCCCATGTGCACACATCTTGGCCCATGTTGCCCTTAAACGGGATTAGTTTTTAACCACATTAGACTATGCAAATTTAGCTATTAGAAATAAAAATCAGTAACAATGTCTGAGAGCATAACAATTAAGATCAATACCAATTTGTGTGACAACATTCAATTGCCATTTGAAAATTAACAGGTAAAGAACATGCTGAAAAAAGTTTGTTAAGAAACAAAAACAAGTACAGGTAAAGGATGAAACGTACTTTCTTCCTCAAACGGCTTTTTCTTGCAGCTTCTCTATTTTGAGCAAGCCTACGAAGAGTCTGCAAAGTGTAATCAAACGATCATCAAGTAAAACTAGATGGAGTAGCATATTGTGAGTGCAATTAATATATAACATTTTCACCTTCTGGTCCATTTTATCCTTTGATCTGTCACTGGAATCAGACGCTACAAGAGCTGTAGATAGACTTCCATCAAACTGCACACATACAATTTTTAGGTGTTAGAATGGAATTGATTTGGTCCAATCAATACATTTTCTAATGAGCAGAATGAATGATGTCATTGCTTACTTCATCAAGCAAAAGAAGAGATGCACGTTGAAATCCAAAAGGCAAGAATGTTAAACTAGAATTCTTGATTACAGGCACTTAATAGAAACAAAAATATAATAAAACTATTGAAACAGTGTACCTCCTAAGCAAATTTCTAATTTTACAGAATTAAGTGCTCAACATCATGTCACGAGAGTACAAGGCAAGAAAAAAACAGCACCCTTTGATTTTTATCATCTGTGTCTGCATCTGTTGAGATATCAGTCCTCGGACTAGCATCAGCCATATTTGTCTCCCCCCAGTTCTCAGTATTAACACTTGGTATAGAGACCTGGTTTGACTGTTGAATGTTTTCTAACAGTAACTTCTGAGTCTCCCCCCAGTTTTCTGTACCAACACTTGGTATAGAAACCCGGTTTAACCTTTGAACTTTTTCTAATGGTAACCTCTGAGACTCCACTTGGACAGAAGATGACTGTTTCTGCCAAGTCAGGGAAGAGGAAAAAATTAGTAGAAGTAACCACATGGGCAAATTATCATCCATCTAAGAAATTCACCTTGTCAAAAGCACCACTAGTGAGGGGGTCAGAAGGGATTGCTTGCGTTCTTTCTTTTGCTGAATTGAACACAGCACCTGCAATGGCACATATTACATAAAGGACTTTGCATAGGAAGACAAAAACCATTCAATCTAATTTCACTACTTCATGAAAATTGATGTTAAATTTGTTCTGTGAAACCAAAAAAAAATATTTTCACAAGTATGCTACATCTTGTTAACACTTTTAATTCTAGCTGGTTGTACATTCTTGAAATATCTATTTTTTATGTCCTAATAATATATGCACAGTTATCCATTTCCATCGATCACATAGTTTTCTTTCTTCAGTTTCTTCGTTTTGATTGCATCTTTGTTTATTTATCAAATGCCAACAATCATGGTAGACAATGTAGGAGATCCTTAATTATTTTCTATGCACTGTGATCAGTATTATCTGAATTTTTTCTCCCACTCTCTCTTTCCACAAAAAACTATTGGACATGATTTTTCTTATGATGATTTTCAAAGCATTACTACGTAGACTATTCTCTGAATTGTTGCAATTAGATTGATATGGCTCTTGATTCTGAAATATATTGCAATCCCAGCAAAGATTTTACACAAATAACTTACCTCGACCGTCCCTAAAAGTTTAAGGTTAGCAGTTCATTTAGCAATAAGTCAACGTCAACTGCTCTAGTCAATTCAATTTAAGAACAGAGGATGGTCCATGCATTTACTATCTCGGGGGTGGATGTAATTTGCCCTTATCCAAAAACATTAGATTATATTTTTCTGCGGAATAACAATATTCCTATGAATTTGTTTCTGCACAATTAAAAAAAGAATAAGTTTTTGTGAAAATTTTAGATCACCAAAAAGATATCAGCAGATAAAATTTAATTATAGAATCTACTAGATGAAAGAGCACAACAAGCTGTGCCATTTTTAAATTAGTCCCTTGCATGTTGGATTGCTCAAAACTTACCTGGACTCAGGTCAATAGCATCGTCCTCTAAGAACACCCCAAAATAAGTAGCACAGTGAGGATGGATTGTGCTTCCTTCTACACAACTGAAGCCATAATTGTCACCAAATAAGTACCAAGAATTTGTTGAGTGTTGTAATTTTACAACCAAAAAGTATCGAGCGACACCATCAGTCCAAATAAGTCATACATTATGTTGTGTTTTCATCTTCAAAACCAGTAAAAGTAGATACATCTTGACCAAAAATTCCACATGCATCATGACCAAAAATTTCACAATGACCTTCCAGATTAAACTTTTAGAAACAATAGAGATTATACTACAATTACTGGAACAACAGAGGAGAAAGAAGAAAGGGAGATAGAAAAACACGGTCAGCAATTGAACTGCTTGGGACAATTTCCAACTTTCAACCCAAGACCTAAGGAAAAATGCAAAAAAACCTCTGAGATAGAGAGTGGGGTGTAGGTAAGTACGAGCCTCTCTGCCTTATATTAAGTATTAGGAGAGGAGCAACATCTTCATCTAATCAAGTTGCTCAAGAGCTCACCCCTGTGCAGGAAGCCTCCCTCAGTGCTGACCGTATAGTTTGTTTGATTAATATGTCTAGGAACTTAACCTCTCTCTCACAATCAAGTTCCTCTGAATACTTGCAAGAATATTTAGCATAAAGCAATTTAACTTAAAATAGTTCCCATCATCAGAGCTTGAATGGTATAAAAGCTATATAACCTTGACAGAGTGATGAAGCATGGAAATCATTCATATGTAACTAATGCAGAAAAGCTTTTATGAGAACAAACAAATTATATCACACTCTCAATATCCAGACAACACATTCAAAATCATTCAATGCCAACCTTTGAAGCTATCAATCAAACAAAGAAATTCCTGGTTATTATTATACTCTGGCCTACCAACTTTTGAGACGATGTTTATACTCTGTTATTGATCCACTAGAAATGATTTATGATGTGAGTACAAGACACCCAGAAATGCGTTCAAGTTCTTGAACCTACTATTGGTTACACGTGTGTGCGCGTGTATATATAGACAAAAATAAAAGTAAGCGGAACAGGCACAAAGAAATCCAACTTGAAGGATGAAATAATGAATGAAATGTTCAATTGAAAACATGTATATAAAAAGTAATAGAAGAGGAACTGTACATTGCGTTTGAAATTGGTAACTGAGGATCAAAGCTCGGCATCACTACGGCCTTCTTCTCATCTTCTGCACCAGTTCTACTCCCCATGCATCATCGCCATCTTAACCTCCTTAGTCCCCTTCAAACAAATCAGCACCCCAAAACACTGCCTAGAACAAAAGGCCTGAAGTATCACCAACTTCCTTCAGTAAAAACAATTGAAGAGAAAGGGGAAAAAAAAGATAAAGAAAACTAAAAATATAGTAATAAACAAATATATAAAAAGCCACAATTTCCTTTAACAGAATGCGACCTAGCAATATTAGTTCATATACATAGGACAGAAAAGTTTTCCCAAAACCTAACTTGAAAATCTATTCAACGAAACCAAGCAAACTCCACATTGTCCATCATCCACAATAACAGAAGATGTTTCTAAATTTCCAATTAAATTCTGAGGTATGCAAAGTACCAGGAAATAACCAGATAGCATAATCTTGATGATTTTCTGGCTAGTATTGATAGATTTTAGAATCAAGCAGCATCTGGCTAGCAATACAGTCAAGAAAAAAAGAAAAAGTAGGTGCTTACGGATGTTCTTGCCCAAATCAGCCAAAGTTGGTGCACAAATTGAACTAGCTAAGTCTGAGACGAAGCAATAATTCTATGCATCAGATTCAACAAGACCAAGCAAAAGAAAAAGGGAGAGGAAAAGCAAAACAAACTCGAAGAAATCAAATCAGATAACTCATCAAATGGACACATATGGGTCACACGCTTGCAAATCTTACCATCCAACCTTATCCATCATCTCACATGACATCCAGAAGAGAAATCAAAGAGTATCACTTCAAAACCCTAACTGCATAACTTTCAACGCAAAATTGAATTCAGTATCTACTTAAGCTTGGCCACCCTGTAGCAATAACAGACTTCAAGATCAACCCAATAGGATGGTAAAATCCCTAGATACAGATGCTACTTAAAATCAAATTCATCCATCCAGCAAGCAATACACAATTTGCAACAACTCAATAATGCAGCAACGATGGAGAATGACACTACAAAGCCCAGAGTCCAATATCAATAAAATGCTCTACCAATTCAACAATACTCGGAAGCCAAAAAATGATGGACAAGGGACATAAAACCCTTGATAATGAGCAACTTGTAGAGATCAAAATTCTACCCTAAGATGTGAAGTTACAAACTTTCACCGAAATGAAGCTGAAACACTCCCAAATTCATCGCCTTCAAATATAAAGGAGACCTTGACCGCATCAAGCACAGATTTCACACCAAACTAGCAATACCCAGATAGCCCAAATCAACAAAAAAAAAAAAACCAATTCGAGCTAAAAAAACAAAACAAACTCACTTCCTTTCCTATAAAGCAGCAAACTTTCACTTCATAAATGATTGTTTTCTAGTCAACATCACAACAAAGGATGAAAAAGGCTTAAGAAGGTCAAAATTCCACCGACTTTGCAAACAGGCAGCAAACCTTCACTTCATAAATTGATTGTTTTCTAGTCAAAATCACAAGAAAGTTCGAAACAAACCAAACCCACCTGGGATTCTGTTGTTGTTGATGATTTAAAGCTTTCAACCTTGCAAAATTGTATGTATTCGATTGTTGGAGGTGAGAATAGAGTGATGAATGGATCGTTCCAGTCTCTAGACGTCTTCTTCTGTGAGAAATCTTCCACTTTCCAAGGGCTAATGATTTATTTAATCACTATAATAATGTTTTAGTGCTTTGACATCAATTGTTTTTTTAAAACAACAAATATATCACATTAATGATTAAACTAAAAATTTCAGAGAGAAAACACTGTTGGGAAAAATTTGATGTAATAGTATAGTTTCTTCTTCTAGCGTTTCTAAAATGTGACAATTATATGACACTTTTTTGAAACCTAACATTAATTAAATGGATTTAGTATTGCTACTTATAAGTCCAAATTATTTGATAAAACATAGATATAGATAAATAGA
>Ga0325411_1007767_pt1 | contig 11681 bp, 6 predicted proteins | sample PopdelMetagenome_13_FD_206181 | JGI IMG/M metagenome (GOLD analysis project Ga0325411, IMG submission 206181) | Populus deltoides microbial communities from Bellville, Georgia, United States - Xylem-PdIQD-R4 | ecosystem: Host-associated > Plants > Phyllosphere > Stem > Wood/Secondary xylem...
CTTTGTTAATAGTATGGGATGAAGCACCAATGAATAATAGATGTTACTTTGAAGCATTAGATAGGACAATGCAAGATATACTTGGCTCTTCAAACGTTAATGACCATTGCATGCTATATGGTGGCAAAATTATATTACTTGGTGGAGACTTTCATCAAATCATACTTGTTATTCCTGTGGTAATAAAAGAAGAAATAATTTATGCCTCCTTAACGAGCTCACGATTATGGCTAAAATTTGCAATTCTTACCTTGAAAGAAAATATGAGGCTATCGGATAATAATTTGAATAATGAATAAAAAACACATCTTTGTATTTTTGCTGATTGGATTCTTGATATTAGAGAAGGGAATATTCCTAATATGCCTGTGATTAATGATCTTGATTCATCTCTCATTAAATTTAAGAATTTTTAGATTGCATCTCTTTCTACCAATTTCAATAACGCTTTTACCTACAATCCCAGTTTCTTTTCCTAATGTCTACAAGAGTTTCTCCCTCCCTAAACAATAATAAATTCCTTTTCAAATTCTTAAACTATTTTTTATATACAATGAATTACTTTATACAGGTTCAAGATAAAATGTTTCGCCACAGATGGAAACGATGTTTCCAGTTTTGTTCTGATGGGAAAAACAACTAGGAGTTTTTTTGGTTTTACAACCCATCATTTTGTCTATGATCAGAAACACCAAGATCCTCACATACTTCCTCCCCCTTTTACAGAAAAACTAAACAAGTTTAACGTTTTCCAGCTTAAATTTGGATGATTCAAATCTACAAACAATATGTGTGATATTGGTGTCACCTATGTATTTACTGATGATGATGAACCGGAACTTATTGAGCCATCACAAATTCAACAATTCAACAACATAATTGCATATAACTCTATCTCACAATCACAAGACAACCTAACTACTTCACAACAAGCCAAACACATAACTCTTCTTCCATCATACACTCCACCAACAATCTCTCCTCTGCTTTCAATATCTTACCAAGACATCCACATTCAACATGAAAAAAAGACACTGGCCTTTCAATCAGATTCTAAAGAAAGGTATTTATTTGTTGTCATAGCATATTACTTTTAAATTTTTCATGTCTTCTGACTATTTTAACTATAACATTTATATTGCTTTTTCCTTTTCCCTGTTCTTTATTAATCTTAACCAACAATTGATTGCAGTAGATTATAATCCTCTTTTCTTCTTCACCACTTTTAACGTTTTTTCATATGTATCAATAATCAAAATTTAGATAATCTCAACTCACATTCATGCATAAATCACTAAACAAAGTTACATCACCATTTTATGATCTTTCTCCATGCTATGACAGCTTTTATTTAAAAAAAATGACTTTCTAAATCGATTACGACTTTAAAAGATCTAAAATATCTATGGTTTTTTATATAATCATTTTTATTGATTGAGTATTGATATTCTTTGAATTGGGAGGATAGTTCATGTTTTTTAATTGCTTTTTTTATATCTTCACAAAAACATGTTTTCTTTTTACTATGTCTTTGCCCTTTTTTTCCGTTGGATTTGTCCCTGCATTTGAAAGTCATATAAGCTAAAATGTTTTTTTTATCTTTCATGTCATGTAGTTAGACCTTGCTAACTTTATAAAGGAATCAATCAAGTTTAAACTTATTAGAAAATTATATAACAAATTCTTGTTGATGATATAGGATAGATTTCATAGGTTGAAACTAGGCCATTTATATCTGCGTTATTGGAGAAAAAAATATTTTGAACTTTATTTAGAATTTAGAGGGACAAAAAATAAAGAGACAGTACTGACATGGTAAAGCTATCATTAATTATCATTCTTTTATTCTTATTATTGTAGTGAAAATCTTTAAGAGATAAGTATCAGTTCTCTTCCACTTGAGTAGTAGTAAGACACTAGACATCTTTATTAGCAACTACTGAAAAAATAACTCTAACAAAGAAACATAAATGCTTCACACCGCTTTAAAAATAAGTAATTAGATTTCAAAAACATTCAATGTGTTGTATGCTTTGTTCTTTTGACAAGAACTCATTCACCATCTACTCGACACCATAAAAAAAGTTTCAAAATCAAACTATCACTCAGAATTCTAAAATAAAAAAAAACCTAGCCAATTCAATAAATATACAGTATTTGTAATTTATATAAATACATCAATACTCGATAATTGTTCTTTTATGTATAACAAAAAATCCCACTAGGTTGCCTATTCTAATATACCACTTCACATAGTATAACGTCTTTGTTCTTAACTAATCACTAGTGCAGTAGTTACTTTGCTCTCGGAGATCAAACCATGCCAAAGTATTTTAAAGGCATGGACTTTCAAGGACATGAGATCGTTTGTTTCGCAATCGTCTTCTTGAAAGACTTGTGTGTGTTTGTATCATGTTTTTGCTATGTTTCTCCTCTGCTTTTCATTAAGTTGTGTTTTGTTAATTTGCTATCCAAAACAAAATAATAAAAAATTAATGTTGGATAGTTTTTGTATAGGTTTAAAATTTGCAAAGATCCAAGTTTTTATATTTATAAATTATAAAAATATATATTTTTTAATTCTCACCAATTATTTATATAATTTGATCCCCATCTTAATTAATTTTGTTCATGAGAATTTTTTTAATTGATATGGTTTAATGTTCATAATCTCATTAAAACTAGAGGTCTTCTTATATAGATTATGTTTGTGATAACATTACAGTAAGTTTAATGAAACAATAAATTCGGTGTTGTAATTCAGATGATTGTTTTTTTTTAAATGTATTAATAATAAAATGTGCAATAATATATGTATTTGCAAAATAAAAAATTAATACATGTACTTTTAAATTATTTTATTAGTAACATCAATTTTAACCAGTTTTGTTAGTGAAGAAAACCAGTTTTTTTAATAATATTATTTTAAATATTTTTTATTTTTATAAAAATTTAAATTTACCTGTATCAACCACCATCCAGAAAATCTGAATTATGAGTTTGACGACTTCACCATCATGTCTTGGACAACGAGTTTTTCATGAATTTTTCACTGTACAAAACTGACTTGGAAATAGTTTGACGTGACAGGCAAGAGTTGTAAAAAATCATGCATCTTTCATTAAGTTTTTATTTGCATTAATTGATTTGTTTTTTCATTCTGCGAGGAATAGAAAAGTTCAGTGTTTGCAGTATTTTTTAAAAAAATTGAATTGTTTTTTTGTTTTAAATTAATATATTTTAAATATTTTTAGATTATTTAAATATGATGATATTAAAAATAATTTTTAAAAGATAAAAAAATATTATTTTAATATATTTTAAAATAAAAAATACTTTAAAAAATAATAAAAAAAATATTCCAAGCACCGTCCAATCCATTATTGAAGGAGTCTTTTATTATGGACAGTTGAAAAGGACTGGGACTTCTCAGCTGAATTAGATGCATAAAGTAGACTTGCATCAAATTCTGGGACAAATCATTCATGTCGACGTAGATCTCATTAGCCTATACGTACGGTGACCGTTTGGTTTTTTCAATGTTTTTTTTTTTTTTTTTTTTTAAAGTGTGTTTGGTAGTGTGATTGTGGTTGCTTTTCAAATAGCTTTTCGTGTCAAAATACATGCCAATAATTTTTTTTATTTTTTAAAAATTATTTTTGACATCAGCACATTAAAATGATTTGAAAACACTAAAAACATATAAATTTGAAGTTAATAAAAAAATAAAAAATTTTAAATTTTATCAAAAACGCTTTTAAAACGCAGAAATAAATAGGCCTAAAAGAAATAAAATAAACCCAAATAAGTAAAACTTGATATAAAATTAAAATGAAGAATCAATAGCAAGCTTAAACTTAATTTTGTTGTACTTAAAATAATCTTTTTATTTTTAATTTCAATATATTAGAATTATCAAAAAAAAATACTAAAAAAATCAATTTAATATTTTTTCTACCTGCCCTGGGAACGGGAAGCCATCTTCTGCGTCTCTTAAAGCACATCGCATATTAAATTATTGCGTATTATTTAGGAAGTATTATTTTTAGCATAGCTTGGTAATTGTGATTATGCTTTTTCATATCTAAAATTAGAGGAGAGCTTCCATCTATAACACCCAAAAAGAAAGTCAAAGATCAGTGGCGGCTGTTTCACCCAAAGAGGTAAAAAAATCTGGTTTATCTGCCAGATGCAATGCTTGAAACATGATCAAGGCTCTGCCCAGCAGTTCCTGTAGTAGAGCAAAAGAAACCACTACAGCCAGATCCAAAGATGAAAATCATGTTCCTAGCGCCGCGATGGGAAGAATGGCATCTGTATAGTGAAAGAATAATTGTGACGTTAGAGACAGAGAGGAAATGATAATAATGGGATCATGGAACCAAAAAGGGTGGCCGTCAATTACCATAAAAGACAAAGCATGCAGGCGCAGCAATGGCTGGAATGGTAAAGCAGCCTTTGGCTGTGAATTCGAGGTTCGATATTGAGGAATGTATACTGGTTTGATGCAAGGTAACATCTCCACCATTAATTTCAACACGAAGAATTAAAGCTGCTTCTTTAGAAACCTCCCCGTGATTAGTTTAGATGCAAACAGTACTGAGTTCATCTTTAGAAACTTGGTCGCGCATATGAAATATCATCACCTGCTAGCACCTGGGCAGGCTCTCCTCCCCATTTCAAATGGAATATTTTTGCAAATGTTACTGCTGTAAGATTGAGGTTTGATATGAAGTAGGATATTTCTTGATTAGATATGATTGAATCAACCTTTAAGGAAAAGAGATGTTCTTGGTGGTGGGTATAAACTCAGTACTGTAGTCCCACCATGTCTTTTTCAGAAGAAGCAAAACCCTCCTTATTTGATGATGATGATCCAGCATCAAAAGAAGCCATGGAGTCATTAACTTCAACAGAACCCCTTGAAGAAACAAACAACCATGACTGGCAATCAAGAGGAAGAAGGAGAGTGTGGGGGCTCTTTTTCTAATTTAAATTAACACACTGTTAAGTGATAATAATTTGGACTTTCCAAATTCTGCCCGTAATAACAGAAGATAATAGTACCATCAGCCATGCAAGCTACCGCCGTCTTTCTAATTGTGGTAAGGTGATAATTCAATATGTTTTTTATTTAAAAATATATTAAAATAAATTTTTTTATTTTTTAAAAATAATATTATAACAATTTAAAGACATAAAAAATCATTTTAAATAAAAAAATTTAAAATTTTTTTATATCATGTTGCCAACCTCTACATGCGAATTGAACACAATTTAGTTTTGGTTCTTAGATTTCATTTTTTTTACATGAGCTGTTTGCCTTAAGGGCTGTGCTTTTTAAGCCTTTAAGGTCCATAATTTCATACCATAAATAATGTTGGTAGCTGCTCGTCGTGTTTATTTTTGTATTTTAAAAATATTTTTAAAAAAATTAATTTTTTTTATTTTTTATTATTTTAAATTAATTATTTTTAGTATTTTAAAATCATTTTGATGCGCTAATATTAAAAATAATTTTTAAATAATAAAAAATTATTTTAATATATTTCTAAATAAAAAGTAATTTAAAAAATAATCACAATCATAATTTCAAATAGGACTTCGAATTTATCCAATCCTATATGTGTATATATAGATACTACATATTAATTTAATAAAAATTGGTTGACTAAACTATTATGGGTCAACGTTGTTTTACTATTCTAGTTATTACTTTTCTACCATTATTCTTTATTTTTATCTTTTTTTTCTTAATTTTGAGAGTTAATTATCAATTAGTGCCTTTGATTTATTAGAAATAATTTAATAATTTGTATGATTTTGTGTTCGTTAATAAATTAGTTTTTCCTTCTTTTTTCAGTTATTGAAGTGATGGGTTGTCCGGAATTGAGTTGTTTTTCCAAAAATAATCATTTTTTCAAGTCAAGAATTTCAATTACGAACAAAAAATACTACAAAATACATGCACTTAACTCGAGTATACTCCAAATGGAGAAAGCCACCTAAATGCTGCTGGAAATATAAGAATATAAAACCTTAAAGAGTAATATTATATACATATAGACCTCTAGATCCAGCGGACCACGTACTCTTTTAGCACCTGTACAAGTGGCAGTTCCAAAATTCAGTTTTTCCCATCTTCTAAGGTAGTCTGGGAATGCTTGCGTTTTCAAAAAATTTGAATTTTTTTTTTGTTGAAATTTAATATGGTTTATATATTTTGGATCGTTTTGATGTGCTGATATCAAAAATGATTTTTAAAAAATAAAAAAACATCATTAGCATGTATTTTGACACGAAAAGTTATTTGAAAAGCTCCCGCAACCACACTGCCAAACACGCTTAGTTAGTAGCAAAGACGCGTGAACCGAAGAGACAGGTGGAAGGTGGGCAGGAAAAAAAAAGAGGGTTTAATGACGCTTTAATGGTTTCAATTTTTGACAAACACTAGATGAAACTTTTATAAAAAAGACTAAAAATTAAAAATTAAAAGTACAAAGATTAAATAAAAAAATTAATGTATGATAATTTAGGATCGAAAAATGAAATTCAAAACAAACAAGACTCTTATAAAAAGTTTAGGAAAAGAAATAATCATGAAATCAAAAAAAATTGAAGTTGAAGTATAAAAAAGAAAAACCAACCTATAAGGTTGACATTCCAGATTTTTTTGGAAAACTAGAACCCAATGCTTTTGAAGATTGGCTAACAGCTATCGAGGATTACTTCGATTGGTTTGCTGTTTCAGAGGATAGAAAGGTTCGTTATGTTCGGATGAAATTAAAAGGCCATGCACGAGCATGGTGGGGGAGTGTAGAGGAACAATTGCGCCGAACACGTAGGCCAGCAATTTCTAATTGGGAAGAGATGAAAGAGAGACTGAAAGAAAAATATTTGCCCATTGACTATGAGCAGATGATGTTCGAGGAGATGTTGCAACTCAAACAAGGTTCATTAAGTATTGATCAATTTACAGATCGCTTCCACGAGTTGACTGTGCGTAGTAGGGTTGTGGAAACTGAACAACAATCTTTAGCCCGATACCGCACCGGGTTATACAATGACCTGCGTAAAGAGATGTGGACTGCACGATTAATCAACGTGGAAGAGGCATATCAGTTGGCACTCCGTATTGAGAAACAACTAGGACCTTCTTAGGACGAGAGAGAGACAAGAAGAAGAAAAAACAAGAAAGGCTTACCGACAATAAACTATCTTATTTCCATCGACACGAGCGACACCATCAGGAAGAGTATGTGATGGTGCTTCTAAAGACACGATAGAAGGGCATTTTCTACCATCGGAAGCGCCGCTCAAAGCGCGTGGGAACCTCCCACACGCCAACAACTATTTGCATTAAAAATTAATTAATCAACCTTAAAACATGATATTGCCCTCGGTGGTCATGGAATTGACAACAAAAAAAAAAAAAACAGTGTGAAAAGAACAAAAGGTCCCTAGATGCTTGGTTTGATTTTTTTGATATCAAGGATAGACTTGATTTTTTTGATATCAAGAATAGACATGTCATTCAATTGTATTTTTATAAATGAAAAAAACAAAAACACCCTTCTTAGCAAGTTTTTAAAAAATTAGTCTAGGAAATAATTAGGTCATTTTACTATATTAAAAAATATAAAAAGATAATTATACTCTCGGTCAAATCTATAATGACTAATGAACTATGTAAAAAGATCAAATTCCTTTAACATCAAACATTTTTTTTGGAAGAGCATAATTATAATTACTTTATTGTAGTGAATAGTGAATTATTTGTGTGGACAGTGAATCACCCTTTATATATATATATATATATAAAGGCCTTAATTCTCTATTTTTTAAAACAAAAGGAGATATTTATTTAATCATGTGTTGTTCTCCCTATTTTTTTCATTTAAAATCATATGTTGTGTTTCATTAATGCTTAGGGCAGAAATAACAAATACAAAAAAAAGACAAAAATATATTTAATTAAAGAAACAAAGATAAAAATATAAAATAAATTTATATACTCTTAAAATAAAAAATAAAAAAGACATATCTCTTGTATTTTTATTATTTTCATCTCATTTATCTTAAAAAAAAAGTAATAACACGATACTAAATATTTTTATCCTCTTTAAAGCAAGGTTGTCAACTTTGTTCTGTTTTGTCCAGAATGGCCAAAATATTTCATACTAATTTTAAAAAAAAGAACAATTTTCATCTCATTTGAAATCTTGGTTCGTTCCGGATTTTTCAGATAAATTCGACCGCAATGTTCTGGTTTCATTTCACATGTTCCGTTTCGGGCTTGGAAAGTCATTGAATCAAACCCAAACTTCAACTTATTTTAACCAAAACAAATTGTAAAAATATCATACAAATATTAATAACTCCATTTTCAACTACAAAACAATCTTTAATCAATCTAGAAATAAAAAAATCAAACAAAACAATAATAATATTATGGATTCTAATCTATTTTTTTGGCATAGTTAAAGGGTAAATTCATCTTCATTGAACTCCCCTCTCGTAACAAACCTTCATTGACACCAATATCTATTACATTCTTTCCATTTCTTTGATTGAAAAAAACATGAGTTGCACATCTTTTTTATAAAATGTTAAGAGATCAAAAAATCATTCTCCATTAATATCACGATTATAATATAAAAAGCACTGGATTATTTTTTATTATCTTTAAAAAAAATATGACCTTCTCGTGATATTGAATGAGTAAACTGAAGGGAATTTAAAGAGATGACAAATAAAATTATAATTTAATTAAAAGTTAAAAAATATTAATTGAATGATGTTCGTATATTAACTTAAATGTGATACTCAAATTCCAACTCCCTCTCCATTCGTTCAAGAATTAAAACACTTCCCAAAACAGAGACAGCCTTGCTTTAAAGTATCCTAGATTTACTCAACCTTGAACTTAAATGCAAAAACAGAGTATCAAACTGCTTCTCACACCAACCAATAGCAATAACACACATAGCATCCCACATTAAAATTCTTACCTGCCTGAAAAAACTCCGTTGTCCTCCTTCCCAATATAAAGCTGCCTAGCTAGCTGAGCCATTGCTACAAATACCATCCATCAAACAAATATATCCCATCATACTCTTCTCCCTCCGTCTGCCCTTGCTCCTCCGCCCCCTCCCTCCATTGTTTTCTCCTCTTCAAACATGGTTTCTTGCAAGGAGGATCAAAATTTGGTCTATGACATTAAACTATCATCTGCTGGACCGGGTCGTATTACTGGTTCGGACGTGATTCACGAGCCCAATGGCATGGACTTGGCCATGAAGCTTCCCTATCTAAAAGGTGTCTACTTTTTTAACAGCCAAGCATGCCAAGGATTGACCATCATGCAAATTAAGGGAAGCATGTTTTACTGGCTTAACTACTACTGTACAGTTTGTGGCCGCTTCGAGCGAACGGAGGCTGGACGGCCATACATGAAATGTAATGACTGTGGTGTGAGGATTGTAGAGGCTCGGTGCAGCAAGACTGTCGATGAATGGCTAGAAACAAGGGATTGCTCTCTTGACAATCTTCTTATATACCATTCACCTATCGGTCCTGAATTATTTTTCTCTCCTTCGTTTTACATGCAGGTAATTAATGTTTAATTCATTTAATTATGCTAAACATGTTTACGTCAAGAATAAATCACTTTCAAAATTAATTAAGTCATGTTCATTTTTCTCGTTATTTATTGTTTGGAATTGTGTTGCAGGTACTTTTCAGTTTTTATTTTATCTTTTTAAAAATTTTAAAAAATAGTAATTAAGTGCTTTTTAATATATATATATATATATATATATATATATATATATAAAGAGCAAAAGCTCTTGGATGCTGGCTATGATTTCATGAGGTATAACCTCATGGAAGTTATTGTGATTACCCAATTGTATAATTAATTAATTATATAGTTTGGTCTTCTAAGACTTTTTGTTGTTTAAGGTAACCAAGTTCAAATGTGGAGGAATGTCCATGGGCATAAGCTGGGCCCATATAATTGGAGATGTGTATTCAGCTTCAGAGTGCCTCAACTCCTGGGGCCAATTCCTGGCTGGTCTTAAGTCTTATGGGCCTTTCAAACTCACAAAATCACCCACTGGGCTTGAACATTCCAAGAGCCCATCTGTGGGTACCAACGAACCCGTTTCTCTGAAACAGGTCGACCCGGTTGGTGACCTTTGGGTAACTGCCAATAACTGCAAAATGGAAACATTTTCATTCCATTTATCTGCTTCACAAGTATCTCAATTACACTCAAGAATTTGGGGTCAGAGTGGAATTGCCAAGATCCCTTTTTTCGAGTCGCTATGTGCTATAATGTGGCAATGCATAGCCAAAGCTAAAGATGGGCATGAGCCTAAAGTTGTCACTCTCTGCAAGAAAGATCCCAACAACCCTAAAGATGGGATTTTGAGCAACGGTCAAATTATAAGTTCAGTCAAGGCAGATTCCTCAGTTGTGGACGCAGATTTGAAAGAACTGGCCACGTTGCTGGTTGATCAAGCCACAGAAGAGAATAGCCAAATTGAAGAGGTGGTGGAAAAGGATAATGGAGTATTTGATTACATTGTGTACGGTGCAAATTTGACATTTGTGGACTTAGAAGAGACTAATTTTTATGGACTGGAATGGAATGGACATAAACCAGAAGCTGTGCACTATAGCATCCAAGGTGTTGGAGATGAAGGAGCTGTTATGGTACTTCCATGGCCAAAAGATTCAGGCACGGATGGCAACATTGGAAGGATCGTCGTGGTAACTCTGCCTGAAAATGAGGCAGTGAAGCTCAGATTTGAGCTGCAAAAAAATGGTCTGATGCTTGAAGATGACATCGATTCCTGAATGCCTACAAGGCTGATTAAATATTGCCTGAAATCAGAAGTACTGTGTGTAGTAGTGTTCAAGGTTTAATTAGTTTATGATGACCTGCATATTGTCTACTAATGCTATCCTTTGTCACTCCAAACATACATAAAATATGCAAGAAATTCACTTAGTAGAAAGTCTCGGAGTACTCAAGTTCATGTATCAGTAACTCCCTCGTCTTTATTGCCGGAACTAAGAGCTTTACGAGGATTACCCTCATGGATTAGGTTAAGGCAAGATCATTCTCTTGAGCTGGACTGTAACCCATCAAATTTGTTAAAGGCAATCCACCATCTTCAATCTCCATCAGTTCTCCGGCGCAGCCGTAATTTCTTAGTGGATTTTCTTTGAAAAATAATCATGCCTGCCTCCTCCAAGAAAATCAAAAGGATAAATTGCTTTATGGAAATATCTAGTGCAATTATTACGATTAATCACACGTCATGAAGCAACAAACCTTCCGCGTACGCTGTTTGATATCACGGGTATGTTTTAAAGTGTTTTTTTCAGTGAAGGTATATTTAAATAATATTTTTTATTTTTAAAATTTTATTTTTAATATTAATATATTAAAATAATTTAAAAAATAATAATAAATATTTTTAAGACGTGAAAACAAACTCTTAAGGTTGCGCCTATGATGCAAGAGACTGAAAGCACGGCACTCGCACAATAATTAATGATTATGTTAGTGTCTTGTCTCTTTGAAAAAGTGTCAACCCATCATGAACATGTGCGTGCAATAAATTATAATATTTTCATATATTATTAATTTAGAGTGTCAATCCCTCACC
>Ga0325411_1007768_pt1 | contig 11679 bp, 5 predicted proteins | sample PopdelMetagenome_13_FD_206181 | JGI IMG/M metagenome (GOLD analysis project Ga0325411, IMG submission 206181) | Populus deltoides microbial communities from Bellville, Georgia, United States - Xylem-PdIQD-R4 | ecosystem: Host-associated > Plants > Phyllosphere > Stem > Wood/Secondary xylem...
TGACAACGACTGTGCAAGAAAACCCAGAAAAGTAGAGTGGAAGTCGCCGTTTAAAATGATATAAATGCAAGCAAGTTGATGAGTTGTCTTCTTCAAAGGCACGAGCTATGGAAAAAGCTGTAGCATGTTTTTCCTCGTTCTGTCTCTGACTCTCTGGCTCTGGGTAGAAAGTCAATACGGAGCTTTAAAAATGTACTAGAGGACAGTTGTGGAGAAATTATCAAGCAGCGCCTAGGAAAAGAAACGTCTGGCTGCTTAGGAAACCAAGATTTATGAGTTATTGCAGGAGTAGTTCTGGACTTAGCTGAGATCAATCATCACAACGGGCTTGCATTTGATACACTTCTGAGAGCCCCAAATTATATCATGAAACTGCAAATTAACACTTCAAGGTAATCAGAGCTGCCATCATTTTCACCAACAACCATGCATGATCATGAAGCTATCATCAAGGATACAAGGATATCACCAAAAACCATTGGCGTCCTATCATTATCATCGTTATCATCACAATAGTCACTGTAAATGAGACAAGTTTTTTGTTCAGGAAATTATTATTCTCCATGGTCATGGAGAATTTCGTTCATTATTGCATATATCCAAGGTCATGGCCAACTTATCCTCCCTCGAATATTTATTTTCCTCGCTAGCTAACAAATCCCAGAGAACAGAGAGGAAAAGGAAGGGTTGTCATCATTTTCATGTGGGTCTCCTTTATAATACACGGTGCTAGCCTTTTAACAAAGTAGGGCTGCATGCATGGTGAAATGCCCCTCTTTTCCCTACAGGAGTGCCTTGCAAAAGCAAAACACTTTACAGAATTAGTAATGGAAACTATCCTTTTAACCAAACTGATTGATTCTAGTTTGAAATTTAGGGTTTGATTAGTCTTGTTAGACTTAAAAGCCAAATATTACCTCCAAGTGATGATAGAAGAAGAGGAGGAATGGGTGTTTAATGTCTGTAATAGAATTAAACAATAACATCACAACTCATGGCAGAATTCGAACAACTCGCCATCACTGTGCATAGCGGAATCTCTTAGTTGTATGCTTTGGCATCCTTCTTTCTTTCTTGTGTTAGTACAACAGAACATTCAGCTGCAGCACTATAGTTTTGCATTTTTAAGACAACGCGCACATCTGAGAGTCTAGAACATCTTAAACAAAAGCTGCTTTCTCAACTGTTCATCATTGCAGGTTGTAGTGATGATCAAATCATGGCCGTAAAATGCAGGAAAAGGCAAGTTTTGTTAGTTTTATTTTTCTTCTTTCTTTTTTTAAATGTCATTGATTCCTCAACCTTCTGTTTGACGATTGATGCCATTCATAGACCTTTACACTGTTTAGCATCATGGGAGTAATGATTCCACAAACATAATGATTACGTTATGGAAAACCCTTTTCCTTCCCATGTGTGGTGCACTGCTGCCCTTTAATTTTCGGCTATCCCATGTTGTGTTATCATTTTCCAACATTTCAACTTTCCGGAGATCTAGCTGGTAATGTATATTTAGAGAGGGACCAAAATTATTGTATTTTTCTTCCCATTTTCTTCTGGAGATAGACCTGATTATGCAGCTTCACGTGATGGGATTTCATGCAATAATTTGTCGATTCTTTTAAAAATGACCTCAAGATCTCATTTTTAAAAAAGTACAAATTTAATTGCTACTTGTGTTTTCTTTTTTAGTACACTGAGATGCGTTGCTTAAAACCCATTTTATCTGTTTTGGTTTACTTCTACTGCACCAAAAGAGAAAAAAAGTAATCTGATTTTAGTTCAAGATAGCTGTTTTATTGTTGTAAATAATGAAGACTATTTAAAAGGTTTTTATTCAATATTAAAAATATATAGTTTATTTTTTATAAATATAGAGTATATATAAAGTTTTTTATTCTACATTAAAAATATAAGATCTTTATCTAATGTTTATATAATGAATTTTGATATGGGATAATTGTTGATAAGAACTAATTTAACGATCAAATATTACAAAATAAAAAAACTAGAAATCAGGAATAAATTTATGAAAGATTTTGGTATATTTCTATTCTTAGTTTTGCATCCTTAAACATGATTGTTATTGTACATATGTATATATACAAGTTCTATTCAATAAAAAAACTGCACTGTGAATTGATACAAAAAATTATCTCTAAACTACCCGGACATTGTTGACATGGTATCAGAGCAACTGATCCAAATCTAAACCTTTTTCAAATAACAGACAACCTATAACAATGACAGAACCAAACCATGCTCAGATTAAAACCACAAATTCCAGAACCGACACTTAAACCAACTCTACCTAAAACCCTGACCTGCCAATTGTCGTACCTGAAATCAAACTTAATGGCCATAATGAGTTGGTTATGACATTACTCGTTAGGACACTCATCATTTAGCTATCTACAATATTTATTCCCTACTTTATTTGAAAATGTACTTCTCTCTAGTTTCAAATGTAAGGATTGTATTCCGGGTAAAAGTCATCAAACAAATTACCCCGTCAGTTATAATAAATGCAATACACCATTTGAGATTATTTACTCTGACATATGAGGTCCTGCACCTGTTATGATTGCTGATGGCTTTAGATGGTTTGTCACCTTTATTGATGACTGTATAAGGGTCTTTTAGGTTTATGTGTTGAAACATAATAAAGATATCCTACCCGTTTTTCAGAAATTTATCACCCTTATACAAACTCAGTTCTTTATGGGCATTAAAACTCTTTAATCTGATAATGAAGGCGAATATATTAGTCAAGAGTTTAGACAATTTTATGATAGCAAGGGCATCATACATGAGACTACTTGTCCACACACTCCTTAGCAGAATGTAATTGCCAAACAAAAAAATAGACACATACTATAGACAAGACGTACCATAATGAAAGCTGCCCATATACCCTAACAATAATGGCCTGATGTCGTGGGTACATCTGTTTATCTTCTCAATTGCATGCCATCCCGAGTACTTAATTTTCACACACCATTCCAGACTTTGGAACGGTATGTTAAATTACCTTCAACACTTCATATACCTCCAAAGATATTTGGTTGTGTATTTGTACATGTTCCAATGCACAAACAATCCAAGTTGGATCTATGTGCTGTTCGCTATGTTTTTCTTGGCTATGGTTCTCATACGAAAGGATACCGGTGTTATAATCCCCTTACACGGAAACTCTATGTTACTATGGATGTAACCTTTCTTGAGACCAAATATTTCTTCAATGAACCATCCCTATCTGTTCTTCAAGGGGAGAATAAACATGAACAATAAATATGTGATTGGGTTCATCCTGACCATACTCAAACAGAACTGGTGATTACTGAGCAGATCAACCACGTCGACTTACATACTCAAGCCACATCGAATAACCCCCTATCCAATATACAACACGACCAAAATCAGAATGTGAGGACAATCCCAACAATACAACTGAGGTAAGATCTCCTGACTCTCCTACATTACCTCATTCTATGACATACAGTTTACCTCACAAGCATAATCGGGGAGTGCCCCTAAACCGATACTCAACAAAAACAGAAGGAAGAAAATTCAAATACTCTATTGCAAATTTTTTCTCAACCCATAACATATTAGATGTAACAAAGATCTTTATGGGAAAGTGTCTTCAGAACAGGTCCAACAAAGCATTGAATAAGTCATGCTAAATGAACACTGAAAGATGGATGTCTGTGATGAAATGAAGGCTCTCAATAATAATAATACTTGGGAACTAACTACATTGCCAGATGGGAAAAAAATAGTTGGATGCAAATGGTGTTTACTGTGAAATATAAAGTAGATGAGACAGTAGAACAATACAAAGCGAGACTGGTAGCTAAAGGATACACACAGACATATAGCATAGACTATCAGGAAACATTCTTACCAATAGCTAAATTGAACACAATACGAATACTCCTATCACTTGCAGCAAACCTAGACTAACTTTTATATCAATTTGATATAAAGAATGCATTTTTTCAAGGAGATTTAGATGAGGAAGTGTATATGGATGTTCCTCTTGGTTTTACTGGAAGAAAAGAAAATATAGTGTGCAGGCTTACAAAATCACTTTATAGACTGAAACAATCTCCTAGAGCGTCGTTAGGAAGATTTAGCCTAGCAATGCGGAAGCATGGATTTAGCCAAAACAACTCGGACCATACACTATTTCTAAAAAGAAATGGGGAAAAATAATAGCTTTTGATTATTTATGTTAATGATATGATAGTCAAAGGAAATGATGAAGAAAGAATTCCAGAATTACAAAGGTATCTAGCAAGTGAATTTGAAATGAAGGATCGTGGTGAGTTAAAGTATTTTTTAGGCATCAAAGTATATAGATCAAAATTGGGCATATTCCTCTCACAAAGAAAGTATATATTGGACCTATTAGTTGAGATAGGTATGTTAGATTGCAAACTTGTGGATACACTAATCATACAAAATCATTATTTAGTAGAATATCTAGATTAGGTTTCCATAAATAGAGAACGATATCAAAACTTGGTGGGAAGACTCATCTACCTTTCACATACACGTCATGATATTGCACATGCAGTCAGTTTAGTCAGGCAATTCATGCACAACCCAAGTGAAGTATATATGGAGACAACATTGCGAGTACTTGGATACTTAAAATTCTCTCCGGGAATAGGAATTCTTTTCTCAAAGAATGATCACCTTAACATCATTGGTTATACTGATGTAGACTGGGCTGAGAATTTGATTGATAGAAAGTCTACGTTAGGATACTTTACCTTTGGTCGGGGAAACTTGGTGACCTGGAAAAGTAAGAAGCTAAATGTTGTTGCTTTATCTAGGGCTGAAGGAGAATTCAGAGGGATGACCAAAGGATTATGTGAAATACTATGGATAAAAAGGCTACTTAAGAAGCTAGGATATCCTATAGAGACTAAGATCAAGATGTACTGCGACAATAAAGCCGCAATTACTATAGCCAATAATCTAGTTCAACATGACCGAACTAAACACGTGGAAATATATAGACATTTCATCAAGCAAAAACTTGATGAGAAGACTGTGATTTTTTCTTTTGTCAGATCTGAGGATCAATTAGCAGATATACTTACTAAAGCAGTATCAAGTAAAGTGTTTCATTGCTCTCTCAACAAGTTGGGCATACGAGATATCTTTATACCAACTTGAGGTGAAGTGCTGACAAGAACTAATTTAGCAATCAAATATTACAAAATAGGAAAACTATAAATCAGGAATAAGTTTATGAAAGATTTTGGTATATTTCTATTCTTAGTTTTTCATCTTTAAACAGGATTGTTATTGAACATGTATATATACAAGCTCTATGCAATAAAAAAACTGCACTGTGAATTTATACAAACAATTATCTCTAAACTACCCGGACATTGTTGATAATAATAACCAACAAGAAAATGATAGTAGGCTCGCTCATATAAGTTTGAGCTGAGCAAGAGAAAAACCTTTGATTTCCTTCCTTGCGTACAAGGCAATGCCTGCTCTTTCCCTCTTTTATTTTAAAACTTTCTTTAACAATTACAACTCTTTAATTCCCTACCAGGTCTTTTATTTTTAAACTGTTGAAACAACTTTTTAATTCTCTAATTTATTTCATGCCTGGTTATTACATGTTAGCAGCCAATATATATCATGCATTATTACAATTAAAGTGTGTTGGAAACCATTGTATTTTCTTGTGTTTGGAAAACTTGTTGGTATTTTCTTTCGCTCTTGATTTAGTTGTTTTTGTGACTCTTGTTTTAAAGAAAGAACTTGTTGAATCTTGAAGGATAGCCTTGAGAAAATATTCTTAAAGACAATATCTGTACACGTAGCTCAATTTTTATTTTCTTTTGCATCGTCATATTTTATTTACAACATTTCTTAGGATTGAAACGTATGAATTTTCCCCTGCAAGATAGGTATCACCCCAGATTACAATGAGGTCCGGAATGGCAATGCCAGAATATACGTTAATGCAGATTAAAGTGCAGAAATAATATTTGTGTTGGGTCAGCATCGAACATGCTGCCAGAAAACATTAGAAAATGCCATGCTAAATTTATAGATAAGCATAAAAACTACATTCCTCTTTAAATATTTTACTTGGTAAACAACATCTCAGACCCAACCAATCACAAGCAGCTTCACACGATTTGTAATCCTGTAGATGCCTTTTTATCAATTATGCAGTATTTTCATACAATTTGTGTCCATTTCATGGATACAGACACAAAGTAATTAACACGATAATTATGTAATAGCAAATATACTTTGCTAGCCATTAATTAAAACTCAAATCACAAAACAAGATCGAGGTGATCTGAATCATCCACGTGTCAAAGAACCAACACCTCTAGCGATCTCATGCGCAGCATTGAATCCTAAGCACCCCAATAGACCTTGCTTGTAAGGCAAGAACGTTTTCCTTCTCATTTCCTCTGAGACTGCCCGGTTCACTGTGTAATGCACCTCATGAGCTGATATAGGCCCTGATCTCCTCCTGGCACTCCCTACACTATCCGTGGATCGAAAGCTAGAATTCTTGACATCCTCTGTCCCTTCTTTTTTGGACATGACTGAAAATCTTGTTAGCTCATCACTGCAACTTGTTGTTCTGCTACCTTCTGATGCACTTCTGAATAGCAATAAGTCCTTTAGCTTCCATTTCTTGTACCTTTTCGATGTGAATGTTATCGCGGATAAGATAGAAGATGTGTAAGATGATTTGGGGGTGATTTTTGTTGAAGCAATAGAATTTGAATTCTGGGAATTCTCTTCTTGGTCAAACATGATGTCTGAAACTCTTAAAGGAGATAAAGATCTGCTTCCTTTACGTATAGAACCAGCCGAAAATGAAGAGCCACCGTTTCTTCTGCCTCTTCCACGTTGATTGGGTGCTTGGCCTTGTTGATTAGGTTGTAGTTTAACCTCTCTTTTACGCGTCTCTTCAATGGCAGCTTGAAAGGGGTCAAATCCCTTTGTGGTTCTTGATATTGGAGACCTTGGAGAAGAAACTGAGGAATCATAGCCAGGTGGTGGCTTCAAAGGCTTGATCTTGCCACCATCAAAGAGTTCTTCAGCCGATAAAGAAGCTCTTTCTAAATGACCACTAAAATCGAACTCAAAATCTTCATGAAAAGCATCGTGATCACTATCATTCCTGCTGTTGTCTTCTCTTTGGTTCTTGGATTTGGGAGTTCCAGGCTTCTCTTCCCAGTCAAAAGGGATCATTGAAGAAGATGAATTTGTAGAACGAGTAATATCATTTAGCTCCCTGCAGAAAGAAGAAGTACGAGTGGGGCTTGTTGGGGCACTCAAGAAGAAGTTTCCAAATCTTTGAGGACTTGAAGGAGCTGTCATGTAAGGAGAAGAACAAGTGCTATCGAAGTTGAAGTCCACAGGTGGCACTGGCATCACAACTTCCATTTCCATTGATGGGGTTGCCGGTTGTGTGCCAAGGTTGGTTCGTGCGAGTTTTGGGGGCTGCCAAGGCTGAGATCGGTTGAATTGTGTGGATTTATAGAGGGAGTGAGAAAGACATTAATTAGAGAAGGAGGGAAGGGAAGGCAAGGAAGGAGAAGGGAAGGGGAGGGAGATTTGACTGGAGAGGGAGATTTGTCATGAGTATTGCGTGGAGGCGGCTTTATAAAATCTATTAGTTTGCTTACATATTTATTCAAGCGTGTGTGCGCGCGTGCGTGTCACAAATTGTAATTGTCTTTTCATCATTGATGTTGTGTTGGTTTTACTCTCCAGTTATCTACCTTTTTACTTTATTTTTTCAACCAACGTAATTTTAATATAATTTAAGGTATATTTAGAATTGTGGCAGCGTTTATAATTTAAAATATTTTTTATTTATAAATATGTTAAGATAATATTTTTTTATTTTAAAAAAATTATTTTTAATATCAGCATAAAAAAAAATTTTAAAATATAAAAAATTAATTTTTAAAATTTAAAAGAATATAATTTACACCGTTTCCAAACAGATCTAGATGCTTAAATACATAATTAAAAAGAAAAAAAAAATTACAAATGTCCACTTATAACTTGTTTCAGTGGTTGGCGGTTGAATTATTATTTTGTTATTTAATTTTTTAATTTTTAATTATTTTTTATATTAAAAAATATATATTATTTTAATATATTTTTAAATAATTTAAAAAACAACAATAAATTATAATGTTTTTTTTTCCTGGCCAGAAACTGCAGTCTAAAACAGTGAGCCAACAAAAAAAAGAGCATTATCCTTCACAGGGGACACAAAAGTAGTGGGATTTGAATTTGAGTAAAATATTAAAAAGCAAAAAAAAAAAAAAAAATACATGTGAATCAGATTCTTTGGAGCATGGAGGACAAATGAAGTTTAAGAAGGGGGCATAGTTGTCTTTACACTAAAGAGAAGTTCCTGTCATCTAAACCCAAAAGGCCACCTAAGATTTGTGTTCTCACTGTCGTTTCCAGGCCATTTCTCATGAGACTGACTGACAAGTCTGTCATTATTGGATTGGTTCATCGGGACTACAAGCCCTTTTCCCACCACCACCACAACAATAACAATAACAATATTATTTTATTTGTTTTTTAAATTTTAATTAAGAAAAGCAATTTTAGCCGATAGATACTAACCTAACCAATACATAAATAGTTATCTTATTTAATAAATAATAAATAAATTATAAATATTATTAAACTCGACTCGAAATTCAACGAATCTAACATGAAATACAAATTCATAAAACATTTAGATTTTTTAAATATAATGTGATGTATACATATCTTGATATAAAATACATATATATGAATAATATTTATAAATATTGTTTAACTATTTTTGTATTGATTAATAAATAATAATAGATAATAATAAAAAAAGGTATAAATATAAAACAACCCACTCCACGGATACTATATATACACCGGATCGAATGATTAATGGTCTCTTGAAAGCGATGTCGAAGTTAAAGAGTGGTCAAATATCTGCGGCCCTCTTGTTATCAAGATGCAGCAGAGTTAAGTTTTTTTTCACTGTGTTTGATCGTAATGCAGTGTATGTGTGTGTAGCACAAGAAACATCGTTCTTGTTGTTTTAGGTTTACTGTAACGTAAGCTGGACGGTCCCTGTCATTTTCCAGGTCTCTTCTTCTCTACCATGTTGCAGCATGCAACACGCTCTTTTAGTACCCTCTTCTTCTTCTTGTTTTTTTAAGAATCTTAATCACTTCAATTCATTCGGCATTAAGATTTAAGGTTGTTGTGCGATGGATCTCTATCAACTCTAACTAGTTTGGATTAAACTGATCATCGGTATAGATGTTGACAGCAGCAGAGAGTTGTCGACTGCAATTTACTCATACTTCCTTGGAGTATGCAGAACATTGCTTTATGTCTGGTCATCTGATGTAAAATCTTCCCCATGAAGTGACAGGAATGAACAGCAATCAGCACTTGTAAGGCCAAATGGTAAATCGGATTGAAAACAGAAGCATGGTCACCTGGTCCACTAGTATTTGAGTTTTGGTTGGGTTTTAATGGATGGTTTTGGGAGGCCTGAAACTTTTCCCTTTTCTCCTTGTTTGTTTTCCTTCTCGTTAGCACTTGTATTCTCCTGGCTACTGGTTTCAATTTTGTTTTTGATCTTAATGTTCGGGAGAGTACTGGTTCGGGAGAGTACTGATTGTTTTTTAAAATACTTCTTGTTTTGAAATATATTAAAATAATTTAAAAACACAAAATAATAATAATAATTTAAAGCAAAAAAAATTAATTTTTTTCAAATAAAAATGTCTCCTGTGGCTTTTTTGTTTTATTTTTTGTGGTAATGTTAAGTCAGGGTTTATATATATATTTATTTATTTACTTTTTTTATTTTTATTAAACCAGCTTAATTTGAAGGTTAGTTCGGAGAAATTTGATTTTAAAATAGATTGAGGTTAATATAGTTGATCGGCAAAACTCAGATAAGATCCGATCATTTCAACTCTAGATATTTTTATTTTTAATTAAAAACAATATATTTTTTAAAATATTATTGACTAGAGCTATTAAAACTTAAATACGTTGCCCTAGAAAAAGCTACCAAATATACCGCCACTAAATCATATTGATCATGGATGGGCACACGACTGGAAAAGAAAAGTCAGCCAACAACGATATTTTATTTTTATTTATTAAACTTGAATTTTAGAATCGTTATTTTAAATGCATCTTGTCATGAAAATGTCTTTTTAATATCATTTTGATAAATAAAAAAGATTGAATTTTAATCAATCAAGCTGCTTGCCGGTTTATTTGATTTTTATAGTAATACATGTAGCATGTGGGCTGGCAAATTGGAGCAGAAAGGACTCGTTTGGGAACGCGGTTGCGGCTGTGTTTTTAAAAATTTTGAAAAATTTTTTTACTAAAATTTAATATGGTTTATATGTTTTGGATCATTTTAATGTGCTGATATCAAAAATAATTTTTAAAAAATAAAAAAATATCATTGGCATGTATTTTAGCACGAAAAGTTATTTAAAAAGCACCCACAACTACACTGCCAAACACACTCGATGTCTTGAATTGTGTCCGTCCTCTCAACTAATCCTCTCCTCGTTTGGTTTTAGTCTACCAACCTCCATTTTTTCTTTTTTTGTTTTTCAAAATCCTTTTGATCTAGTTATTATAAATATTCCACACCACAGTTGTTTCCCTCTTCTTTGCTCTTCTTTGTATGTATGGTGTTGAAGTAATCGAACGCCAATTAATTTAAAATTGTCAAAGAGGGATTTCTGGTGGAGCAAATATCTGTTTTTTCACCAAGAAGAAAAACTGTCTCGATCAAGGGGCCACTCAATGCGTATAATCCCCCCCAGTGCATGCTAGATTATTCTAAATTAAGCAATCTTTTCCATGCAATCGTTATAGTATGTTATCCTTGTAAGTAATGGAGTTTATGCAGTACTTGACTTTTTAACAAATATAACGTATAAGTGTATATAACTTAACCAATCAGATTCTAGATTTATTTCATAGAGATTACCGGTTCGAATTTCACAAATTTCAGGATCACTAGAGGCTTGAATGTTCGTTAATTTCAGGGTTTGTAAAATTAATCGAGATACACATAAATTAATCCGAACACCCAAATAAACAACAATAATAAAAAGTAATGGAATGGTAGGTGGGCTGCAATAGAATAAGTAATTCACCAAATATAGCTGCATGGTTTTTCATAATTTCCCATTAATGACACTTTAGAGACCGAATAAAAGATGATGTAATTGAGATTTGACCCACGAAAACTATAAAGAAATCGATACAATATGAAGAAGCATGTGATGAAAATAGTTTTCGTCGAGCTTTTTCCTTGAAATTTCTTGTGCCGAAGTTGATAGGGAGGGTACGTGCTTGTTCATGAACCTTTTTATAGTGTAAAACAAGGTGGTGGTAATTAATTAATATCTTATATTAGCTGACAAATTATTTAAAATGCTAAACTTTAACCAAACCTTATCTTAAAATTAATAATGTTGTGCCGAGACTTCAATGTTATATTAATATATTAAAAGAAATAAACTCTTCTTTAAATTTGTTTAAACTATGAATTAACGTCAAGTGAAACTTGTCTGAATGATTCAACAAGAGTGGGGTGGGTGTTCTTATACTATT
>Ga0325411_1007769_pt1 | contig 11679 bp, 5 predicted proteins | sample PopdelMetagenome_13_FD_206181 | JGI IMG/M metagenome (GOLD analysis project Ga0325411, IMG submission 206181) | Populus deltoides microbial communities from Bellville, Georgia, United States - Xylem-PdIQD-R4 | ecosystem: Host-associated > Plants > Phyllosphere > Stem > Wood/Secondary xylem...
TCACCTTGTTATAAAGTCTGACCATTCCATCAAAAAATGAAAAGTCTTCGACCGTGTGCCTCAAGAAACTATGACCTCTACCTATTTATCATGAAGAGTTGAGGTCATGCAACTAGTTCAAAGTATCAGAGTCTGAGCAGCAGGTTAAATTAGTGCCCGTGGACGGTGGATGGGAATGTTTTGAGAGCCATGGTTATTGAAGTTGGCTTGGCTGATCGACCTGGTGACTTGGTGACCTTGCTGAGTTTTTATTTATTTATTTACTTACCTAGTTTGGACATTGATTTTGGATATAGATTTTGTTGAACCTGCTTTGGCTTAAGGGTGACTAGATTAAATTTAGCAAATTAATTTGTCATCTAGTTAGCTTGACCAAACCCAAATGAAACTCAATTGGGGTTAACTCTAAAGAATTTCTATTTTGGACATTGATTTTGGATATAGATTTTGTTGAACCTGCTTTGGCTTAAGGGTGACTAGATTAAATTTAGCAAATTAATTTGTCATCTAGTTAGCTTGACCAAACCCAAATGAAACTCAATTGGGGTTAACTCTAAAGAATTTTTAAAAATTAAAATATTATTGTTTTTTATAAAAAAATAATTATTTTGAGTTAAATTGAGATAACATTATTTTTAATAAAAATAATTGATTTGAGTTAAAATAAGTTTACTTAATATAATATAGTGATTTGAGCTGACAACTATATATTGAGCATCAAATGACTCATGAGTCATGATCCTAGTCTTATATAGCATTTTCAAGTGTAGAGAGATACCACTACCATAGACATGCTAGGAGATGGTGGTGCGTTAGAGGTTAAATTTGGTACATAAACCATTTTTTTATAGTTATTAAACTAGATTAGTGGTTAATGCTATATTGTGAGCTAGACTAAACATTTTGTAATGTAGAAAAAAGATGTTTAAGTGATGGTAATGTTTTTAAAAAAGTAAAAAAAATTTAAGAGTCGGTCATTGACTTGATTGGATTTAATATATATACTTATTTGATTTATTGATATGATAAAAAAGGCAATAGTAAAAGATAATCTAACGAAAAAATTAGCATGAGTCAACACGAGTTAACCCGTGACCCAGCATAAACGTGACCTAGCATAAAAATTGAAATAACCTCATAAAAAGAAAAAAATAATGAAGCCTAATCTCTAACAAACCTAATATTGAAGGATGAAAAAAAAACTGTAAAAAATGACCTAAAAATTACTCAAGTCAACCAAAATAACTTTTTAAACCCGTGACCTAGCTAGGTCTTGAAGTCGGGATTACCCCACAGAAGAAAAACTAAAAAAAATATTATAAAACCAAATTCTCAATTAACAAAAAGTTGAGAGAAAAAATTGAAGAAAGAAAGTTCCAATAAAAAGAAGGATCTAAAATAAAACAAATAGCAATAAAAAAATGATGATTAAATTTGATATAGAAATAAAATGAATCAAATGTTAAGAGTTGAAAAACAAATCCAATTAACAAAAGGATTTAAAACAAAACAATAAAAAAAATGAGAACCAAATTTAACAGATAAAAAAAATTATTGAAGAGTTTCTTTGTTATAAATTATTTCAAATAAAACAAATAAAAAAAAGATATCAAATCTGAAGAAAAAACAAATTGAAAGGTTTCTTTGAAAATTTATAGATCCATGCATGTAAATCGAGGAGAAGATAAAAAATAAAAAAAAAAGTTATTAGTGTCAAACCAGAAATATCTAAGCCATATGTGTCGTCTATTGATGAACAGACCACCAAGACAATTCGTACACCATTATGGAAGTCACCGTTTAACAGCCAACTACCTGCTCACGTGTCAGTCAAATAGCGTGTGGGGACATTTCACATGTTAGTGTCTATAATGCATGTGCCAACAACTTTTTATTTTTAAATTATATTTTATATTTATTAAAAGATCAAATTTCTGTAAGTTAATTTGATTATTACTAAAAAAATTAGAATGAAAATACAAAAAAAAAAAAAAACCCTCTCAATGTTAGTGGATAAAACCCTAGGCTCTTGTTAGATAATTCTTGTTTTTAAAGATGATTTAGTTAATTTAAAAAAAAAGAAACTGAATTATCCCCTCATCAATCTGTTCCTATTATTGTTAAAGAAATAAAAGAAGTTTTTTTTTAGCATTCCTTGTGTTTGAATCCAAATGCAGCTTGACTTCTATCTTTCTTGTACCTTGAATTTGTATCTTGAAGCAATTGTGCAAGTTGATGAATAAAAACAAGTCAACTCAAAACTTATTATACGCACTTTATCCCAATATACAATTTAAAGTCAATGGTTTTACGTTTATGTAGATGTGACACTCTACCTGTACAAGTAAAATAAAATAATAAAAAAAATAAAAAAAATCTTAAGCATACATAAAATGACCAGCCGGCCCCATCGGAATCCACATTTTAGTGAAAGAAAGTCTTCTCGGATTACCATTCGGCGGAAAAGAATGTACAGCAAGACCATTTTGCCGGCAAGTTATTCAAAAAAACATTACCTGTACCAAATCCCAGTTGACAAGCCGGCCCACCTTTCCTGCGTAATAAAATTGGTCATTTTGCAGCATAATTTCTTTCCTATATATAACCCTTGTCTTGTCAAACATTAGGCACACAAGAAATGGCGTGCTCAAAGAGGTGCAAGAATTTCATATGCTTTCTAGTTGTTCTTGCGCTGGTTTTAACACTCCCCGGAAGTTCTCAGGCTAGGTCGCTGCTGCACATGAACGTCCCAGGATTCCAAGCTCAGAATTCATCACATGAGGCAACTCTTAGGAACCTTGCGGCGATGTTACCAAAAGGTGCACCCCTGCCACCTTCAGGACCTAGCCCTATCATCAACTAATTCAGTTTTAGACGTTCGATGATGGCATTTGCTAAAGTCTCTGCGGATTCTCATGCATGATGAATAGGATGTTTACTAATTAAGAGAGGTTAAGTTATACTAGGTAGTGATGAACTAAGAGAGGCTTGCTATATTCTTTGTTGTCTAGTTTATAGTACTACTGTCTACTCTCATAGACGATTTATGCAAACATACTATATATAGATTCATTATTTTTATTTCTCATACCGCTTCTGCCTTTGGCCACACATTTCTTTTAATTCTAACTATCCGAGTGGGCTGCTATTATACTCCACTGCTTTACTGTTCTTCTTCATAGAAGCTAGAGATCAATTTTGGAGCTCAAATGGACAATCTTCGTCCTACTTGGTTACAGTGACAAAAGCATCAAAGGTATTAGGAGGGATGGGTTGTGTGTCAACATTAGATGGTGTGGTCTTCCTAAGACATGATGGTTAAGAAGTAATCAATAATTGTTGTGTGTCACATTTTATATCAGTTTAATTAGTCAGGTACAGCTAGCAGGGAATTAGCAATTAAGTAGGTATGATTAGTTTTAGTTACAAAACTTCAGCCATACTGATCTCTCTCTCTCTCCCTCTGGGAAAAAAAAATCACTACAAAAAGAAAGGAACAAGATTAGCACTGCTACAGGCAAACAGCATGGCACAAAAAAAATTACAGATAGGAGCTAGCAAAGTAGCAATAGACACAAGCAAAAAACGGGACAAGCTACAGTGCAAAGGTAGATTGAAACTATCACAACAAAATGAAAGCAAACAACAGAAGGAAAAAAAAACCCAACATAACTTCAAGTTTCTCAATATGAAACTAGTCAAACAAAGAGAATAGAGAAGCCACTGTGGAAGCTGCAAAACTCAGCTGCTAAAGATCAAATTAAGCTGAATGTTATATAGTTAATGGGAATAGTTCCTAGCAGAGTACCCGTTACTCATTTAAAAAACAATATTTCTCCTAGTTGTTTTGAAAGAGAACATCATGGAGAAAAAAAATTTTATGTCTACTTTAATTGTGTTGTGTGATTCACATAAAATTTTTGAGAATAATATAAATTATATATTAATATTAAACTAATGATTTTTTAACATGACATCAACTTCTTTAATTGCTAAACCATTTTTATTTGAATTTTATTATTTTTATTTTTTTAATTAAAATTCATTAATATCTTGCAAGACTAAATGATAGTGTACTCTCCATTTGTATCGGCTGTGGAGAGTTTATTTAAAATACCAAGAGAGGCCAACTTGAAAAGGCTAGGTCTTGCCACCATGATATGATATGGAAGATTAAAAGACAAACTTTCTTTAATAAATTATAATTGATTTAAATTCATAAGTGACTTTTTCCCAATAGCGATATAAAATTAGGTTGACTTGTTAATATTAGATGGTAATGCTTCTTAGTTATGGACAGAAGAGAATGCTAGTTAGCATTAAAAACGAGGAGACACAGTTTTTTGCTTCAGAGAAGAACGTAAAGCTAGATGACAAGCTGACCAGCATTTCCTGCGTGGAAAAACCTGGTCATTTGCTGCATTGCTGCTATAGATAACCTGTTTGTCAAACTGGAGGTATTCAAAAAATGCGGTGCTTAAACAAGAATTTCATATGCTTCCTCTTTGTTATAGCTAGGGTTTGTGCTCTTATGCAAAGTTTTGAGGTTCGGCAGCTGCCTCAGAGGAAGATTTCAGGATTCCACACAGAAAACTGAGATGATGCGAGCTTTAGCCTCGGCGCAATGCTTACCAAAAGGTGCTCTATTACCACCATCTGGACCCAGCCCTCGCATCAACTGATCATATCTGTTAAGCAGTGCCGTTGCTTAATAGAGCCTTACAAATTGATTTAAGAACTCAATTCATGGACAGTCCTATTTGGACGTTGCAGTGTCATTAATTACAAGGATTAAGCGCGTTGTGACTTGTGTGCCTTTAAACTCATGTGAATTAGCAGATAGCTTGGTGTTCTTCCTGAGATATAATGATTAAGAAATAAGTAGTTGAGCTTTGTATATATATGCAGGATTTTGTACTGAAAATCTGCTTCTGAATAAGTGCATCAAAGGATTAACATTTAAGTGGGCATGAATAATTTCAGGTACATAATACTTGAATTGCCTCAATGTTTTTTGATCCATTTATAAGGAATGAAATATTAATATCAGTAAGGAAGAAACAAGACCAGCGCTTCAACAAGCCAGCAGTTTCGGCACTCCAAAAGTTACAAAGAGGAATTAAGCAACAGACTAGAAGAAGATGAAAATCATGTCAAGAAGCTAGATTGAAGATATCATGAATAACATGAAAACCAAACAAAAACAAGCTAGAAAAGTGATGACAAGTCTTGTCTATTTTCAGAAACTGAAGAAAGAAAATTCTCAAACCTAATCCAAGCCAGCAAGAGACAGGTATAGTTTGAAAGTTTTCAACTTAATCAAGACAGAATGATGGTTTCCAGCACATGAAGCCTCTAGAATTTTACCCAAGCTCGCTAGCAAGAAGCAAGTGTAGTTTGACTTTGTTTACGAAAATATATTTCCTAGTAGTTGACATTCTTGAATGTGTTAACTATCAATCCAACGTGGTGCCACAAGCCTTTGAAGTTATGTTTGTCCACTATATATGATACGAAATATTTAACGATAGACTTTGTTTTATAGGTAATGGGAAATTGTTTAATTCTGAAGTGATTTTGTTCCATGGTGATATAAGATTAATAAAGGTTGACTTCTGCTTGATGTTAGTTGGTGTTGATGCTTCTGGGTCACGTATGGACAGAAGTTGAGAGCGTTTTGTCATGAAAAAAAAAGGGGATGCATTTGGGCACTTTTTGGATTTAGAAATGTCCGGACAGATACTTTATCGGCTAGTTCATTGAATAAATAAATAATTTCAGGCACCCAAATTCTTGTTGACAAGCCGCCCACATTTCATGCAAGCAAAACCTGGCCCATTTTCTGAAGGGCTATATATAACCTTGTCCTGTCAAACATTAGGCATTCATAAAATGAGGTGCTCAAACAGCTGCATGAATTTCATATGCTTCCTAGTTGCTCTATCTCTGGTTTGTGCACTCATGGGAAGTTCTCAGGCTCGGCCGCTGCCTCGGGGGAAGCTTTCAGGATTCCAAAACGAGAACAGTTATGAGGCAGGCGTTAGAACCATTGGGGCAAAGCTTCCAAAAGGTGCACCACTGCCACCATCTGGACCCAGTCCTGCCATCAACTGAACCAATTTGTCTGCTCAACAATAGCATTGCTTATGTTGTGTTGTGTTGATATTTGTCTCTATAGAATACATTCTACGACGGAAACAGTCAAGTTATATTTGCCAGTTATGAACTCAGAGAGCCATTGTTGAATTCTTTTTCTTTTTTTGTATCTTCACCTAAGCAGTACTTAAGGTTGTACGATTTCATGTTGAAAATCTGTCTGATTAAGTACATCGAGGAATATAACAACAAGGTTTTAGGTACATAACTTCTAACATGATTTATCTTACTGAATGAAAAATTTAGACAATAACTAAGCAATTATAAGACTACAGAATGGAGGTAAGCAGCAGATTTAGCACAAACAGGAAATCTTATGCCACAAAGACATGAAACCATGATCAGGCTCTGTTGAGAATAAGATGAATGCTAACAAAAACTATTTAGATAAGTAAACAATCAAGTACTGAAGCAAATAAAGCAGCAATTCCTAACAGGAAAAGCAGCTGCAAATTAAAGAGTTGTATCATTGGATTGTCCAAGCTTCCTTTGCAAAACCTTTAAATTCATTCCTTTTGCGAAAACAATGACATATATTTGATCCAATTAAATACAGTAGACTTGTCCCAACATCTTTTTCTTTTATTTTTTTGATGATTGAAAGGTTTTCATTTTCAAAAGATAACAAAAACAGGAAATGTTTATGCTACAAAGAGTTGTATGTTAAATAATCCAAAGAAATAAAAAGAAATACAAAAAAAAAAAGCTAGGGTTTCATTGATATAGCATAATATAATCAAAATAATCAAAAGGAATAAGTTTAACCTAAATATAAAGAGACTATTTATAGGTTAAACAAAGGAAACTGAAAAGAAAATGTAAAGATTATTCTACCCTTAATAAACAATAAAACAAAATAACCATGTTTCTCTTAACATCTCCCCTCAAATTCATGATGCGGCAGCTACAAGTATCGAGAGTTTGCCAACTAGAAAACAAAAACAGGAAATAGAATGAGACTTGGTAAAGAAATCTGCAAAGAAGAAGGAACAAAGGGCAAAATAATGGTGTCATGCTTGAGATGATGACGAGTAAGATGACGATCGATCTCAATATGCTTAGTTTATTCATGAAAAAAATAAGTTGTGAGCAATCTGAATAGAATTTTGATTGTTACAATACATAAGAATGGGATGAGAAAGAAAAACTCTTATATCTGCAAGTAACCAACGTAACCAAAAAATCTATTTGGTAGTAGATGTCATAGCACGATATTCTGCTTCGATTGAAAATTGAGAAACAATAGTTTGTTTCTTGTTCTTCCAAGAAATAAGAGAATCGTCCAAAAAGATATAGAAACCAGTAACAGACTTACGATCTATGAGATCGCTGTCATGATTAGCATCATAGTATGCACACAGCTCTAAGGAAAAAGGTGGATGGAAGTAAAAGACTCTGAAAGACTATATCCTAAAGATATCTCAAAATACAAAGAGCATCTGCCTAATGAACAGTAGTAGGAGAAGTAACAAACTAACTAACAACATGAACAACATAGACAATATTTGGACGAGTAATAGTGAGATATACCAAGCTCCTAATAATAGTATGGTATAAAGTAGGATCTGACAAAAGTAAACCATCAGAATAAGAATACTTTGCGTTAACTTCAATAAGAGTATTCACAGTCTTATTATTAATATGTCTAGTTCGCTTAAAAATATTGACAATATTTTTGACTGAGAAAGAAGATAACCTCTAGGTGAGTAGACTACTTTAGTACCCAAGAAATATCGTAGAGAACTCAAATCTTTCATTTCAAACTTCTAGCTAAATTTGTCTTCAAAACTGAAATACCATTAATATCATCACCAATAATATTCATGTCATCAACATATAAAAACATAATGATATGACATGTATCAGTGCACTCAACAAAAAAATAAAATCATGACTACTAGAAACAAATCTAAATGAATAGATCACAATATAAAATTTCTCAAACAAAGCACAAGGTGCTTGTTTAAGATCATATAACGCTTTCTTGATCTTGCAAATATATCCAGATTCATGTGAAACACTAGGAGGGGGACATCATATAAACTTATTCTTGAAGATCTCTATTTAAGAAGACATTTTTAACATCAAGTTAAGAGACATGCCATTGAAGAACCAAAGCTACTGCAATAAGAGTACAAATAATAGTCATTTTTGCAACAAGAGAAAATGTCTCCTCATAATCCATACCATACTATTGAGAGTATCTTTTTGAACCAACCTAGCTTTGTATCGCTCAATAGACCCATTATAATTAGTCTTGATCTTATACACCCATTGACAACCAACAACACTCTTACTAGGAGGTAGAGAAACTAAATCCTAAGTATCTATGCAAAGCTGAAAATTCCTCATTCATAGCTTGCTGCCAAAGAGGATAAAGAATTTTCTTTTTATAGAAAGAAGGCTTAGAGAGACAATGAATAAAATCTAAAAAGAAAGTAAAAGATGAAGAATAACAAGAATAGAAAAAATCTGGTAACTTTATGGACTTATGAATGCATATGGATTAACGTAGAGGTGGATCCAAAATCTCAAACGAAACTTGAGGGACCATAGAAGAAAAATGAGCTTTAGGTCTACCGGAGAGTAAAGTGGCAGTACCTGCAGAAATATCGGTACGAATTGGTCGAGTAGAATGTAAAGGTAATGGGGCTAAGAACATGAGAATGGGGATTTGAATTACTAGGAACTCTAGATGATAAACTATCAGAATCCTTAGAAAAATGGATCTATATGAATAAGATCAGATCTAGTCAAGCTATGAGTAGTGGATGGAATAAAAAAGAAAGATATATGCTCAAGAAAGATAACATGACGAAACACATAAAATTTCTGAGTTATTGGATCAAAATAACAATACCTCCTTTTACCTTTACCATAACCAAGAAAGAAACAAATAACAGATTGAGAGGACAAATTGCTGGGTTTTTTTTCATGAGGATGAAGAACGAAACAAGTACAACAAAAAACTCTAAAGAAAAAATAATCAGAGGCATACCCATACAAATTTTTAAAAGGAGAAAAAACTGAAATATGAGAAGATGAAATTGTATTAATCAAACCTACAGTAAGAACAACTTCATCCCAAAACACACCAGGAACAGAAGCAAACAACAAGAGAGAACGAGTAGTTTCAACAATGTGCCTATGTTTTTTTCAGCAACGTCATTTTGCTCAGGAATATCTGTATATGAAGTTTGGTGAATAGTTTCATCTAGGGTAAGGAACTTATAAAATTTATTAGAGTTGTATTCTCCATCCAAATAACACCAAAAACATTTGATAACATCAGAATATTGAGTTTTAACATGAGTGTGAAAGACTATATATATTTTAAAAAATTTAGATTGATGTTTCATTAAATAAATCTAATAATAACAATAATAACAAGTATCATCATTGAAAGAAAAACATAATATCGAGATATTGAAAATCTCATCAGCCTGGCTGCTTGACAGCTTGTGTTGGGGACTTCGGACTAGCAAGGCTTCGTCCAGAAGTTTCCCATCAATTATCTTTGGAACAGACCAGCTCCGTTGGTTTGAAAGGCACCATCGGCTATGCAGCACCAGGTGCGATTAGAAGTATTTTCATTAGTGTCTAGTTCTATTTTTTCAGTTTATGATCTAAGCTAAGGCCGTAAACAACTATTTGCATCTGTTCATATGAGTTTTGCAGAGTATGGTGTGGGCAGCGATGTGTCAACTTACGGGGATGTGTACAGCTTTGGCATCTTGTTGTTGGAGATGTTTACAGGAAACGGCATGTTTAAAGATGGGCTGAACCTTCACAATTACGCTGAAATGGCATTGCATGGCCGAGTTTCGGAGGTTGTGGAACCAATATATACTTCTCCGAGAAGATGTGGAAAGTAGTATCCATTCCTCTCATAGGATGAACCATATTGAAACTGGAAAAATCCTCGAATGTCTGATTTCAATTATCAAGATAGGAGTTGCTTGTTCTGTTGAGTTGCCACGAGCGAGGATGGATATGAGCATTGTTGTGGCCGAATTGCATCGAATTAGGGACATCCTTTCTGGAACCAGGATCCGTGGACAGCTTGAAAACGTTTCATTACGCGAAGGTAAATTTCTATTATTATAGTGTAACTCCCGAAGAAATTAAGATTATTAATGAATATTTCTAATTCTGTACTGCTGCATTCTGCAGGTGCTTGAGTCCATTACATTGGCAAATGAAGAGTACGGTTCAAGGAGGAGTAGAATAGCATTGACAATGAATAATATGGTTATCTCTTTGAAACATTTTCCTCGTTTATTTTCTATGCATATGTTTGCTCAAGAGCTGTACTAGTGTGTGATAGAAATGGGAACCTGTAATATATATTATGGTAATAAATATCAATATTTTTGATACCCAGATATCCACCAATGACATAGATGAATCCAATGATATATTAAACCCTTGATGGGTCAATTCAGTGATCCGGAGACTTTGTCCAACCAGATTTAATAACTTTATATTATAATGCTATTAAATTGAATTAATTTAACCCATGAATTATCAAGTTAATATTTTATCTCAAAAAATTTTGTTCCTAGGTTTTTCTTTTTTAATTCCTTGAAATTGATTTAGTCAGGTATCATTTGAGTTTAATATAACTATATCAATATTCAAAATAATTCAAAATAAAACTTTACCTAATTTAAACTACAGGTCATCAAATTGACCACTGGACTAAGTGGGATTCAATAACTCCATATACAAATACACGTCAAAATAGAAAACAGGAATACCTCAATTTAATATTAATATGTTTGGTACCGTGATATATTTTTTAAAAATAATTTTTACTTGAAAATATATTATAATAATTTTTTAAAATTTTTTATTTTTAATATAAATACATCAAAATTATATAAAAAAAAAAAACACTAAAGTAACATTAATCTCATGTTTTCTATACCAAATACATTTTAAAATGCACTCAATTATAGATAAAAACACAATGTTAAATATCTTCTTAGTCTTAACCTCCGCCTAATGACTCTTTCACTTAGAAAAACTTTATTATTATTATTAATTAATTGTCCCTTTTTTAAAGAAAGTTTTGATATTTTTTTCTTCAAATTTCCATTTAATTCACTGTTAATAAAATGTTAAAAAAAAAAACCAGACATGTAACTAGATCCATAATGTCGGGCTAGTTGATAAGAATTAGCCGTAAAATACGCAGGAATTAGTTAGAGAGTACAATACACAGTAGAAATGTTTTTAGTAAAGGGACCAACTAAATAAAACTAAAATAATACAGGGACCACATTAATAAAATGCCAAGAACACAACCCTCAGATATACGATTAATCCAGAGTTTTGATGGCATAAACCAAACCAAATTGGTTTTCTTCCTAGCCTTAAACCCTAACTTAAAACCCTGTCTCTATTTCCATTTATTCCCTTGCCCTTACACAAACATCAATTCTTTCAAACACATTCACTCAGAGAAATAATAATGAATCTTCATTTCTCTAGAAAATTATTTTCTTTACTTCCTCAAAA
>Ga0325411_1007770_pt1 | contig 11679 bp, 7 predicted proteins | sample PopdelMetagenome_13_FD_206181 | JGI IMG/M metagenome (GOLD analysis project Ga0325411, IMG submission 206181) | Populus deltoides microbial communities from Bellville, Georgia, United States - Xylem-PdIQD-R4 | ecosystem: Host-associated > Plants > Phyllosphere > Stem > Wood/Secondary xylem...
CTCTCTTTTCCTCACTTATCCCTCTACAATGGAAGACGACGACGAGTTTGGAGATCTCTACACTGACGTCTTACGTCCATTCTCTGCGTCTCTATCCTCTGCTCCCCAACCTCTCTCCGCTACCTCTTCTCTCCACCGTCCGATCGATCTCAACGACGCAATCAAGGACGATGACGACGAGATCCTCCACGTTGTTTCCCACCGTAACCCCTCTGCTCCCTCCAACCAAAATCCAATCGAAATCACCGCCTTTTCAGCTCCTCAAGTTGGGGTTTTGGGAGATGCAGAATCTCCGATTAAAGGTTCGATTGCCGAGGACAGAGATTTAAATTTTGATATCGAGGATGTTAATACTGGGATTCTTGAAGATTCACGACCGATTATACCTGGATTGATGGAGGATGATTCTACAAAGATTGAAGCTTCTGCTGTGGTCAGTGGCGGCGGCGGAGGGGATTGGGAGGAGGACGAGGAGAGTGACAGCGAGGATGATTTGCAGATAGTGTTGAATGATAATAGTCATCCTGGTGGGCCCATGGGGATTGACAGAGAGATTGGTGATGACGACGATGATGATGAGGATGGGGACCCGCTTGTGATTGTTACGGATGGGGATGGACCGAATCAAGCCATCGAGGAGGGTGGCGGCGAGGATGGGGTTGCTGCTGCAGGAGGTGGGGCGGAAGGGGAGAGGAAGGAAGGAGGAGAGGCGACAGGGAAAGGGAATGCAGTGGTGGGACCGAAGATTGGGTATAACAATCATGGGTATCATCATCATCCGTTTCATTCTCAGTTCAAGGTCAGTGTTGTAGTTGTTGATGTTATATGTTGAGCTTTAAAAGAAAGAAAGAAGAAAAGCTAGATAGGACTTTTGTAACTCTTGTACATATGATATGAGTGGCTTTTATACTTTTTTTCTTACAAATGTATGATTACTTGAAAAAGTTGAATGAGAATTCTTGAATTTACTTGATTATGCTTATGAATTTTATGTGGTTTTTTCATCGCAATACTTCTTTCTGCTGACTAGATGTGCTATCTGGCTTCAAGGTTAGGGATTTCCTAAATATTGCGAGCAGTTGAGTATTTAATTGGCTTCTTCACTCAATCCAATTGTTGATATTTCTCACCTAAGTTTTGGTGCCAGGGCAGCCTACACTTGTGAAGAATTGTGTAGTCAACTGATTGTCCTGGGTGAAACATCTCTGGGATTTTGTATAAATAATCACTCGCTAAATTCTTAGTTTAAATGCAAATGATAAGAAATTCGACAAGTGTTTTCTAATTTTAAGTACTCCTCGGATGCTCCTGCAATAGCATTAATGCCTGGGAACAGATGCAATGCATAATAATGCTAGCACAAAGATTACATCCCGCGGACAATTTTGGGATGCCAACAAACTTTGGTATCGATTCTTCCAAGATTTCATGATTTTCTTTTTACCTCCCCTATACATGTGTGAAGCGTTTGATTACGATGGGATCTTTTGCTGCATCTTGTCAGAATGCCCTGAAGTCGGATTTGTTTTTTGTTCCCTGTGGATCACAATAACAATCTGTGATTATCAGTTGGAAGAGGTGGATTCTTACAAGGATGAAAGTGATCGAGATATCTTTATTGTTGATGCATGGAGAGCTCTTATAGCTAAGCATGTTTCTCAATGCTTGAACGTGTCAATTAAGCTCATAGTTGTAACTTTTATCTGGGTTGATCTATTGCATGTGTATAATAGGGGTACTGCTGTTACATGAACAGTCGAGAAGGTAAGTAATTGCTGGGGATATTTGGATAATTTTGCACCATTTGGTTATAGCCAATAAGATGTGCGTATAATTTTGCAAACAAATGGCATGCAGCCTATTATTGATGTCGTGTGAGTCCCCCCGAAAAAATAAGTGATGCATCTAGCAATGACATAGAAATGCTTTTATTTCTCGTATTAGTTGGTCATGTAGTCATGAGCCATATTGAGCAAAACTCAGTTATTCCTCTTTGGTCATTGAATCGTCTAACTTAAATTCAACAATTCCACTGACTTCTGTTACGTTTTGAAATTGGAATCCATAAGTTTCAGGAGCCATTCTGTTGAACCTGCTTAGTGATTGATTTGAAAACTTGTAATAGCCCCAGCAGTCAAATCAATGTGTGGTTTCTTGCTTGGTCTTTTTGAAACTATCCTAGCCATCTTTGCTCTTACTGTTCACTTCCTCCTTGATTCCAAGCTGTAAAGGTGCCTCCCTTACCTTCAGTTTCCCATCTTGCCTGTCTCTGTGCAAATTTTTTCATTTTCTTGCAAGGGAAGAGGGTAGAATATAACTTCTTTGCTGTTATGGATTCTATCTTGGGCTTGAATTTCACAACTAACTCTACGAGATGGCATGCTTAGCCTCAGTTTTTTTTGTTTCTTGTAAGCAGGATGTGTTCTTTAACGCCATACAAATTCTAACAAGATGAATTGGTTGACCTTTTCAAATGTTTTGATTTGGGTTAATTCTGTTGTTTGTTGCTAGCGTGATGGAAAGTTAGACTTTAATTTTGATATGGTTTATAATCATGAATTGAAAGGTTGATTTTTGTGAGCCATGCTTAACTTTTGCCAGCTTGTAGTTTATCCATGAAAATAACATTCACTGTTGAGAAGTTAATTGTGTATGAAAATTTTTCTTCACCCGCAATTGTTTGATGCCTATGGTTACTTTTGTTTTTAACTTGGTGGGCTTGCCACTTATTTCATTTCATTTCCTTGTTAACACTATGGTTTATTTTCTTTTTTCATGCAGTATGTGAGACCCGGGGCAGCTCCGATGCCTGCAGCTCCTATTGTTGGTCCTGGAGGAACTCCAGGTCAGGTTCGTCCTCCCATGAACATGAGTACTATAGCTGGTCGTGGTAGAGGTGACTGGCGACCAGTAGGAATAAAAGGTGGTCCTCAAAAGAACTTCCATCCAGGATTTGGAGGCCCTGCTTGGGGTGCAGGGCGGGGTTTTGGCAGTGGACTGGAATTCATGCTTCCTTCCCACAAGTAATTTTCACTTAAATTCTGCTGCTGGTTTCTTTTTACCACTAAGTTTCGTTACATTGTTTTGTTTTTATGAATATCTTGCATTAATTTGTTTGCTAAATATTTGTTTCATTTACTGGATTTTTGTAATGTCAGTACTGGTTGTATTAGTCAATGCTCTGTATGATCTCTGCAGTACCATCCTGGGCTTTCATTGCTTTCCTTACAATCTCTATTGTCAGCTTCTTTTTTCTGTCTTACCTGCATATTTGGATAACATAGGCAGTGCTATGGACCTGTGGTCAAAAGAAAAGCACTGAGCCAAGAATATTTTTTTATTGGGTATCAGTTGTTTCATCTTCTCATCTCTCTTTCTCTGTGTTTAACCCTCTTTCCTCTCTAATTTTTATTGTAAGAGAAGCGTCTCTATGAGCTGCTCATTGTCTGTTACTATGTTTCATTGGTGTTCTGGCTTACTATTTGCTAGAGAGGTTCAAAATTTCATGTTATAATAGTAACAAATGACAACATCGTCGGCAATAGATCAAAACCTTCCATCCTTACATGGTTCTGTGTCGGTAACATGTAGTGTCCATCATTTGATCTTTTGGGCCCTGCATTGGTCCCATTGATGGAAGGTAGGATGCATTGGGTACAGCCGAATACGCTAATACAAATGAACGATTTGAAGACCTATTGGTTCTAACAGCTGATTGCAGAGTTGATCATTCGTTGAATAATTCTCGTGCTATAGATTCTACCTTGGGTTTGGTTTAGATATATGTGTTATTAAAGCCTTCACAAAAGAAAGACTAATTTAGATGAATGATTTTTAAAGTATTTTTCATTTCCCTAAGTTCCATAAAATCAGGTGAGCTGGAGCAAGTTCTAAGGCATTCTTGCATTAAGTACTAGACAGATTTATGGTTGTCATATGAGACCTGTCATGGGTTTGTAGATGACATCAACCATAAAATTGGATTTTTGGAGGGTTTCCCTATTCCAAAACAACCTGTTGTTTTTCCCACATGCTCTCTATTAGATCAAGTATGATCTTGATGATGTTTCTCGAATATAGTGGAAATTGAACTTAACATTCATCTTTGTAGAACATAATATTTTCAAACTGATTGATGTAACGCCTCGTAAAACCTTTATGAAACATTGCTGAGGAACTCTGTACCCTATAATAATATGCAGGAAATTGGATTTCAAATCAGCTCCTTTTGCATGAGACACAGAACATTTTGAGATGGTACAAAATGCAGGTGCTGTTTACATAGCCTGAAAGGCTGTTGACTTTGCCCTTCCTCAAAATGAAAATTTTATAAATAAAAGAAATTTTATTTTTAGTATGGCTCCAGCCTAAAAGGCTGTTGATGTTGTCCTTCCTCAAGATAAAAATTTTATGAATAAAATAATTTATTTTTAATATCTGTTAAGGCTGCTAAGATGAGCTGTTTTCCCACATTTATGTGTGTGGAATACCATTAACTGCAAAAGATATTAATTTTAAATTTGTACTTTGGTTAATCCAGATTCACTAATTAGATAGATTAATAAATCAGATGCTGCCTGGAAATTTGGAGATGTTTGAGATTTGACACCTTCTAATTGCCATCTGTGCATGTACTGTACTGCATGAGTTTTTACCTCAGCAGGCTGTTTGTTTGGTCTATAATTGCATAAATTTCTTTGTGGAATGGCCGCTACAGAATGATCCTGACCTAATATGCTTTTAAAATCCTTGGCCTTGTCATGCTGATGTCTTTTTTAGTGAGTTCAAATCCACTATACTTGTGACTGATTCCCAAGATATGCTGTGTTTGCATGTCGTGGCAAACCTGTTGTTTGCTCTTTAATTTGTGAATTGTCCATTCAGTATGGGACTACCATGCATTGTCCAATTGAGGTATGGTGTTTGTCCTGACTCCTGTTGAATGATTATAAAATTTAAATATTATTTTCAGGATGATATTTGATGTTGACATTGATGGCTTTGAAGAAAAGCCATGGAAATATTCGGGTGTGGACGTATCAGACTATTTCAACTTTGGTTTGAATGAAGAGAGCTGGAAAGATTATTGCAAACAGCTGGTATGTAACATATTTTAACTATATTATGTATTAGATAAATGAATATGTAAGACAATTTGATTTCAATTGTGCAGGAACAATACCGACTGGAGACTACAATGCAAAGCAAAATTCGTGTTTATGAAAGTGGGCGGGCAGAGCTGGTAATTTTATGCTTAGGCATCATGTGCTTATTATATGCATGCTGTGGCCTATTGATATCCATGCATGTGAAATGAATGGTATTTCAGTTTTAACTTGATGAAGAGGAAAGTTTCTGATTTTCTATTGCATTCACTTTAGGAGTTTGATCCTGATTTGCCACCGGAATTAGCAGCAGCAACAGGTTTCCGTGATGCTCCAGCTGACAATTCAAATGCTGGAAAGTCAGACAACGCACAGAGTGATTGGACTAAAGGATCTGCTCGTTTCCGGGCCCAAATAGTAAGCTTTGACTTCTATTCTCCTTTTCCATGTATTTAGCATAAAGATTTGACTATTTATTTTTCATAACCAGAGATGAAATTCTGTGTCTTTTTGAGAAGGCTCTCTTTTATCATTCATCTATTGCCTGCAACTTAAATGGATCTGTTCTTGTTGTGTGGCCAGGGATTTATTTAAATTTTGTTCCTTTAAATGATTTGGTTCTTCCTTACTGTCCAAATGATCAAACTTAGTTTTCTATTGTTCCCAGTGGGGCATGTTGTTAAGACCTGGGATTTTCATTTGGAGATCTCAGATCAAATATTGGGAGGGGTGTCTTCGAGTGGGGACTTAGGAATTGGGGTAGGGCTATATTTATTCTGTAGTCCCAGGCCCATTGGCCTCCCAATGAACCAAAAAAACATTGCTTTCTGTAAATGTTTTAAAGATATCAGATCCTCAGATCTGTTGTCAGTTCCATATTGCTTTGAGGATTCACTGGCTGACTTTATTTGCTTTAGCCAACTGGCAGAGCAATACAAGTTGAAACTGGTCATGGTGAACGCGTCCCTTCCATTGAAGGCCGAGCTCCTCGACTTCGTGATTCTGATGCAATTATTGAGGTAAACAAACATTTCTGTCTCTAATTGCTCTGATATAACTGTATTCCTATGACTGATATCTGCGCACTACATATGCAGTGTAGAGTAACTGAAAGTTTCTTTGAACAGATTATCTGCCAGGACTCTCTAGATGATTCCTCCACAGGAGATGGTGTCCAGGATGCAGCAAATGATGAACCTCAAAGAGATGACTTTAGAGGAAGCGATGTAGCCGAAGATGACATGGCGGAGACAGAAAATGAATATGCTGGTGATTTTCCACAGGCTTACAATGATCGAAAGGGTGGGAGAACACCTCACATGAATTCTGCCCGCAACATGCCTGAGGGAGATGGGGTTTCACCCTTCCATCCCGAAGCATCAGCTCCATACCCCCATGCTGGTTCTAGGGGTCACCCTCCTTCGTACCCTGGTAGGGACTTTGGCACTCCTCGTGAGGAAAGGTATGAATAAGGCTATATCATATTCAATAATTCCATTGTGGCAGTGTAGAATATGTTCAAGGAATGTGTGTTTGTTTGTTTTGTGAAGGGCTGGGTTGGGGTTTGTTAAATTGGGAAATTTAGGGTTTCAGATTGATATGGAATGTATAATTGTTTAGGGTTATGCAAATGGTTGGAGAAAAATGGAGCTTGGTGGCAAAATGGAAAAAATAAGCTGCAGGTGTTTCGGTATGGTGGTTAAATGTTAATAGATTTAGGGTTTCTTTTGAGTGGTTTAATGGGTACAGAGTTGAGAAAGAGTTGCAGCAAAGGTGAAAATTAGGGTTGCACTGGTGTAATGATTGGTAGGGTGGCAACGAGAGGAAAGTTGGGGTCTGTACAATAATTATGGTAGTGGCAGAATTCAGAGAAGAATAAGTGTTCAAAACCAAAGGAGAGAAATCTCATAGGAATGCCTTCCACTAAACCAGATACTCTTGATCTATCTTGTGCTGTATGTATTCAGCATCTGCTCATTTTCTCTATTTGTTTTAGTCTTTATATTTCAGATAACAAGAGATTGGCATTTGGACATTTGAAAGCATCTTAAAGAGATTATAATCTTGCTTTTAGAGAATGCACTTAGGATACCATAAATAGTGAGTAGTGGTGCTAGCAGGAGCAGCTTGGCCAACTTTACATGCTTTAGTGAAACATGGTTGGAGGATTCAAAAAGATCACAAAAAATATTGAATTGTGAATTACATGCAGACTGAGTCATGAATAGATGTAAACTGAGTTAATGATTTCTTATTAGAAAAACCAGGAATATGCACATTTCTATGGTCATAATGACACTGCTGTGTGATGCTGCTAGTTATAGTCATTTATTTGGACATTTCCATGATCACAATGACACAGCGTGATGCTGCTAGTAGTTGTCCATTACTTGTCAATATGAAAACTCATATTTGTCTGCCCCATAATTTGGATTGCTTAATGGACCATGGATATTTTTTTCTTTAACCTATTCAGTTATAAATTGTTTTTTCTGATGGTTTTTTTTGTTGTTGGAGAATTTCTTTTAAGTTGTAAATGTCTAACAGACCACAGACTGGCCGTTGTGAATGTTTTATGGGTCAAGAAATTATAAGTTGAAGTTTTCTATTTTGATGTTGGTTTAGCTTTCACTTGTTAAAACTGCACCTGCACTGCTGAAAAAATTCTAATTCTTTCGTCTTCTTCACAGGCAAATGCAGGGAAGATCCCGTGACAGATCACCTCATTTAACTCCTGCTCAAAGCTCACGTGACAAGAAATTTATTGATAATGCGGAGGAAGAATCAACTGAAAGTATGGTTGGTAAACACAGTCTGCGGGTATCATCTCCCATCACAGTTCAGGATGCAAGAGAGTTGAGTTCTGAGAAAAAAGGTGATGCTGAGCCTTTGCAAGCTGAAGGAAGCTCTAGATTGGGAAGGGATGAAATGAGTGAGAATGAAGAAACCACTAATGATACTCCCAAGGATGGAAATATGCACCATTCTACTAGGAAACAAAAAGTAAGTTCTCATGTAGAACAGCCTGCATTGCAACAGCTTGATGATGAGGAAGACTCAAAGGCTGCAAGAAGCAGTGAAAATAGCAAAGCAAGATCAGGCAGTAGCAAAGATTATCAAAAATGGAAGGATGGTGTTGAGGAGGAGGTTGTTCAAGGTGGACGTTCTACACGCTCAGGTAGCATCAGAAGGCACCTTGATGAAAATGAACAGAATTTTCGGAGAAAGGATCGTGATGTGAGACACGAGATGGAAAGAAGTCGTGTCATAATAAGAGGGAGGGAGGATTCTTATCCTCGCAGAGACTTGGATCCTAGCTTGCCCCATCATTTGCATATGAAACATGAGGGCTATGATAGGAGAAAGGAGCGAGAAAATTCTGACATCTCTTGGCAACAAAGAGATGAAGATCCACATAGTAGCAAGCATAGAACTGAAGACAGGAAGAGGGAACTTGGAGATGAAATGGGATCTAGGCACCGGAGTAAGATTCGGGAGACTGAGAGGAGCGACAAAGATGAACATCTTCATCCAAGAAAACAGTTAGAGAATGGCAGCTACAGGATTCATCATGACAAGGATGGTAGTTCACAACACAGGGAAAGAGATGACAGTTTGAAGAGTAGATTTGAAATGGTAGATGACTACCACAGCAAACGAAGGAAAGATGAGGAATATATGAAAAGAGAATATGCTGACAAGGAGGAGATCCTGCATGGCCACAGAGAAAATACCAGTCGCCGCAGGCGTGAAAGAGACGATCAGCAATGGATTAGAGACAATCTTGATGACTATCACTCTGTTAGGCATAAAGATGAGGTCTGGTTCCAAAGAGAGAGGGGTGAGAGGCCGAAGGAAAGGGAGGATTTGTATAGGCTAAAACAATCCAATGAAGAAAACTTACCAAGACGGGAGAGAGAAGAAGGACGAGCTTCTGCGAGGAGTGGGCGTGGTGTGGATGACAAAGCATGGGCTGGCCATCCTAGGGGGAAAGATGAATATAAAGTTTCTAATAAAGACTACCAACTTAAAGATGCTGTTCGAAGCAGTGAACACCAGAAAAGAAGGGACCGGATGGAGGATGAAAGTCTTTCAAATCATAGGGTGCGGGATGATGTTTATGCACGAGGAAATCAGTTTAGTAGTGATGAGAGAAGATCCAGGCAGGAAAGGTCAAGCACTCGCATCGATCCCACTCTGGACACTTCTGATAACCAGAGGGTGCATGAGAAGAAGCATAAAGAAAACACAAGGAAGAACAAAGAATCTGATGGTGGAGATCATGGCACTTTGGGCCCTTCCAGAAGAAACCAAGAAGACCAGAGTGGTCACAGTGATGAACTGGTATTTTTCATGCTTAGCTCTAGAAAAAATAATGAAATGGAGGAGTAGCAGATAGGGAAATCCTCCTTAAGATGTCAGGTCATTGATAAATGAAGTAATATAGAAAAACGTCTTAGAAGAAAATTGTATTAGTGAAGGTAAAAACATTAATACGAGGACATGCTGTCCTTCTAATGACAAAACTGAGCTAAGAGGAACCAACTAGGAACTATCCAAACAGGAGCTTCTCCCTCCCAAGAGCCCTTAAATAAAATGCACAACAGCTGCTTAGTAGATACCAATTCTCTAGACTGCTGTATCTCCAACTGCCAAACAATCCCACAGATACCACATGTCCACAATGTTTTCTCATCCTTTCATGCCCTAAACCCTTCAGGTGGATCAGAATGACCCCCACCCTCCACAAAATAACCTATTTCTCTCTAATCAAGTAGAGCCTGTTCCACATATCCCATGCCGTAACCATGCAAAAAAAAAATAGTCTGCCTGTTACTGAAGCACATACTAAGGAGAGAAAAGCCTTGTGAGGCCATATCACTTGAAGCAACTCTGATGATATATGAACTGATATCCAGCATGTGCAAAAATACTCTTAAGATATATGTATGTGTTATCGGGTTATAGTCTTACACATGCTTCAGTATCTCATCTTTACCAATGCAGGTATAGGGGAGATCAAGGTACATGGGCAGGTAGTGCTGCAAATTCTTAGGGTTATGCTTAGGCATGTCGAGCTGTTTTGACTGTTAAGATTTCTTGAAATTAGTTCACAATGGTGTGCTAGATTCAGATCTGATTTTCTTTATGGAAACTTATTTATTTTTAGATTCTTGAAATTAGTTCACAATGAGAGCTTAGACAGGGGTTTCATTTTCTTTAGGGAAACTATTTTTTTTTACTCTCAGATTTCCTTTAGTATATGTACTCTGTCCCATAGCAACTCATTCGGTTGTCGACTAGTTGGCCTCTTGCTGATTGATTTAGAAAGTGCCTTGAGCTGAGCTGGTGCTGTTCATCTTTTACTTTTGCTAGATTTTAAAACGCTCTCGTGCGCCAGGAAATGGAGATGCTGGGATCTTGATCCAACGGAACTCTTCCAAAAGGCACAAGGAAGATGCTTCCTCAGATGATGAACAACAAGATTTAAGGAGAGGACGCTCAAAATTGGAACGTTGGACAAGCCATAAAGAGAGGGATTACAACATCAGCAAGTCATCAGCTTCCTTAAAGTTTAAAGAGATTCATAGGAGTAGCAATGGCGGATCCTTAGAAGGTAGTAAACTTCCCAATGAACTTCCCAAGAAAGTTGAGATTGTTGAGAAGCATACCAAAGTCGAGACTGTTGAGAAGCATCCTGTGAGCGAAGAGAAAGATGTTGCTGAAGTGGTAAATAAGGATACTGATATGAAGCCATCAGAGGACCGGCACCTGGACACGGTTGAGAAGTTGAAGAAGCGGAGCGAGAGGTTCAAGCTTCCGATGCCAGGTGAGAAAGATGCCCTTACAATAAAAAAGATGGAGAATGAGGCACTATCTTCTGTCAAACCCGAGACCCCTGCAGATTCAGAGATTAAACCAGAGCGGCCTCCTCGAAAACGAAGGTGGATCAGCAATTGAAAGCGAAGTTTGAGAATACATGTTCAAGTGCATTGCTTTATTAATTTTGAGGGCCTTGTTTAATCAATCACCTTGAAGATCCTGTCATCTGCCAGTGATTTAAGATGGCTTCCAGGGATGGCCATGTGCCTTTGCGACTGTGCTAAAATCTCTGTAACCATGTTTTGGTTCCATACTTATTTGACATTTATGTGTACATACTGATAGATGTAACCTTAAACTGGTCACTCACTGATACTGGCCCACGAATTACTTTATAGTATCAATTTGAACTGCATTACTCAGATTTAACCTGCAGCGGGGTGAGGATCAAATACCAGATCCACAAATGCTGTTAACACGATGGCCCTTGCGGAAGCCATTGCCCTTGAGACGAGGCAGTAGTTCAATGTTGGGAATCTTCTGGATATGGCTATGGGTTTGAAAGAAATTTGTATGGAGCACTGGGGCAGCACTTTTGCATGCTGGTAGGGATTTTCACGAACTGGTGATATTACTATTATCTGCATCTTGTATGTTGATTCATCATTCCCAGCCTTTTTATTTGGGGGCAGGATCTGGGAATGCGATCAGAGATCCGTTTTTGTATTATAGGAATTGAGTTATAGGAGAT
>Ga0325411_1007771_pt1 | contig 11677 bp, 6 predicted proteins | sample PopdelMetagenome_13_FD_206181 | JGI IMG/M metagenome (GOLD analysis project Ga0325411, IMG submission 206181) | Populus deltoides microbial communities from Bellville, Georgia, United States - Xylem-PdIQD-R4 | ecosystem: Host-associated > Plants > Phyllosphere > Stem > Wood/Secondary xylem...
ACATAACACATGGAGAGGCTTCAAATGAACATCGTCTAGACAATATACAAACTTGAGGTGATATTCTCTCTATTTTTTTACTTGATGGTGCTTCTACACATATATTTACTGTTTGAGGCAAGAGTTGAAGGCCTAGTCCAATATATATATGGATATATTCATTTTTTTTATCTTTCTTTGCATAATTCAAAACATTTGTTTAATTCCATGGAGATAGTGGACCAAAATGGGTAGCAACAAATGTGATGCATATTGGATGACATCTTTTTGAAATATTGATGTAACGAAATATTGAATGATATTTTTTAAAATATTAAGACTATGAATTATTGAATCGATCTAAGTTAACATGTCAAATCTATAACTTAAGTCATGAGACTATGATAACTCTATAGAAAGCAAATAAAATAACTTATGAATATTAATACCTAATTAACCTAATGTTGAAAGACATAATTTTAAAAAAATTGTTAAATTAAAAAAAGACTAAAAAAACTACATGAGTCAACCCAGGTTAAATTTTCAAAGCCACAACCCAAGTTATAAGATCGGGATAACCTCATAGAAAGAAAATAAAAAATAAAGTTCAATTTCGAAGGAACTCAATGTTAAAGGATGAAATAAATAAAAAATCAAGTAAAAAAAGGGAAAAAAAAACCCAAGTTAACTCAACTAACATGTTAAACCTGTGATATAGGTTATGAGACCAAGATAACTTTATACAAAAATTTTAAAAAATTATGAAATCCATTTCCAACAAATTCAATGGTTAAGGTTGAAATCGAGAGAAAAAAACATGAATTCATGAGACCAAGATATCTCTATATAAAGCAAACTAAAAAATATTTACAAAGCCAAATTCTAAAATAGCTTATTATTGAAAGGTAAAATTGAAAATAAAAAAAAGAAGTTGTTGAAGGATGAAATTAAAAAAAAAAATTCAATTAAAAAATTACCCAAAGAAATGAACAGAGTCAACTCGAGTCAATTTTTCAAAATTAATAAGCCCAGTTAAAAATAATCAATTAAAAAAGGACCCCAAAAAATAAATAGAGTCAACTTAAGTCAAACTACCAAACTCATAACACGGGTCATAAGATTGAGATAATCTCATAGAAAAAAATAAAAAAGTATGAAATTCAATTTCCAATTAACCTAATGTAAAAGGATAAAATAAAAAAATCAATTATAAAAAGAGGGAATAAAAACAAATTAAGTCTACCCATTAAACTCACGATCTAGGTCAAAAGATCAAGATAAATTTATTGAAAAAAAAAGTAAAAATTATGAAACCCCACTTCTAACAGATTTAGTATCGAAGGTTGAAATCAAGAAATGAAAATTAAATCCATGATACCATTAAATAACCCTACTGGAAGAAAACAAAATACAAAGCACAATTCTCATAACAACCTAGTATTAAAAGATTAAATTGAAAAAAAAAAGTTAAATAAAATAATGAAGATTGAGTTGTTGAATGGTTAATTTTTTTTAAAAAAAACAAAAAACTATTACAATGAATATTGTAACAGTGTATAAGAAAAGGTTATGGGCAAATAAATAAAATAAAATAAGTTAAAATTATGTAACTAAGATAATGTTCTTGGGAAAAGCACGAAGCACAAATGAAGAACATCCAACTTGAAGCAAACAACATGACTCTCAAACCAAACTAAATATGGATAAATTGAAGGCACATATATGTTGGAAATCATGGAATAATCAATAATCTAGTATCTATTCACTTTTATTATCAATGAATCATCATAATTTTGCTAAAATGAGTTTTAGATCAAAATCGAAACCCTAGGATTAAAAATCATTTAAACATACTATTGATACGAATAAACACTAGATTATTGGTTAATCATGCATAAGGAAGGTGTATGTGCGAAGAAATGTTCCAGAATTGGTCCAAATTTAGGGGCTAACATAATGTTCTTCCTAAGAGCATAAAGAACATTGTCTAAAACCCAAAAATGCCTAGACATGGCAGTCGCTATGAAGCCAAAAAAGGGGCATTTTTTGCTTCTCAAATATGCTTTTTTTATCTCAACAAGTCACAATATCATACAAAAATATGTTTGAATCTAGATAACTAACAGAAAATATCAAAACATCTAAATCAAGCAAGAGATATTGAATAAAAAAAACATAAACTTAAGATAAACTATATGTTCACACAACAAGGATTCAAAATTGGTTTCTATTTTGTGCATGAATTGACCTAGCAAATCTAAGGTAAAACACCAAGGTTTAACATGCATAACTTAAGTTAAACAAAAACCAAAACAACATTATATATCAAAAGCAAACTTAAACAACAACTTTAATGTATCAAAAACAAAAATAAAAACTTCAAAATAAACATTATTAAGTACAAAAAAATTACCTAAGTCAACCAAGGTTAGCTTGTCAAAGTCGCAACTCAGGTCATGAGATCAGGATAACCCCATAAAAAGCAAAAAAAAATAAATTAGAAGTTGCCAACTCAATGAGCCAAAACTGTCAAAACTAGAGGCTAATCGACCAAACAACATGTCACTCACCTTCTCTTCTTTAAGTTTAAATGATGCGTCATTTAGGGTTTTTTATTTAGGATTGGCAAATTTCAATTGAGCCCTTTTCTTCTAATTTCCTTTAATTGCATCCATAATTGTCTTCAAACTTTTCATTTCAAGAGATTTCACCCCATCAAACTCAATTGTCAACCTTAAGTTGTCATCATCATTCCCCTGAAGATGGTTTATGTGGGGAAGAGCATTAAAAGGGAGAAAATCTAGTGCGTCATAGCAACAATCACCGTGGAGAAGCTTAGTTACGTCTAGCAAGACCTACATGGTTCTTTTAGACCAGGCTAGAGAGCATGATGTACTCCAAGATTTAGTTAGGCAAGCTTGATGACCATGATCCTATGATGCAAGAAATCGAGAAGTTGCTTAGCTACGACAAAGAAGGTAGATGGGTTGTGCTTAGCAAGGGGTCTAATGTTGTGGTCAATGGTCATAGCACCACAGTTTTGCAAACATTAGTTGATTATGACCTATGGAAGGACCAAACACTTATCAAGGGCTTTGATTTGGCCTTCCAAGATCACCAAGGCAGGATCCATGACATTGCTCGTCCTTGCTACCACTATAATTTCCCAATGACGATGGGTTGGATCCCCAAGACCATGAAATGCCTAGAGCACAACACACCATGGAGAAATTCTCCACTTTCCTTTGCTGCCATTATCAGCTAATGTGCTTCCTTGTAGCTCATACTGCCACTTAATAATGTTGTTGAATGCGTTCTTTTTTTTTCTTTTTAATTTTCATGTGTTGTGAGGCATGATGCCTAGCTATAGCCCACAATATTTGGAAATGACATTTGATATTTTTAAAACAATCCAATTTAAAACAAAGAGAAATATGAATATAAAAGAGAAAGAGGTTATAGTTTTTATTGATCCTCTTATTATGAAGTACATATTTTAACATAAATGCAAAGAGAGTATATATAGGCTAAACTAAAAATATTATTCTACCCTTAATAAATAAAACAAAATAAATATATTTCTTAACATCACCCCTCAAACTCACGATGTGACATTTACAAACATGAAGAGTTTGCCAACTAGAAAACAAAAATGGGAAATGCAATGTGACTTGGTAAAGAAATCTACAATCTGCAAAGAAGAAGAAACAAAAGGCAAAGGAAGGTGCCAAGCTTGAGATGATGACGAATAAGATGACAATCAATTTCAATGTGCTTAGTTCGTTCATGAAAAACTGAGTTGTGAGCAATCTGAATAGAACTCTGGTTGTCACAATACATAGGATTTGGATAAGAAATAAAGACTCTCATATCCTCAAGTAACCAACGTAACCAAACAATCTCTTGGTAGTAAATGCCATAACACAATTAAAAGGTAAAGCGGAAAATTTCACCAGTTTACATCCACCACAATAGCAAATATCATAAGTTTGCACATTTCCTAAAGCTTTTATGAATGCCAAAAATCTCAAATGAGAAGACAATAGAACCAACACCTGAGATTGCAAATCATGTATACAATAAAAAAAGAGAGGAAAAACTAACTAAATAATCACTAGAATCACATAACTGGCTAATAGAAGCAAGATTCAATTTGAGTTTTGGAATAAGATAAACATTAGGGAGAGACAAATAAGGTGTGACAATAGAACCAACACCTGCTAAAGACATGGGAATGTCATCAGCAGTTATAACAGGAATAAAAGGCGACGAGGACATATAAGTTTATATTTTGTATATATTTTTTAGGATTTATAAAGTCATTGTAGTTATCCAAGTTAGCCTTTACAGTGACATAATCTTTAGAAATATAAATATGTAACACTCTATGAAAAATTTAAGAGCCTCTCACCCCATGCAACTAGTTTTCGTTCTTATTCTTTGAAACTAGTGCAATCTTGTGTCTAGACCTTTTATGACAAGGAGCATATGAGTGAGACTTGGAAGAATATTGATTATGATAGTCATACATGTGGCTAGGACTTATAGAGGAGTGCTCTTTATAGCGAGAAAAACTCCTTCATAGAGATAAAGTGATGTGTTTAATTTACAAATCATTTGATCATATTTCTTTATAAAAGAGGAGTTATCTTTGTACATCTAGTGTGAAATGGATCTATGTGTTGTATTTTCTATCGATAAAATAAAAGATTGTGAAGTTATTCTTATGGTAGAGAGATTAGTTACTCTTCCTTGTCCTAGAGTTTTGTCATCCATGGAAAGAATAGGTGACGAGTTAAAGGGGATGAAACATCTTTTGTTTGTTAACCATAAATGGCGTTATTAATGAAGTTTAAAAGCTTCAAACTGTATTAGGCTTTCTAAAGGCTACGATAGTGGAATGGAGAAGTGAATAGCTTCACCACTAGTCCACAAGCTTTTTCTACAAAACAAGTTCTTTATCAGAACAAGGGATTTTCTATCTAATGACTAAGTTAACAAAATGTATAAGGGAAACAATATACAAGAGCGTAAAGAACATGGAAAGATATATTTATGAATGTCATATGTTCTTTGTAGACTTATTAGATTTTTTAATGGTTGTTGGTGATTCCTAACATTGTTGTATGGTTGCTTATTGTTTTAGAAATTGTTGTATGGTCACTTATAGTTCCTCAAAATATTGTTCGTAGGTGCTGGAAATGTTGGACAATTGCTTGTAATTACTTAAAGTATTGGATGGTTTCTTGTGGTTGTTAGAAATATTGGATGATTGCTTGCAGTTATTGGAAGTATTACATAGTTATAGGTAGTTGTTGGAAGTGTTGCATGGTTGCTTATGGTTACTAGAAGTATTGGATGGTTATGAACAGTTACTAGAAGTATTGGATGGTTGCTTAAAGTGTTGGATGGTTGTTGGTTCTATTTATAGTAGATTGGTCTATTACCTCGTGAATTTGGTCACTAATTATTGGGTGTATTTATACACTAAATGCTTGAATGTGAAGAAGCTGGTGTTTGACATGATCAAAAAGTTGATGTCTTATCCCAAGTGCAAGAGTATCAAAGTAATAAATAACCTGGTAAGACCAGGGTCAAACCACAGGGAGGTGAACTATATAAATTATAAATAACAACAACAATAACAACAACAATGATAATGATGATGATAATGATGATGACAATGATGATGAGTTAAAGAGGACTTTGAGATGTAAGATAAATGTGAGATTAAACAATGATAAAAATAAATGTCAAGGTTAGAGGATCCACCAATAGTATTAGAGATAAGTAAAGTATAAACTCTTTATAAATTATCAACATGATCATATTAATCATCTTAATTACGTAACACCATACTAATAAATTTTATCAGGTATTCATGATGCTAACTTATGTTGACAAGAAATCAAGTTCCTCTCATAACAACAATGTCGGCCGAAGACTATAAAGGATCAAGTATTTAATGTACCAAGTGTTATACAACACAAATCTAGATTAATCATTTAACAAGCACGATATTAAGAGTTAATAAGATAAAAATGATAAGACATGTTAATAGCAAACTTTCTTGGATACAAACATTAATGTCCATGTTGAGTTTATATTATACATATTCTAACACCATTAGTAAAACCTTTTCACCTTGACATAATTAACTTAGCTAGACATTATGAAGAAGAAAAACATAAATAAACAATATAAGAACATAAACATGATATAAGTTAACTAAGTATAGTAAAGGAAATGAAAAGCATGAACAAGAGATTAATGAAAGCAAAACTTAAGCATTACAAAAATATAAAGAGAGAGAGAAAGAACATGATCTTGATCTGAAGAACTAAGATTCCTAAATGAATGGCAAATGCTTCCTTTTTTAGGCTAAAATTCAGAACTATTCATTTGGTAATTGATTATTGATGTAGTGGCCAACTATTGATTTAGTGGATTTGGTGGACAGCAGCACTCAAGCATTTTGGTTGGATGAAATGTCATTGTTACCATCAGAATTTAAGTAGATCTTCTTCATGAAAGTTGTTGGAAATTGTCTTCTGCTTCCACTCACCAAATTTCACATCATTTTGCCTTCTAAAACTCCAGATATGGGTAAATGTCTGAGCAGTGTTTGAGTTGGATTGCAGAATAGATTCTGACTTCTCTTTTGTGGCCAAACTTTGAATTTGAAAACGACAGATTTGGGTCTTACACTATTCATGACCATTGTAGGCTTATTTCGTATCTTTCCAGCCATATAAACCAAACTGAAATCCAAGATCTATAGTTCTAGATATGACCCAATGACTGAACAGTGTTCGAATTTGAATTGAATCGGCATCTCCTTTGAATTGACATCAATAGTTAATCACATCAATCAATCCTTTGAATTGTGAGATATGCCTGCATTTAAAATGAGTATTTACTATAAATTAAAACTATCTTATATTATCAAACTTGTTATTATAAAACATGCTCTAGTTAAGGAGTTATTGATACTTCAAGTGCAAAATTATGATATAAAACCTTGATAAAAATACACTTTTAAGTACTAATTACAACCCTAACCAGCTTATTACTAGTCCCTAGTAATCAAAGCGTTAAAATAGAAAAACAATTTACAAGTTCCACAAAGCAAGGCATTCATCATTTAACTTCCATTAATCTATCCAAGTAAACAAACTCTCATTAAATTTATATATATCTACTCAATACCTCTTAAACAAAATATTAAAAAACCTTCTTTTTTATGTGCTCAATATATGAAAACATAGATGATGAGGCTTTTATTAGAAGAAAACAATATTTTATTCTAATGTTTAAGGTTAACTTCCTTGGGTTGAGGTTATTATCTTTGTTTTTCTCTTATATATATATATATATATATAACTTAAAACACAATGCTTCTTTAACTCATGTAACGAGCTTTCGGCTAATGACTCCCAGACCAGTTGGTCTTAGGGCATTAGGTGTTTAGACACCCCTTCGAGCTTAATAACTCGGGTTGCAGATACTGATACGTAGATAGTGCAATGTTTGATTCCCTTAAGCTTTTCTCCTCAACCCATGTAGCAAGCATTGGGCCAATAGCTCCCAAGTCAGTTGATTTTACGGTATTAAGTGTTAAAACACCCTTTCGGGCTTAATTGCTTATATTAGGGAGGCTACGAAACCAAACTTATCAACGTTTTTATTATTATTATTATTATTATTATTTTGTTTTTTTTTTTTTGCAAATTATATACTATCTATTTCCCTTAGTTGTTACCTTTAACAAAAGAACATAAATAATGTAATAATTCAATATGCAACCCACAATCATATGTTAAAGTGTGTGTGTGAAAATGAAAGTTTAAGAATACTTATTAAATGATTATATGAGCAGTAGCAATTGATAATAATGAGAGAGTTTGTAAACCTGAATATTTCAAGAAGTATTCTGATAGACCTTTAACAATGTTTACTAAGATGCGTCTCAAGAGTTACTTTAACAAAAGAACTCTTTGACTCTGCCATCTTAGTAACAACGGTTTTGCAAATAGAAAACACAGTTAGTTAATTTTTTTAGGTATCAACTACCTTTTCCCCCAACCAAAACGAGACATTGTCTTCAATGTTCTAAGGTAGAAAGATAGAGTATAGAAGACATCATCTGAAATAATGAACACTGATAAACTTGAAACACACTTAAACAAGTATAAGAAATAACAAAACAAAAGGACACAAGGTTTCACAAACAAAGGCTCAAATCCAATCTAAGCTTTTCACGGTTTTCCTTAGTTGACCAATTTATACGACTCATGGAGGGATCAATTACAGGGATGAAAGATTGTAGTTGGTCAATCAATTGTTCAGCAGTAGCAGCAGAGATTATGATTTTTCGTGCCGAAGATGTTAGAAATTTCTGTTCCACAGCTTGATTAAGAAAAGACAATAATTTATCATAAAAACCATTAACATTTAACAAACCTATAGGTTTATGGTGAATATGCAGTTGGGCCTAAGAGGAAATATGAAAGATCTCTTCTAATGTGCCCAAACCACTTAGTTAGGCAATGAAGGCATCAACGTGTTTAAACATTGTATTCAGTCGATCAGACATTGTGGAGACCTGTAGTTCCTCTCCAATTATTTTTCCAAGGAGGTCCTCTTTTGCTAAAGCTTTGGGGACGACCCCTAAAACTTGACTGCCTCCTAAAAATGCAGCTATTGACACACACCCCCATTAACCCAAGGTTGCCTCCCCCATACACTAAATGAATCTTTCTCTCAGCTAGTACCTGACCAAGATGATTTTAAAAACTCTTTTTCTTTCCTAAGACTGGATCCACCAAAAACACAAATATTTCTTATTTGATGACTTGAGGAACCTACCATTTCTACACACTTTGATATCTATTGAATGTGTGGGTTGAGTAGAAATGAAGGGAAGGAAGAGAAGATGTTATAGATGAGAAATTGAAAATGCAATCATACCACCTATATATAGGCCAGTTAGAGTCTCTCTCTCTTTTTCTCTCTCTCTTTTTTTTTAAAAAATATAGGTATGTACAAGCAGTTGTGATTGTGGCTCATATTTTCCCTTGGTTTTACATCCAAGAACGGCTTAAACGCCCTCTATGGGTCAAGGATAGGCTTCCCATCTAGTTTTCTTAAAAATTGGCAAACAGGGTCCTTTTTAGTCAGATTCCTAAGATTATGTCGAGTATGTTCTTTATGAAATTGTGGCCATAAATCATGAATTGCACGATGCACATCTCCACTAGGGTGCATCTCAAGAGTCAATAGAAGATTATTTAAAGACCCCTTACTCAGGCCATCTTTAATGAACTATATTTTATCTTCACGGTTTACAGATACCATTCCTAAAGAATGACATTTTGCATTACAAGTCCATCTAGCACATCTGTGACAGACTTTCAGTCATTTTACACGACGTTTCTTTGCAAAAGTGCTTTTACCTATTCTCGGCATGTATGAAATGAAAGAATTGGAGGACTCATTTGATAATCAGACCTTTGCTTCAATTAGCCAGCGAATATCTTCAGGAATTCCATGGTTCATTAACAATCTCAATATTTCACACCTAGTACAGTAAATTTTTGTAATTGCATTCTGAGGCAAAGCGGGAAAATATTTTTTCAATTTTTCAAGAGTGGTGTCCCTTTTTTTTTAAATGAGAAGTAGAAAAGAGATGCAAAGAAGGGAGAAAGAGCAAAGAATTGCACAAATATATACACAGATATCAGTTATCATGGAAAACTGAAAGAACCGACTTAAGAGTCACAAAGTACCGTTATCCGCCATTTGAGCGGGGTGAGAGAAACTAGCAAAACAAAGGTCACACCAAAAGGAAACACAAAAACATTGTGAAAAAAAGAATCAATCTTTATATACAGGAGTATCCAATTTAATAGGGTCATTCTCAACTAAAAAATTATCAAAGAAACTTTCAAACAATGTCCATTTACCTTGAAAACATTACCATTCTTTGGATTCTCGATATCACAAGCCCTATATGGATACACATGTTTCACAATAAAAGGACCGCTCCATCTTGATCTTAGTTTTCCAGGAAATAAATGGACTCGAGAATTATAAAGCAAGACTTTTTGGCCAACATTGAATGTTTTTCTCAGTATTTTCTTGTCATGAAACTCTTCGATTCTTGCTTTATGAATTCTTGAATTTTCATATGCATCATTTCTTATTTCCTCAAGCTCATTTATTTGTAATTTTTTCAGCTGACTAGCATCATCAAGGTTTGAATTGAAAGCTTCAATAACTCAATAAGCTTTATGTTCAAGTTCCATGGGCAAGTGACAAGGTTTTCTATAGACTAGTCTATAAGGTGACATGCCTAATGATGTTTTTTATAAGCAGTTCGATAAGCCCAAAGTGCATCATTAAGTCTTAAAGACCGGTCTTTCCTATTAGGGTTCATTGTTTTCTCCAAGGTCTGTTTGATCTCCCTATTAGCAAGTTCTACTTATCTACTTGTCTGAGGGAGATAAGGGGTGGCAACTTTGTGTGTGATTGCATATTTCTTCATTAAAGACTTAAATGACTTATTACAGAAATATGTTCCACTATCACTTATCATGGCTCGAGGAATTCCAAATCGACTCAAGATATTTTCTTTCAAAAACTTTATCACTATTTTGTGATCATTGTTTCAACTTGGAATTGCCTTTATCCATTTTGAAACATAATGTACTACGACTAATATGTACAAGAAACCAAATGATGGAGGAAATTGACCCATGAAATCTATACCCCAACAGTCAAAGATCTCAATGACAAGAATAGGATTTAAAGGCATCATGTGATGTTTTGAAATAGTTCTCAACTTTTGATAATTTTCACAAATCTTGCAGAATGCATGCGTGTCCTTAAACATGGTGGGCCAGTAAAATCCACTTCGTAAGATTTTTGCAATTGTCTTTCTTGATGAGAAATGACCCTCACATGCCTCAGAATGATAAAATTTAATGACACTACTTACCTCATTTTCAGGAATGCATCTTTGAAATATTTGATCAGGACAATATTTGAATAAATAAAGGTCATCCCAATAAAAGTTCTTAACTTCGTTCAAGAACTTTCTTTTGCCTTGGGTACTCCAATAAGCTGGCAAATGTCCTGAAACAAGAAAATTAACAATGTTAGCAAACTAAGGCATTGTAGCAACAGAAAGTAAATATTCATCAGGAAAGTACTCATTGATTTGTGTAATGTCAGATGTGGAATCTATTGTCAATCTTGACAAATGATACGCAATAACATTTTCGATGCCTTTCTTGTCTTTGATTGTGATATCAAATTCTTGAAGTAACAAAATCCATCATACCAAACTAGCCTTAGAATCCATTTTTAAAAATAGATATTTCAAAGCTGCATGATCACTAAAAACAACAACAGGTGAGCCAACAAGATAAGATCTGAACTTGTCACATGCAAATACTATTGCAAGTAATTCCTTTTCAGTGATAGTGTAATTCATTTGAGCACTATTTAAAGTTTTACTTGCATAGTAAATCACATACGGTTTCTTATCTTTTCTTTGTCCTAAGACAGAACCTACGACATAATCACTAGCATCACACATTATTTCAAAAGGTAATGACCAATCAAAAGGTTAAATAACAGGAGCAGAAGTAAGCAAGTTTCTAAGTTTAACAAAGGCTTCTTCATATTGTTTAGT
>Ga0325411_1007772_pt1 | contig 11676 bp, 4 predicted proteins | sample PopdelMetagenome_13_FD_206181 | JGI IMG/M metagenome (GOLD analysis project Ga0325411, IMG submission 206181) | Populus deltoides microbial communities from Bellville, Georgia, United States - Xylem-PdIQD-R4 | ecosystem: Host-associated > Plants > Phyllosphere > Stem > Wood/Secondary xylem...
TTACAATATCCATATCTTAACTTAAATTCAAGATTTTTACCTAAATCTAATCGAGTATAGATTAAACTCAACCCAATCGAGTTCTAGATACTCATTGGATATTCGTCGGGTAAACCCAAACAAGTCTGTGGAGTTTTTGGAGTTTAAACTGCAATTTTCCCAGCATCAGTAAGACACTCTACCTGTGAAGGAAACATTGTCAGCTTCAGCTTCAGCTTCTCTTTCTATCCACGTTAATAGGCAAGGGGAATCGAACAGTAATTTTGGCGCTGATTCGCAGGGTATTACAATGCATCTCGTTTTATTTATTTTCTTTCAAGTCAAAGGACAAGGAATCATGGTGATGACTAGAAATCTAATTGCTCTGGAATAGAGCTTCAAAATAGAATAATCAGTAGTCAATTAATTGGTTATAATAATTATATTTATTTTTTATAATTCAAATAATTAATAATTTATACTTGAGACGATATATGTATCTACTCGAACCCAGCTTTTTTTTTCCCGAGTCTCGTGCATTTCCTCAACCTCTCTATCTCGAATCTTGTATATATGATCTATGAAATACTTAAAAAATCGAATCATTCAAAAGGTCTCGTCGGGAATATATGTTAGACATTTAACATTTAAGGGCTCAATTAAAAGATTATGAAAATATCAGGGTTGATATTAGAAGATCATATACTATCGAGTTAGGTGGACCAATATGAACCTTAAAAATGATTCCCAGTCTCGATTTTGATTTCAAATAATATTTTTTTTACCACTTATGCGCTCAAGTTTCAAAAATTCCCAGTTATGTTGTTCAATTTATATTTGATCGTTGAACTCTTTTATTATAAACGATGTCAATTTTTTTAGTGAAATCCATATTTTTCTTAAGAAATTCCAACATAATTCAAAATTATTGAAGGACAGATTTGATATAAAAATTTGTTCGAGAATAAAGTTGATATTTTCAGGTTTTTATTGAGAAGAAGAAGAATTAAAGGATAATTTCATTATCAGTGCATCAATTTCACTCATTTTTTCAATTGAGCACATTTCTTCATCCAAGTACACTCATTTTTTTTTAATCTCAATCTAGTAACTCTATTAATTGCTTTGGCAGACTGTGATTTGACATCTAAATTATGTTTGTTTTTATATTTTAAAAATGATTTTTTAATAAATTTTTATTTTAAATTAATATTTTTTTGGTGTTTTAAAATTATTTTGTTGTATTAATGTCAAAAATAATTTTTTAAAAATAAAAAAAATATTATTTTAATACATGTCTAAGTGAAAGCACTTTAAAAAATAACTCTAGCCACACTTCCAAACATTGTATTAATAATTCATTTGTTAGTTTTAATTAATTACAAAATATTTGTTAGTCTTTATATAAATGAATATAGTACATTAATAAAAGGAAGTTTATATCTTAAAATAACATATAATATTTTTTAAAAAACATTTATTCTAAATTTAAAGATTTTAATTTATTAAAAATAATGTTATCTCATAGGGTTTTTTTAAACTAAAAAAACCTTAGAAAATGTAAAATTGATTGAAATACTTGATTGAAACAATAAAAAAATGTTCAATGTATTATAATAAAAAAAGATTAAAGTCCATTTACGAGATTAATATAAAATAAGAATTGGATCACCAACAAAGTTTCTAAAGCAAATGACTCGTCATCAAATAACCAAAATATTTACGGAAAATGAGAGTATTTAACTAAAGATTCTGAAAAAAAAAAAAAAACACTTACGTGAAAAAAATAAAGTTTATATACTGATTGAGAAACAGATATGAAGCTATATACTAATAGTGAAATTATCCTAATAATTAACATTCGAGTCGAGGAAGGCCCCTCTTGTTTCCCCATTTGTCGCCCACCCCTCCTGTTAATTCCTCCCATACGAGTAGTAGTCAATTCTTGTATGCATAGTTTTAAAATCTGATCTAGTCTAGTAAGTCAATCTGAGACTTGATCAACTCGAAATTGAAACTGAATCGGGTTAAAAAAATAGAAAAAAGAACAATCCAGTATGACCTGACAATTTAGTTGACCCGGCAAGATCAATTAAAAACCTGATTGGAACTTGTTGACTTTTATATTTTAACTAAAATGACATCGTTTTGATTTTTTTAAAAAAAATTGACCCGGACAACCTAATCAAAACCCAGGGTCCAAGTCTTTAACTGAGTCGGGTCTAAAAACTATACCCATATGGATCATGTAAGCAAAATGATTGTTACATAATTAAGCCCATGAAAAGGCATGATATCTCAATAGAAGGCAAGTTAGCGCAGGTAAAACCAAATGTACATGTACGAGAATTATTGCTTTTTAAAATATTTTTTATTTAAAAATATATTTTTTTAAAAAATAATTTTTAAAATTATCATATCAAAACAATTAAAAAACATAAAAAAAATAATTTTAAATAAAAAAATTAAGGAAACACCTCTCCAATCACGTTTCCAAACAACTATTTAAACTGCAATGATGAGTGCTTTTTAAAATTATATTTTATTTAAAAATGCATAAAATTAAAAAAAATTTATTACTTATACTAGTATATCAAAATCATTAAAACAAATTAATTTATTATTTTAAAACTAAAAATATTTTTAAAAAAATCACACTAACTCAATGCCAAACATCAAATCCCCTACTTGCCACTTCACCTCACACCTCTGCATCACACATTTGCCCCTGCCTCACCCCGGTCATATATAGATACCACCGCCTATACGTATTTTGTATTATTTAGCAAGGTGTTCGTATATGTAACGTATGGTACGGAGAGAGGATATACTTAACCTCCATCATAAGTATGTGGTAAACCCTGTTGCTATCATCCCACGTGGCCACGTGAACGCTACTTTGAACTGGTGATCGTAAGAGATGTGGGGCCCATTGCATGAAGGTCCACATCTTTTGGTGTGTGCCTTCTAGACAAAGAAGGCCACACTGTCCGTCGTCGCAAGTCACAGGATAATTGTTCCCGTCTTTTCTTTTTCTTTTTTAATTTAAAAAAGATTTTTAAAATAATATGATTTTTTATATATATTTTACACACTGTTGTAATGTAATGATATTAAAAATAATTTTAAAAAAAATACTCTGAAAAATAACTATTATTACAATATTAAACGGGCTACAAGAAATAAAAATACAATTTGTTTTTGTATTTGTTGACTTTAAACATATTTCGAGTTTTTTTTCACTATAATAACGGTTATTTTTTAAGGTGTTTTTTTGTTTGAAAATATATTGAAAAAATAATATATTTTTTATTTTATAAATTTTAATTTTAATATTAACAAATCAAAATAATTTAAAAATACAAAAAAATATTTTTAAAAAAAATACTTTGCTTTCTAAACATAAAAATAAACAGTATCTTTCCCTTGATAAACAAAAAGTGACAACATTTTAACATGTGATAACGTTTCTCCTGTCCTCTCCATGTCTTTAACCCTCTCTTCTTTTTTTTTTCTTTCTACTTTTCCAATAAGTGCTTTCCGTTTTCTTTGTATGTCGCTTGATATTATAGATTCTAAGATCGTGGAAAAGCAGTACAGCGCCTTTCCCCGCTACAAATCTCCGATTATGCGTGGATAGTTCCTGGGTTTACACTTAAATTGTTCAAACATTTTACAGAAAAATCTCCATTTGCGGGTGGAAGGTTCTTGTGCAACAGTAGGCTTTGTAGCCCAGGTGCTTAAATAAGTCACAGGCCTTTGACTCCCCAATTAAGCTCACGTTTTATTGGACCCACTGAAATTACGAACGGACTACTATTTACCAATCAGCGGCTCGTGATCAAGCCCGTGATCTTGTTTCCAAATTTACAGTCACCTCGTGATGTACATTTTAAGGCCCAAATATTCAGCGGACAGCTAAACATCAATCATTCAATTGACAGTAAAACACCGATGTTCGATGTCTAGAACTCTAGATCATGTTAAACTTGATTCGATAGGAGGCCAGGCTCCTACTTGTAGTATTTTTATTCGTGCTGGGTTCAAGTGTGGTGGTGTCTATCAAGTGAAAACGCTGAAAGTCCACATGGTTTTCTTTTTCCTGAGCATAGAATTTGCCGTGTTGTTTAATGGATTAAAAGTCGAAAATGTTTACTGTATCCTTCTACAGTATATTTATAAAGATATTTGAGAGTGTGATTATGATTGTTTTTTTAAATATTTTTTATCTAGAAATATATTAAAATAATATATTTTTTTATTTTTTTAAAATTATTTTTTATATCAACTTATCAAAAGATCTAAAAATATTAAAACATATTAATTTGAAATAAAAAAAAATAATTTTTTTTAAAAACACTTTTAAACTATAAAAATAAACAGAACTAAATTATGCTTTTAAGTTATGAACGGTTAAAGCATAATAGAGATTTATCTGGTGGGTTTACTATCTTGTTGTATAATATTTTTTAAAATAATTTTTAACACTAGTTTATCAAAATCATTAATTTTTTTAAAAAAAACATCAATTTAATATTTTTTTAAAAACCAATAATACTTTTAAAAAACATTTACAGAGGTTATGATAAACACTCTCCCAATTGAGTTATGAAAAAAATTTCCTAATGTAAAAAGATTTGTATTTAGAATCTTTAGAATAGTTATTGAATTATGATAGTTTAACCTTATAATTTTTCTATGCATTTAAAATTTTAGATGTATTGTATTTGTGTTAAATACAAATGAATAATAGAAAAGAAGGAAAGTTTAAATTCTCGTGTATTTAGAGTTGGTCTGTCTTTTTATTTTAAAAAAATTAATTATATTTTATATTTTTATATCATTTTAATGTGCTAATATTAAAAATAATAAAAAAATTATTTTTATATATTTACATGAATAAAAACATTATAATATCAAAATCACATACAAGAACTCGCAAACCATAGTTGGTTGCTGACCTCGCCGTCACGCCACTCACCACTTTCCTTCCTTCTTTTCGGCCTCGTCGACAAGGGGCACCAAAATTGCGCCAACCACGCGCCAACCACCCCTCCCTCTCCCTCACCACGCGCCAACCACATTGCCTAGTCGCCCATCCCTCCTCCGCTTCTTCAATCTCTACCGCCAACACACCAGCCATGAAGTTGTATAGAGGATTAGTGAGAGAAATTAATGTTTTTTTAGACAAAAAAAAAAACACTTAAAAAATTCACTTTCACATTAGGCAAAAAAAAAAAAAGGAAAAGGGGATTATTACTGAAAGTCTCACAAAATTGGTGTAAAAACAAAATTCCTTACCAAAAGATTATCCTGACAAGAGAGAGAAGCGCTAACCCAGAAATAATATACATCTTACATGTTTGGTATGGTTTTGGTTGGTAAAGGGTGCAGTCAAGTTTGTGTTTGTGTCTGTGACTGGGGAGTATGTTTGCTGGATTTAGCTCTAGAAACAAAGTGGTTCAGGTTATCCTTAGCTATGACAAGAGTAAGAAAATTTAAGATTGGATTGAATTTATTTTTGTTTTTTATTATTTTGAAGAGCTGGTGTGTGCTTTATTTCTTGGATAGGAAAAAAAAAAAGGAATAAATAACAAATGTCACCATAAAAATAAGTCACTCGTTTAAAATCAACAATTGTCACTAATATATTGTACAAGAATAAAATAAATAAAAACTATTTAGTAAGTAGTGTAAAAACTTGGGATTAAGAGATTTATTTTCCTTGTGATTTCAAGTTCGAGCCCTGTAATTTTTAATATGATAGCCACTGAAAACTTATATGGTTGTTAATTTCAAGACTCGTAGGATTAGCTGAAGCTGGCATGGACATCTATATTAATAAAAAAATAAATAAATAAAATTTTTGTATATAAACATGCATAGTACAAGAAATAACCTCAAGATTTAATTCATCAATAAACTCTCTCTCGTGTATCCTATTCTTGTAATTTACTAATATTTTATCCTTGAAACATGAACTAAATTAAAAATATTTTATTTAAAAAAAGGTAGAGAAAACTGCCAAGTTGTAAAATGTCAGCTTAAAGTAAATGAATAAACCACCAAGAAAAACACAAGCAAGTGATTAAACTCGTTGAAACTCACATCACCGTCTCCCTTGTGAACAAAGGAATTATACTCTTTAAACAGATAGACTTTCACTTCATGATCTCGATCTAGTCATTTTCTAAGCTTACACGTTCGAAGGTCAAGCATAGGTTGAAAGTCCAGCTTAAATCGTTTGTCTCGCAAAACCTTTCTCCTACGCAGGAAATTCTAGCAAAGACTTGCTTTTTTAACCTGGATTCCATCACGGGGTTGAATATTTCTTTTTTTAATAAAAAATAAATTAAATATACAGGACTTTTTAATATGTTTTTTTATAAAAAAAATTTAATTGTAAATAAAATATATATATACTTACATCTAACTAAATATATCAAGAACCATATGTGTTAATAAATAAATAAATTATCAACAATGACTAAAAATATAATTTAAAATATTCAATTTTATATATTCGGTGTTTAATAACTTTACTTATTAAAATTAAATTTTTACTTAGTTAATTTTTATTATTATTTTAAATAGATAAACTTTCACTCTAGCACCGCGTTTGGAATTACATTCCAAACAATATTTTATAAAAAAGTTATTTTTTTATATTTTTATATCGCTTTAACGTGCTTATGCTAAATTTTTTAAAAATATATTATTTTAATATATTTTTAAATAAAAAAATATTTTAAAAAATCATAACTAACATAATCTTACAGTACTTTAAAATCTCAGTATTAGAGTTTTCTAAGCTTATACTTTCGAAGGTGAGGAGTAGATTGAAAGTCCAGCTTAAATTGTTTGTCTCACAAAAACTTCCTGGACAGCAATTTTTAGCAAAAGATTAAAAGAAAAGATTGGTTGATGTACTTTCGGAATGGGACGTGTGATATTAACCATAAAAAACCAGTGATCCGATAAAAAAAAACCATGATAAAATAATATTGAGAAGCAAAAGAAAGGCTGTGGATGGGCTTCCAAGAACAGAGACCCAGAAGACAATAGCTACAGTGGATTTATTTGGAAGTTTTGTTCGAGGAAAGATACCCAACAGGCCCGATAATCCAGAGTGACATGGGACAGTTCCTCGAACTGTGTATACTGGATGGCATCGACGGAGGCTGCCCATGTGATGACAGGGTCATGGATGTTCGAGTCCACACTTCGCACGATGGATCCGCCATTAACCTGTTCATTGGATATTGATCATGAGCACAGATATAAACTCAGTCTGGGTTGATGGGTTGCAGATTAGAATTAACTTTCTATAGCAGATTTACTTGACACGTGACAATAACATGTTAATTAAGTATTGGTCCCAGAATTTTTTATTTCATAATCTTAGAAAAAAACCCATTTTAAGATAAACATGTCCTTAAACTACTAATATGTTTGGCTGTCAGTTTCCATCTGATACCTTCCTCTGATAGAGGACAGCTGCCATTAGTTATGATCTAGCAAGGAAAGAAAACATACCGTGTTGCCAAGGATTTTTAGGAGGTAAGGAAGGGGCATATGAGATGGATTTTGTGTTCTCTGTGAAAACATTAATACGATGAGAGTTCGAGAGAGAACATGTATTTTTTATAAAAATTTGAAATAATTAGAGTTTTACTTATTTATCTAGATTTATAAAATATATTTTATAAAGGATTGAATTTCCTCATATTCAAAAAAGAAATTAATTTGAAGAGAGATTATCGTAGTAAATCAAAGGATTTCTTATTTACTTTTGCATTTTTTTTAATGATGGCACTGTTTACAAATGAATTTTAATTAAATGAAATTTTAATGTTTTTATATTATTTTGATGTATTGTTATTAAAAAATATATATTTTTAAATACTTTAAAAAATAAATAAATACCCTCAAAAAAAAAATAAGAAAAAAGCGGTTTTTTCAGTGGCCCTGGTGAGGTATCAAGTCGACACCGCTGATTCCGGCTTTATAACATTTAAAATTCCCAAAGCAGGCGCAAATCCTGTTAATTAAAAAACAAAAAGAGATGTATCTCGGCGCGTGCAAGATAAAAGGACAGTACTATTCCTAGGAGGAGAATCCTTGAACTAGCTCGAGAAACCAGCAAGTAGCCCGTGCAATATACATGCCCCTTGGTTCTTCGATCTCAAGGCAAGGGACTTGCGAAGACAGAGTTTCAATGATCAGGATTCGTGTCTAGATGTCGTCATGCTCGGGCATTCTGTTTTATCTTACATCATACTATCATAGAAAAAACGCGGGCTTAGGTCGAAAAAGAAAGGATATGCATATTAAGTTTCTTAAATTTTTATTAAATATTTTTAATGCCTCGACTTCAATTCTTTGTTCGAGTAGGTCAATTATTTTTAGACTTTGTGTCGTGTTCTTCATGATAGGCATTAGAAAATCGACTACATGATCACTATCCTTTCTTCCCCGTCCAACTATTGTAAGTGTGGGGCAGTAGCTGCCTGAAAACTCGTCAGAAACTGTCCTTGTTTCCCCCTTTGACTCTCTATGTGCCCGTAGTGCCGTATTTCTACTTTTAAAACACTATTTACTCACAAGATTTCTTCGTCTTTTATCTCACAAATTTCACACCCAAAATTATAACCATGACAAACTAATATAGTACACAAAATTTATTTAAGGGATAATTGGATTGGTTTTGCTTTGCTTGGTTTGGCTTGATGGATTAACCTAAATTACAGTACAAGTTAAGTTAAAATAAGTGATGATTAATCCGGTTAAATTTAGATCATTCTATCAACACTTGATTTAATTTTTTTTAATAATATTATTTTATTTATTAATTAACCCTTTAAATGTTTAACATGAGAGATCATGTTGAATTTAATAACTTTGATAATCCTTATATTTTAAAGGCTATAGAAACACGACTAGGCATAGTTTGAAGCACAATACAAGTTTTTTTTTTACTTCATGAAAGATCTACTAAGTTAGAATGTGATGGAGGATGATTTGGACAAAATAAACAAATGAAGAAGGTGTTTAGCGTTGCGGTTGTGGTTGCGAGTGAGGTTATGTTAAAATATAATTTTATAATATTTGGTTAGATATAAACCATATTTTTTATGTATGCGAGACCCACTAGAAACTGAGGTTGAACCTTGGTTTATGAATTTTAGCAGGTAACTGGACATGCAAGTAAAAATTTCAAAAATATAGGGATAAAGAATCTTGAATAATAGAGACAAAACAATAATTTGTCCGAAACCACGTGAAAGTAACAAGATATTCGATATAAAAGTACATCAATATTTAAAATTTTCAACTCATACATGTTAAAACTTGTGCAAACAATTATATTGAAAGCAAAATATGTATAAAAGATACGTAGGTAAGCTTATTTCAACAATGTCGACAAACAAATTCAAATTCTTTATGCAAGGCATCATTTATTTTTTTCTATATAAGGAGGGTGCTTATATCATGTATCCTAATAAAATAATTATCTTCAAAATAAATATCTCAGCTGTATTTGTTACAAGTAAGTGAAACACCTTTGTGGTCTTGACAATTTTGTGAGAAAATTATTCTTTCCAAGCCTTTGATTGTTTTTTTTCTACTGAATAATATTTAATTATATTTATGGTGTTTTATTAACAACATGTCAATTTTTTTTATTTACATGTAATTGAAGTTATGAACGATCCTCGCTTTAATGCCATATTTAACGAAGATTTTGATGATGATTATGATGATATAATAAACCACGTTGTAGACCACATTAATTATCCTAGTTGTGAAGGTAGTGGTGCCTCAGTTTTTTATGCTGGAGATGACGATGATGGAAACGACGATGTCAGTAATGATGATGATGATGACAGTGATGATGTTGGTGATTTTTTTTTCAATGAGACAAATTGATATGAATAAAGTAATTAAATGTACGGCTGGAGCTATGAACATGTATTATATTAATTATATGCATAAAGAACCATGTATGGTTTCATACAATACATGGATGAGTTGATTAAATGAAGTCTTAGGAGATTATTGGAAAATGATGTGTTAACATGCTTAGGATAGACACAACCACTTTGTTGAGTATGTGTAATGATTTAGAAATATATTATGACTTAAAACCTTCAAGAATAATTAACGTTATTGCAAAGGTGACATTGTTTTTATATATAATAGTAGTAAAGGGGGTCAGATTAGAAGGTGCTGGAGAAATTTCAATATTCAGGTGAAATTGTTAGTAGATATATAAAATAAGTTCTTAAATCATTATGTTTGTTTGTTGTAGAAATCATAAAACCAGTAGATTCATAATTTACCAACACCCCAATAGAAATTGCAATGAATCCAAATGCCATATTTCAAGGTAATAACTATTTTTCTTATGTTGTTTGAATGAATATCAATTATTTTATTAATGTTTCTAATTACTTACATTATTTTTTTCTGTAGAATTGTGTCGGTACAATTGATGGCACACATGTTCGTGTCTGCATATCATCTGATAATCAACTATTTACTGAAAGAAAAGGTGCACCAATATAAAACGTCATAGTTGCTTGTAGTTTCGACATATAGTTCATGTTTGTGTGAGCATGATGGGAAGACATCGCACACAATACACGTATTTTTTTTGAGGCTATTAACAATAGTAGTATAAATTTTTCAAAACCACGGGGAGATTGTGATTTGATATAAATTGAAGAGCTAATAATTTAAGTTATATCGTATTCTTTTTTAGTTACTGAAAAAAATTAGTATGTTGTTCTTATTTACAGGTAAATACCATTTGGCTGATGCCGGATATCCCAGTGAATATGGGTATTTAGGTCCTTATAAAGGCGAGAGGTATCACTTACAAGATTTTAGGCGTCGTGGATAACCAAGTGGTCGAGAAAAAGTGTTTAATCGTGCATACTCATCACTATGTAACATGGTTGGGTGTTCTTTTGAAATATGGAAATAAAGGTGAAGAATTTTGTAAGATGTGTCTGCTTATCCATATAAAACGCAAATTGAGATTGCAGTTGCATCAATGACACTATATGACTATATTAAAAGGAGATCGCAAGATGATGTGGTTTTTACTGAATATGATCGTAATCCCAATTTTATTTTGAATGATTTTTTACTAGATATTGTAGCTCGCTCAAATTGTCAAAGATCACAAAAGATTTTGTATACAATTGAATTGCAAATAGTTTGATGGGAAAATAAAAAAACACAATATATAAGGATTATTCATTTCGTTATGTAATTATAATTATAAATCTATAATATTTTGCAATCATACATACATACATACATATATATATATATATATATATGTGTGTGTGTGTGTGTGTTTCATTTTAAATAATTTCACAATCAAATCTCAATATAAAATTATATTAACTGAAAATATAAAACTATTTTTTATTTAATTTTAATTTTAATTTTAATTACAATTTTAACCAAATAATTAAATTTATTAAATAAATTTCAATTAAAAATATTTTTTATAAAATTATTTTTTTAAAATTACAACCATGTAAACAACTACAATGCCAAAGAGACCCTTCGGCTTCCTCCCTTCTCTTTTCTTCAATATTTTCTCAACTTGCACTGCCAAAAGATTTTCATTCCAATTAAACGGCTGAGTTTCGTGTGTCTCGTTTCCCTTTTTTCTAATGC
>Ga0325411_1007775_pt1 | contig 11671 bp, 8 predicted proteins | sample PopdelMetagenome_13_FD_206181 | JGI IMG/M metagenome (GOLD analysis project Ga0325411, IMG submission 206181) | Populus deltoides microbial communities from Bellville, Georgia, United States - Xylem-PdIQD-R4 | ecosystem: Host-associated > Plants > Phyllosphere > Stem > Wood/Secondary xylem...
GCTGTTTATGGTCAGAACAGCAAATGAATTTGAACCTGAATTTGAAGTCATCCATTGCATGTGAAAACAAGACTAATCTAGGTGGATTTCAAGTTCAGAACATGTTCTTTCTAGATTGTCCAACCACGATTGCACTGGACTTTTGTGTAAGAAGATATGGTTGTTTTAAATTTGGTCTGTTTATGTTAGAAAGGTCAAAAAACGTGTGCTAGTTAATTTGTCTAGGTTAGTTTGTCATAGTCTATTTTTTGGGCTTGAGTTCTGCCAGGTTGAATTTTTCCTAACTTTGGAGGGATGTTCCAGTTATAAATATTGTAATAAAGCACTTTTGGCCAATATTTGAAACTTAATTTATAGAATTACGAGTTGTTCTTCCAAATTAATTTTGTGAAGAACCCTACCTGACTTATCACTCTTCAATCACAAAGAGTGTGGCATCGAAATCCTAGATTGATCTTTGTGGCGTCCAGATTGACTTATCAAAGTATCATTCCAGTCTATCCTCCATCTTATTTACTTTAAAATCACTATAATCCAGCCTAAACACCAAAAGAAAGACAACACAACCAGACCCATCGTTCATCCATTTTTGTCAGATTCATTGTTGCCGGATTTCGAATCATTTACGGCACATCATTTTAGGAAAAGAATCCTAGCCAAATAGGAAGTCCACAAGTCAAAATGAAGTTAATAACAAAATTCGTACAGCCTCCGTTGATCCGTGTTTTGATGCCTTCTCGAACTCCAATTGATCTGAAAATTTAACCCAAGGTAGGAAAACATGTCAGGAGACTCCACGTAAAATTTCCACATGATCCAATGGTCGGATTGAGAATAATGATTGTTGTCGTAAAACTGGATAATTGAACATTTTACATCAAAATCCGAATTTGACCTTTCCTGGATCATATCATCTTTTTTTTTACTTGTAGACTTTCTATTTAGTAAGGATCCTTTCCCTACAAGTACGTGGCAGATTCTTTTAGGAATCTCCTAGTTCTACAAGGATTCATTAATGTTTCAGAATTTTTTTTCTTACAAGGATTTCTTATTCATCCTAGCTACATAAGAAAAAGGGTTGATGGTATTGAATGACATCTCGGTTTCTAGGATCGTTGGGTAGATAAAGATTTAGGACATATAAGCTTTATCTTTATTTTTGTCAGCTACATCCCAAGACTTGTTTGAGATTGATTAATATTTTATTTTCAGCTAGGATCCAAAGCTTATTTGGATCAGGTTATGGGCTTTTCAGTTTAGGGTTTTTGAGTCAATTTTGTAAGTGGGTCAATCAGTCAATTAGGTTTAATTTATCAAGAACGATACAAACTCATGTAGCCTAAATCTCAGCAGCGATTGATGAATATTACTTTAGAATTTTTCAGTTTTAATGTGTGAGGGTGATTCTTCAGTTCAGTTCTTGAACAAACTGAATGTGACTTATCGAAGATTAACTGGCTTCGTGACGTTATTCTATTTCATTCTAATAGCGTTGATGCCTTGAGGTAGGTTTCCATTGTCTCACACTCCTATCAGACCTATTTCAGCTTTTCAGGATTGGATTTCAATCTTGATTATGGGTTGCGTGACAACGTGATCATGAAGTTCGCATCAGTTGGTATGAGAGAATGTATGCTAATCTAAAGACGTTTACCTTTTGCATGGAGAAAATTGTGTTTCTTAGCTATGTTGTAACTACAAAAAGTTAAGGCCATCCAAGATTGGCCTGCACCCAAATTGATAAAGAGGTAAGGAGTTTTTATGGGTTTGCTACTTTTTATAGGTGTTTTGTGAAAGATTTCAAAACAATAGCTGCACCCCTGTATGAAGTTGTTAAAAAGTCAGTTAGGTTTAAATAGGAGGAGGAACAAGAATTGACTTATTCTTTTAAAAGAGAAATTATGCTTTGCACCTGTTTTGACTTTACCTGGAATAGGATAAGGTGTTGTTTTGATGCGGGATCAAAGACTTATAGCATATTTCGGTTAGAAGTTCAGTGGAGTGATCTTGAACTATCCCACTTACAACAAAGAACTCTATGACTAGCAAGAGCACTTGAGACATGAAAACATTACTTGTGGCCAAAAGAGTTCATAATTCATTCCGACTTTTCCTTACCTAATCAAGTATAAGCAAGGCAAAGAGAACATAGTAGCCGATGCACTTTCGCGCAAGTATGTTCTAAACATTATGAATACTAGATTGCTAGGCTTTGAATATGTAAAGGAATTGTATGATAATGATTGTGATTTTGCCAAGATTTATAATGCATGTGGACATTCAGCTTTTGGTAAGTTTTATTTGATGGATGGTTACTTGTTCAAAAAGAATAGATTGTGTGTTCCTGCTAGTTCTTTGCATGAATTGCTTGTTCATGAAGCATACTAAGGTGGTTTAATGGATGACTTTGGGGTTGTGAAAACCTTGGATGTATTGCATAAGCATTTCTAATCAGAAAAGATGTAAAGGGATATGCAACGAATCTGTGAATAATGCATTGCTTGTAGAAAGGCAAAATCTAAAATACAATCGCATGGACTGTATACACCATTGCCTATGCCTGCTAAACCTTGGGTAGATATCTCTATGGACTTTGTAGGTTTACCTACATCAAAAAAAGGTAGAGACTCTATGATGTGGGTCAGCCCAGAAACACCAGCAAGGACCCATTCATGTTCCAAATGGTCTAATGACTCGGTCCAAGACAAAGGCATTGTAAAAGACATTGAATGCATTGGTTTTGAAGGTTTCAACTAAGTTAGAATTGAAAAGTAAATTGGAGTATCAAAAGGAGATCGTAGTACATCTTATCCATGTACAAGAGGGGTCCAATACAACCTTATTTGGGCCATGAGGTGAGGACAACAAATGAAACAAAAGAATCCTACTACAACTTGGAAACAACATGGGTGGCTACCTTTTCCTTTTGTTTCTAGGATTAAGAGGCTGCATGGAAGGCTATAAATAAGCCTTGAATCAGTTCTATAATATTTTACTTCCTTCTCTTCTTCTAATAGCAGAACATGAATTTAATATCAGGGGCTTTATTTTATTTTGTTAGCTACAGGCCAAGGCTTGTTTGGGCTTCATTAATACTTTGTTTTCAGCTAGGATCCAATGCTTGTTTGGATTAAGTTATGGGCTTTTTAGTTTAGGGTTTTGGGTCAGTTTTGAGTGGACCTCATGTCAGGCCACATAAGGGGTCCATTAGGGTTAATTTTTCAAGAACTATTTAAACTCATGTAACTAAAATTTCAGCAGCCTTTGATGCTTATTACTTCTAAATTTTTCAGTTTTAACGTGTAAGAGTAATTCTTGCATTCTCATTTCTTGAACGAACTGAATTCAACTTATCAAAAATTAACTGGCTTTGTGGCGTCATTCTACTCATTCCAATAGCGTTGGTGTCTTGGGGTAGGTTTCCATTGTGTCACACTTCTATCAGACCTATTTCGGCTTTCCGGGATCAGATCTCAATCTTGATTGTGGGTTGCGTGACCACGTTATCACGAGGTTTCGTAAAACAGCGCATTTCATTACGCACCATAAAACAGATGATGCATCTCATATCGCAGACTTATTCTTTTAGGGAGATTGTGTGTGTGCATGGCATTCCTGGGAGTATAGTGTCAAATCATAATGTTAGGTTTCTTAGCTACTTTTGGAAGACTTTGTAGGGAAATTGAGAATAAATCTCTAACTTTCGACAACTTGCCATCCTCAAATAGATGGACAAATTGAGGTAGTGAATAGAACTGAAACGTTTAGGTTCAGCCTTGAATTCCTTATAGTAAGCATTCAATTATGCATTTGAGATTAGTTGTTGATATGATTTAGTATATGGTTTGGCCATATGATATCATCCAAGCAAGGTCAGATTCGAATTTTGGCGTAAAATTTTCTACCATCTAGTTTTATATTATTGAGCATAACTCAAAATTCAATCGTTGGATCGAGCTGAAACTTTACCAAACAATTCTAGAGGTATTTGTCTATGTTGGGATAAACATTTAGGAGAATCATAATTTGAGAAGGACTTGCTATATGGGTCAGAACAGGTCGTACAAATTTTGTTTTTTACTTTCTTTGGACTTGTGGACTTTCTATTTAGGAAGGATCCTTTTCCTAAAAGGATGCGGCATCTTATTTTGGGAATGTCTTAGTTCTACAAGGATCTTTAATGGCTGCAATATAATTTCCAAGTGTGGCAAAGATTCATTAATGTTTCAGAATCCTTTTCTTACAACTGATGCGAACCTCGTGGTCACGCAACCTACAATCAAGATTAAGATCTGATCTTAGAAAGCCGAAATAGGTCTGATAAGAGTGTGCCACAATGGAAACCTGCCCCAAGGCACCAACGCTATTGGAATGAGTAGAATGACGCCACGAAGCTAGTTATTCTTCGATAAGCCATATTCAGTTCGTTCAAGAACTAAAGAATGCAAGAATCACTCTCACACGTTAAAACTGAAAAATTCAGAAGTAATAATCTTCAAAGGCTGCTGAAATTTAGGTTACATGTGTTTAACTAGTTCTGAAAAGTAACCCTAATGGATCTACCCTTGTGGGCTGAACTGACTCACATACAAAATTGACTCAAAAACCCTAAGCTGAAAAAAAATTTCTAATTAAGCCCAAACATGAAAGAAAAAAATAAAAATAACTAATTTTTCATTAAATATCACCACCTTTCTTTCCTTGTGTAGCTAAGATGGATAAGGAATCCTTATAAGAAAATGATTTTGAAACATTAATGAATCTTTGCCACACTTGCAGATTATATTGTAGCTCATTAAAGATCATTGTAGAACTAGGAAATTCCCAAAACAAACTCCCGCATCCATGTAGGAAAAGGATCCTCGCTAAATAGGAAGTCCACAAGTTAAAAGGAAGTAAATAACATAATTAGTATAGCTTGTTCTGATCTATATAGTAAGACCTTCCGGAACATGGATTCACCTAAAAATACCTTTGGAATCTTCTGGTAAAGTTTCAGCTCGATCCAACGGTTGGATTTGAAGTTATGCTCAATAGAGGAAAACTGGACGGTAGAAACTTTTACGCCAAAATCCTAATCTGACCTTGCTTGGGTCATATCACAAGGCTGAACCGTATCATTCCCTCCCTCTTCAAGAAGATTCGCCCTCGAATATTGAATAGGATGATTAGCAGCGACTTCATTAACCTCTTATTTAAGCCTTTAGAATTAATTCTCTTATTGCTAACACATTTCTCTAACAACACTATATGGAAGTAGTGACTGCCAAGAATTTAAAAAAAGCATGACGTACTAACCACTTGCGTATATACTTTTGAATGATAACAACAACGGCTCTCCTTCATCTTTCATTTTTTTTGGTGTTGTACCTTTTTTTCCCATGAAGCTTGAAGATCATAGAATAATCTTCTACACTTATCAACTTCTGGTTCGAAAACCCCCAAACCATGGCTTAGTTTTTCACATCCTTGAGCTAGAATCCTCCTTTGTTCCCTCTCCCTTGCTGAAGACATGACACAAATAGGAAAAATAGAAAAAGATGAAGACACAACAAGAATAGAGTTTACAACAGGAAGAACACTAATTTAGACTCGAAATTTAAATCTGACTTGGACTAGAACTGATCGAAAACAAACAAATATGAAATTGATGAAAATGACTCAAACAACAGCCAAATATGATGATAATATACTGGAAGGAACAAAATCAATAAAAACAAAACAAGTTTTGAAAGACAACGCAAAACAAACCTGTTACAGCAAGACAAAACTCGATTCTGGAACCTAAAGAAAACATAACCTAAATGACCTCAAATTTAATATAGAGTATTAGAATACCATGAAAACAACAATTCTCAGTTTATAAGTCGTTTTATTATGCCTAGGTACCCAAACCCCGTGTATGATCAGTTTGCTGCAAAATTGAACCTCCAATAAAAACCTCAAGTAAACGATACCAAAATAAGACCACAATTTATAAATGTTGCTATATCACCCTCAATAGACATAATATGGATTTGCTATTGATTTTGAGGTGATTTGCTTATGGTTCACTAAGAGTTGTGTTTTTACAGCAGAATTGAACCTCGAATTAAAACCTTAAGAAAACAATATTGAAATAAGCTCAAATTTAATATATGATGCGATATCACCCCTAGTAAACATAATAGGAAGTTTGCATTGGTTCTAAGGGGGTTGGGTTATGGTTCACTAAGAGTAGTGTTTCTGCGGCAGAATTGAAACTCAAATTAAAACCTTAAGTAAACGATATCAAAATAAGCCCAAATTTAATATATAGTCCAATATCATCCCCAACACACATAATATGAAGTTTCAATTGATTCTAAGGTGGTTTTCTTATGGTTCACCAAGAGTAGTGTTTCTGCGGCATAATTGAACCTCGAATTAAAACCTCAAGAAAACAATATCAGAATAAGCCCATATTTGACATATAATGTGATCTCATCCTCAATTCACAGAATATAAAGTTTCAATTAATTCTGAGGTGGTTTGCATATGGTTCACCAAGAGTTGTGATTCTGAGGCAAAAATTAAATGATCCTTCAAATTTCAACTAATCCCTCCCACTCTCTTTCTTTTTTTTTTTCTTTTTAATAAACTGATATGATTAGAGACAGTAATAAGATTTTATAACACGAAGAACAAGAAGATGATCGCAAACACTGAAAAACTTAAAGGAACACTAAAAAAACAAAAATAATAGAAGGATATGACCTTGTTTCGGAGCCTAGCTTTAATACCAACTGATCTGAACCTTGTGATCACATGGTCACGCGACCCACATGCAAAAACACCAATTCCCGAAAAGCCAAGTAAATCAGGTTTGATAGGAGTGTGAGACAAAGATAACTTGTACCTAGGCACCAGCATTATTGGAAACAGAAAACCCCACCCAACGAATATTGATTCGTGAATAAGAAGTATAAGGATGATGCCACGAAGCCAGTTGTTCTTCGATAAGTCATTTTCAGTTCTTTAGAGAATCAAGTAAAAGAGATTATCCCACTAAGACACAACAAGTGCGGCAAAGAAGTTTATTAATATGAAAATTACGTAACCTTACATGTTTGGTTATGCCTTTATTAATGCTGACTCTAGACTTAAAGAAACCCTAATGGAGCCCCCTTAGGTGGACTTATATGAAGCTCACTTACAATTGACCCAAATAAGTAATAATAACCCAAAAACTAAGAAAATAATACAAATAATAAAAATCCAAAAATTACCATCCTCAATATGATAGAATCAGATTTGCCACCCTTAAGAAGTGCCAAATAAACGAGGAAAAATCTGATTTGGAAACTTTGTGTTGCTGCCCCCCTGATGTCCTTGATTAGCTTGGATTTCCTTATTTTACTTGGACAAATAAGAAAGCTGGTATGGGGTCGGACACATCAGCCCCTTGTTCCACATGAATTGGGTTCTTCTTGGACCTGAATTAGATGAATTAAAGGTTGTCCTTCATGCTCCTTACATATTCCATGCCCCTCTAGGTCCATTTTCTCCATATGTTCTGAACAAACCCATTCAATGCTTCTTTAAGCTTCTTTGCCCTAACTCTTGTAATTGGCTCAATTGGCACCTCTAATGGGTCGTTGGCATGATTACACTTGGTGTTAGGCTGATCCTCATCAACAACGATTCCTTATTCATCCTAGCCACATAAGGAAAGAATATCTGGTGGTATTTAGTGACATTTTGGTTTTTAGGAAAGAAACTAAATTGGCAAGTATGAAAAAGGGAGATTTTCTTTCTTACAAAACAAGGAAATCAAGCACAACAAGGCAAGAATACTTCAAAATTATTTCCATAATCAGATCAGAATTCCTAATCTATTTGGGACTTTTTAGGGGAGGCAAATCTGATTTTACCATTTCTAGGATAGTAATTTTTGGATTTTTATTATTTTCTTTTTAGTTTTTTGGGTTATTATTACTTATTTGGGTCAATTATAAGTGGACCTCATATAAGTCCAGATAAGGGGGTCTATTAGGGTTTAAGTCCAGATATGTAGGAGGCTACAAAATTTTCATATTAATAAACATCTTTTGCCACAACTGTGTGTGAGTGGTGAGATATTATCCTTTGTTTGATTCTCTAAAGAACTGGAATGACTTATCAAAGAATAACTGACTTCATGAGACCTTACACTTCTCGTTCGCGAATTAATATTCGTTGGGTGGGGGTTTTTGTTTCCAATAGTGTTGGTTAGCTTGTAGGTTACTTCCAAGGGGGGAGAGGGCTAAGACAAGATGATTCAATATCTCCATATCTATTTGTCCCATGTATGGAAATCCTTTCAGGGCTATTCTGAAAGATGAGTGACAATCAAAACTTCAAGTTCCACTAGGGATGCAATAAGGACAAAATTTCCCATCTTTGTTTTGCAGATGACTTGATGATTTTCAGCAAAGGGGACGTAAACTAAGTTTGTATGATCAGAAATGTGCTCATGGAGTTTCAAGAATTATCAAGTCTGTATCCAAATCCAAACAAAAGTGACATCTTCTTGAGTGGTATGTTGGATGTTGAGAGAGATCAGATCATTCGTATTCTTGGTTTAGAGAGGGGGAGCTTTTTATCTCATCAAGGCTTAAGGCTATTTATTGTAAGGGTCTCGTGGATCGAATCACCTCTAAATTTTGGCATTGGACTTGTAGAACACTCTCGTTCATAGGACTAGTACAACCGATTAACCCGATTTTATTTTCTATTCAGGTCTATTGGGCATCTCTCTTCTTTTTACCTAGGCAAGTAATTAAAACTGTTGAGTAAATTATAAGATCCTTTCTATGGTCAAGTTCAGATATGAGAATTACTGGGGCTAAAATGGCTTGGGATACTGTGTGTCTTCTGAAAAAGGAGGGGGAGGCTAGGAATCAAAAGGATAACATAATAGAACAAGATTGCTTTGTTGAAAAACATTTGGAATTTGTGCAATGACTCATATGGCTCAATTTGGTCTACTTGGATCAAATCTAACCTGTTGCGAGGTAGAAATTTCTTGAAAATCAAGGCACTGAAGAATTGATCTTGGGCTTGGGGAAAGATCCTTAAGCTCGGATCTTTAGCATGGCCTAAGATAAAGTACACCATAGGAAATGTAAGGGAATTTCTCTATGGTTTGACAATTGGCATTCTCACAGCCCCCTCGTGGATTCTTACGGTGAGAGATTCATCTACGATTCAGGTATATGAAAGAACGCGATGATCAATTTGTTGGTTCGTAACTCAGAATAGAGAATTCATACCACTTAAGCTATTGGCTGGTACCCATTATAAATTTTATTCCTTCCAATTTTAATCCTAAGGTAGAGAAGAGGGATGAGATTGTGCGATTGGATTCATCAAATCAGAGGTTCTCGGTCAAAGTAGCTTGGGAACAACTCAGAAATCCGTAATTAAATGGTTGAATGGCATGACATTATATGGTTCAAGAATGTTATTCCAAGACATTCTTTTCTTTTGTGGCTGACCATCTAACAAAAGCTTAGAACTCAGGATAAACTACATCAGTTTGGTCTCCATGGTCCAAACTGGTGCTCACTCTGTCTCCTTAACAATGAAGATCACAACCACATGTTCTTTGAATGCTCTTATTTTGAAGCGATATGGTGGGATGTTTGTGACAGATGTGACATTTCTAGAATGAGAAAAAGCTGGGATGAATGGATTAAATGGGTTATTGTCACCTAGAATGGTAAAACTTTCAAAAATATTTCTCGTAAACTAGGTTTCGCAGCTACGATGTATTGTGTTTGGCAAGACCAAAATGCAAGGATCTTTGTAGGTATGTCTAGAAACATTCAAATTTGGTCTTTGATCAAATTGAAGGGATCATTCACGACAAGCTCGATTTGATAGAAACATTCTAGCAACTGATGAAAACTTTAGGATCCAAAGAGCTTGAAAGGTGGATAATGTAGATTCATAAACTAATGTTTGGTTGGTTTTATTATTGTCTTTGGCTAGTCCAGCTAGGTTTTGGTTTTCTATTTTGTGGCTATTTGTTGTTTTTAAGCTTTTGTTTACTTTGTAAATATAGGGTATGCCCCTTATAATCTTTGTACCTTTTTTTTTTTTTTACATATGTCAATTTACCAAAAACAAAAGTGCTCATTATTTCGAAATATTACTGATGGGAGGAACGAACTACAAAATGGCTAATAGTTTTTCAGTTATGGTATACCTTTAAAAATTGAAATTCCAAGGAAATTTTTCATTTTGCTATCTTTAACTTCATATATCAATAAAAATACTATAAATTTGTGTATGCCTTAAAAGGATATACTTAGTATATAGTAAGTTGAAAAGATAAAAATTACTATGTTACCTAGCTTGAAGTAGAAATACAAAATATATGGTTTCTTTAATATAATCCAACATTTTATGATACTTGAAGAAGCTGCACTTATATTGAAAAATTATGGGTTGAAGGACAATACAATAAAATACACATATAAGAAAAACTTCAAAATGATTAACAATTTTATGTGTTGTGTTTTCATGTTCTCTTTTTATTTTCACATATATTTTTTCATCTCTATCTTATACATCCACAAAAGTTGTCAATTGAAAAAAAATGAAGTTTTATAATGAAATATGATTTTTTTTAATTAAAATGATCACATGATGTCATTTTTTTATATATAAAATCTTTAATTGTATTAGTTTAAAGGTATTCACTTCCTTTACAGATTTTAATTAAACAATATACTTCTAATAATGTAATTCAATATTGGTGAGTCTCAAAATCCAACATACTTAGCAATAAGACTGAGGTGTTGGATAGCCAGTTAATTTCTTAACTCAAGCATTCTGATTCATTCTTCCTAACCAGGATATCTGATGCCTTGGTATGGAAACCCCAAGTTATTGGTGGTGTCGGGTAAGCCAAGGTGGTTGGTAACTAGTACTAGTAAAAAGTCACCATTGATGGATGTGAGGATACTCATATGCTTGAATATCTTTTTAGAGAGATAAAATCTGAAAATATATTGTGCTATAAATATTGAGAATGAAGAGATTATGAACCTGGTATTTGAAGGATTTATAGTATATTTATAGCTTATGAGTCTTATCTTCTTATAGAGAGGAGGGCCTAAAGCGTAATTTCACTATTGTAATATTTAAAGTTATATTCTACTCAAAATGATATATATTATACCAGTATAAAATATTGAGGGACTTAGAAATACTACCAAAGGAGAGTTAGGCTTGGGCAAGTTGTTTAAGCTTATTAAGGATGCAAAATAGCCCAGGCGCGCTACCTAGGACGAGCCTATAGAATCGGGCTCTTCCCCTAGTGATGCGAACCTCGTAATCATGTGATTACACAACCCACAATCAAGATTGAGATCTGATTCTGAAAAGCCGAAATAGATCTGATACGAGTTGCTTGACCGCTTTTTATGATCGGCTTGTTTTAACTCGCAAGTGCATGAGTGTGCGATGTAGCAATTAACTCGGTAAGATCGAGGTCATATCCACAGAGAGCTAGATCTGAAAATTAAGCTAGGTAATAAAAGAAACTCAAGAGAAATTAAATTAACAATAACTTGGTTGAAAATGATTGATGGATTTGTTTTCAAAGATGAAAAGGTGTAAATAGATTTTAAATGACAAGAAAAAGTAAGTCTTGGTCCAAATC
>Ga0325411_1007777_pt1 | contig 11670 bp, 2 predicted proteins | sample PopdelMetagenome_13_FD_206181 | JGI IMG/M metagenome (GOLD analysis project Ga0325411, IMG submission 206181) | Populus deltoides microbial communities from Bellville, Georgia, United States - Xylem-PdIQD-R4 | ecosystem: Host-associated > Plants > Phyllosphere > Stem > Wood/Secondary xylem...
CAATTATCCAATCCATACAATTATTATTTGAATAATTGAATGTTATTTTAACTATTATTATAATTAATTTTTATTAGTGAAATTACTTACAAGTTCCTTTCTTGTTGTTTTAGAGAAATTTAAAAAGTAGATTGTAATGCAAAAATAAACATTCACTAACCAATCTGTAAAGAAAAACATGTTATATACCTTCATTTCTAATGTGCAGAACTGCTACGCAGGAAAACTCTTTTAGCTATTTGTGTGTTGTTTACCTTTATTTTATTTATAGAACTTTATTAATTATGTGTGCATTTTAGTTTTAATGAGATGAAAGATTGAATTATATAAATTATATATTGTGATTTTATGTAAAGTTGAAAATTTTAAATTGAGATAATTTTTATATGACATTACAATTTGAATAACTAGATAATTATGAGTTAAAATATCAACATTTTTATTTTATTTTTAATTACGAATTATTCGAGACACAGACAATTCTGGCCATCTCGAAAGCCAGCTCAAAACAATTGCAGTACAAGTACGAACTGTTCATCGCCTTTATTCATAGCTAAATGATTTTAGTAGGAATTAATTGCCATTTCATTGTTTGAAGTTTTCAGCCATTTTTGAAAGAGCAATCAAGTTCATCGACCAGCTTTGTCCATTTTACAAGAAATCAACAAATTATTTATAGCGTGTTTGACAGTGTGGTTGCGGTTGCTTTTCAAATAGCTTTTCGTGTCAAAATACATGCCAATGATATTTTTTTATTTTTTAAAAATCATTTTTGACATCAGCACATCAAAACGATTCAAAAAGTACAAATCGCACTCAATTTTAGCAAAAAAAAAATTTAAAATTTAACAAAACGCAGTTGCAAACGCAATGAACACACAGACAATTAAGTCCATTTTATTAACATCTTGAATTATCAAATCTCAGCGTGAGAGCTTCATTGGGAATAACTATTTTTCACTTAAATTACTAATATTATCATGACACAATAATAAGTCAAGACTAAAAACTATTCTTTAGGCGTGTGTGGTGGTTTAAGTTGACTAGAGATGGCTGGCTATTGGCTAGCATTTGGGGTCAAAAGTAAACTTTGAACCCTCGGTCACGACACACCAAGCATGACCGCGCAGCCCTCTTTCTTTTGCTTTCGCTTTGCTTTATGGCGTGCTTAGCAGTGATTCACCATCACACGGAACCCGCTAAAAAGTCTTGTTAACTCCCATATACTACGGCGTTTCAGTGTTATTGTGGGCTCCACTTTTTGCACAGTTGGGCCCCCCTTATATATTACTAATTATTGTGGTGGGCCCTTCCTTCCCGCAGCTTCGAGGGGTTTCGATTTGTGGGTCCCTCCCTACTGCTCTAGTGGCCGGCCAAGTGGTCTAAGCATACACGTCGTTTATTTTTATCGTCTACTTCGTTACAGTGTTTCACCAACAAGTATCTATTCTTCCACGTAGTTTGTACGTCAGAATTTGAAAATTATATTCTTTTTTTTAAAAAAAAAGAATCTAAAGACCACATAATTTCTTATAGTTTTCTCACAATTTCACTCGGTGCAATTAATCCAATCTTACATTTACAAGGACTTTTTTTTTTTTTTTTATGATAGCTATTGTCGAAAGCTACCCTTACAAATATGAATTACATCGCCACCTTATTCGTAGGCATAGGACAATGGATTTAGGGTATTCTAAAAACAAAATAAAAATTGTTATGATTTTGGAGTGATTCATTTGTTTTTTCATGATGTACTTTTCAGTTCTCTATCATGTATTTTGAGTCGGTTAAGCTTAATTCTATCTAATTAAACTACAAAAGAACCCAATTGCAAGGGGAAAAAAAAACTTGAGGTATTTTGCTTAATTGCTCAATTGGGAATAAATAAGTATTTTTTCTTTTTAATTGCACAGTAAAATGATCAAAATATTAATGGAAACAAAAAAAATAAAAACTGATATCAAAGGGTATTTTTATATTTTAATAATGGTTTTCTTTTATTATTATAATTTCAATTAAGGGTCAATTTAATATTTGTCTAAGTACAAAAAATAATAAACAATTAAAATTTACATGAAACTACAAAAATATCCTTAAAAGCAAAAAAAAAATTAAACCAATAGTCAAAGGGATTTTTAGTCTTTTCACAAAGTTTTTTTTCGTAATTATTAAGTCATCTCCAGAAGCAATTTAGTATTTGACTAAATAAATAATAAAATTGGACAAGCATGTGCGATGCACACACTAGCACATGAGAGGTGTCTGCGCTATTTAAGCGACATGTGTGGTGCCTCCTGACATCTAAAAATGCCTTCTTGCCATGTCATTAGAAGCATCGTTGTGTCTTCTTGGCTTTAGAGTGGTGCATGTTGGTGTTGGTGATCCGGTTTGTCGCTGATGAGTTTATTTTCCCTTCCTTTCTTTCTTGTCCTTAAAAATTACATCTTGGCCCTATTGGATGTTAATATTTCAACTTCAATCCTCGTTATTTTAATTATTAATTTATGTTTTTGACTTTTTTATATAAATTTTATTTGTTTTTAATTTATGTTCTTGACTTTTTGGGCGGTGCATACGGTGGCTCCTAGTGCAAAAAAATAAGCTTTCGCCGTCTCATGTTATATATCACTGTCTCCTCTTTCATTTGGTGTGGCGCGTAGTGTCCAGAAGTTCTTGATTTATCATCAGTGCCTCTTTGTTATTGGTGTTTCAGATTCAGTCCCGTTAGTTTTGATTTCTATATTTTTTTTTATTTTTTCTTTTGTTAAAGTTTTGTTGTTTTTTAATTTAACCCTTACTTTTTAATTTGTATAAATAATGTTTTTTGATTTGGTCATTCTACTTTTAATTTCTTATTTTTATCATTTGTCCTTTTAACAAATTTTTTGTGGCTTTCAATTTTATCCTTTATAGTTTTTGTTTTTTTTAATGATAATAATTGTTCTAATTTGGTTCATTTTCTTTTGATTTTTTATTGTTTTTTTTCCCTTTTGTCAAATTTTTTATAATTTTCAATTATATCATTCAAGTCAAGTTCATAGCTTTTATTTTCAATAATAATAATAATAATAATGATAATAATGATAATGATAATGATACTTATAATAATATTAATAATGATCATAATAATAGTAGTAATAATAGTTGTTATGATGATATTAATTATGGTGATAGTGATAATTATAATGATAATGGTAATAATAATAAAAATGATAGTTATAATATTTGTAATAATGGTATTATTAGTAATAATAATAGTATTAATAATGATGATGATGAGAATGATAATAATAATGTTAATAGTAATAGTAGTAGTAGTACTAATAATAATAATAATAATAATAATAATAATAATAATAATCTTTTTCATGGCCAAAATGTGTCAAATCAAAAACTTTCTCTTTCATTATTTTGCAACGATCTTTTCTCTCATATCTTAAACCTGAAGCTGAAAATAAATAAAATAAATTTTTGGGCTAAAATAAAATTTTAAAAATTGGCCATGCATTTTATTTGTGTTGTACATTGTGATCCTCTCTTTTTTAATTTTATATTTTTACTATAATTTAAAAATTTATCTCATGAAATTTGGCTATAAAAAGATTAAATAAAAAAAATTGGGGGGATAATTTTTATTTTAAAGAATGAAAATAAAGAAAAAGAAGAAGAAAAGGAGTTGCTTCACTATTTTCACCCCAACTCTTTTAGTGTTTTAGTTAATTCACGTGCTAAGAAATTTTGCAAGATTTCCATCTTTTATATAAGAATTTTAAGCGACCAACTCAATGACAATATGGTATAGAATATTTTTTGTGTTGGGTAATTGAGTATAATGCTAAATATTAATATATAAAAAATTTTAATATTTATAAACTAAATGTTATTATTTTTGTTTGAGATTGTGATAATATTATAATAAACATACTGAAATAATTTATAAATATAAATTCAAAATCAAACAAATATTATATTATAAAATTAAAATAAATTGATGAAAAAAAGAAAAATAAGAAAAGAGTGCAAAAATAAAAGCCACCTCAGTATATATTTGGGTCTAAGATGCTCGTTAAGAATCCATTAACATTCTAATTAATCTTTGTTTTTCTATTTTGCAATGGGACTTATTGCCGACCTTTAATAAAATTAGCACATAAAATATCAATTATTTAATATATTGAATTAATATCATTGTTTTTTTATTTGAACTTTGAATCTTTATCCTTTTTATCAACTTAATCTAATATAAAATGAAGTTTCACCCAAGAAGTTATAGTTCAACTAGTATTAGTCTCATTTTTATCTTTAAAAGATCTCAAGTCCAAACCTCTCTATATATATATATATAAAAGCTTTTTAGAAATGTATTTAGATGATATTTAAAGGATACGTTTAAGAAACTTGTTGGCGTTTGCCTTTCTTTTATGTTTATATATTTTCTTTCATTTTCTAAATATTGTTTTCAAATTTGTTGCTACCACTTGCACAATTAAGTATTATCCCAAAACTCTATTAAAGGCGAGTTTGAAAGATTAAAGGCACGCAATCAAGTTGTGCAGAAAAGGACGTATGACAAATTTCAACAAAAATGATTATGATGTTACATTAAATAACTATTATAGAAATCGATATTAGAGGTTGTTGCTTAAGGTACGTTTATTTATTATTCTGAAATTATTTTCTAAACTTTTGTATATTTATTTTTCATTAAAAAAACTAGTTAATAAAAAATACTTCCTAGTTAAAAAAAAAATTAGCTTGTGAAAACACTTTTTAAAGGTTGTGAAAAATTTAAAAATATCATATTATTTGTTGAATATATCAAATTTGAATCTCAAACTTTTGATTGCTATATATTTTGTTTTGAAATTTTTTTTTTAATTCTATCTTTTAGAATTTGATTTAATTTGGTTTTTATATTAATTTTAGTCCTTATTTTTATGATTGTTATTTGCTTTTCTCTTACCATTTTTTTAATTGAAATTTTTTATCTATCAAATTTGGTTCTCATTCTTTTAATTTTTACTTATTTTATTTGAATAATTTATGAAATTATAATTATTATTATTTTAATTTCATCATCTTTCAATTTTTTTTATCTATTAGATTTGATCCCCATTATTTTGATTGTTATTTACTTTATTTGAGATAATTTATAAATTATATATTTTTTAATTTCATTTTCATTCAATTTTTTAATTTGTAAGATTTGTTCCTCATTATTTTAATAAACTTGAAAAAAATAAAGCATTAATTAGTTATTTTCTAGGTCATTTTCCATAACATAACCAAATATTGAAAATTATTTTTCAACTTATTTTCTATAACACTACCAAACATCATAAAATAATTCACTTTCCAGGAATCTATTTTTCAAAGAAATCACTTTTCAAAAGGAAACTACTATCCAGCAAAGAAACAGGGCCTAAGTAAAAATCTAAAAGGCATAGGGTTTTATTATAGAGTTGACATTGTCTATGTATAGACAAAACACTGTGGATCTACTTTGTAATTTTTAACAATTTATTTTGGTCCATAAAGTTTAATTTGGGGTTATTTAATCCTAATTGAAGGCCAATTACTTTTAATTTCTTAGTCAATAATGGAATTGGAAGAATAGAGACCAAAATGAAAAAGACGCCAAACGTAGGTGGCGTGCTAGAAGTTTTGAGAAAGATACACTTTAGTCTTTGCATTTTAAAAATAACGTAAATTATACAATTTCGGTACTTCAAAATTTTTCATATTAAATTTTGGTATAAAATTTTACTTTTTTATTTTTTAGTTTATGGTTGAGAGAGGAGAGAGAAAGGTCACTGGATTCCATTGATAGAGAGAAAAGGATGTTGTTGACACCGATTTAGACTACTAAAACGGTCGATGTTTATGTCAAATGGTTTAATTTGATTAAAAGAGTTCAAATTAGGTGTTATGTTACCATTAAAATTCATGAAAAAACATATATGAGTTGGGATTGATTTTTGGTTTTGAGTTAATTTCGGTTTTTAGGATAGTTTTTTGGTTTTTTCAAGGCTATATATAGGTTTATCACGATTTCTAAAGTGTTTTATAGATGTTTTGGGTAAAAAATAGGTTGAAAATGGGTTTTGGGTAAAAAAAACATTGAACATCGATTTTTCAGCCACCATAATAATCAAAATCAGGGAAAAACCAGAGGACACGTCATCTAATTTTTTTTCAAAACAAATTGGAACGATTGTCGCCCTAGATCAAAAAAAAAGGCCTAGTTGCACGGGACTACCAAGGCAGGCCCCCATTTGGGCCTTGACAAATGGGCTAGACGGCAGGTCTGGCTTGCCAAATTCAACAATGCCTGACTTTTTTTTAAAAAAAATCTTCTTTTTATAGGTTTTTTTTCAAAATTTTTTTTTATATTTAGATTAATACTCCTTATCCCTTTTATTTTATTTAGAGAGCCTCTTTTAATTGATGATTATTTTTTTGTTATGCATTTAATTTTTAATATGCCTTTTTTATAGATGAACTTTATTTTAAGAGGTTTTCCTGATTTATCTAATATATACAGCCTTGTATAATATTTTTTTTCCATTTTAGTTTATTGAATCAATTTAAATGTGTGTCTATTTTTATTATCATTTGATTGAATAAAACAATTTAGTAAACACAACCAAGTAAATGTCCCTTATTGTGAGATTAAATATCTTGATCTATATTTGGCTCTTGATTTTTCCAGTTTTATTTTTGAGTTATTGTTTATATTTGTTTTTTCATTTATTAACACGCAAAGTTCTCAATTTATTCGATTACATGTATTCATAAACTTTATTATTTTCACTTATATTTTTTTAACTACAAAAACATGTCAAAAAAACCTATACGTAAAATTATTTTTTGAAAAAAACTTTTACCCGCAGCGAAGGATGGGTCAAGTATCTAGTTAAGGTTGATAATGAGTACCACAAATCAAGTTTTTATATATATATATATACACACATACACACACACACATACCTTATCTATTATTCATCGTGTACAAGATTTAGACATTCATATTCTATCTAGGGAGTTTTAGGTATGATTATTATTTATTATTCTACAAAAAAATAAAATAGTAATACAAATATTTTGAAGCGTGTGTGTATTAAGTAATAAAGTCACACACACACACGTATATATATATTATTGGGTTAAAAAATATAAATGTCTTATACATGTATAGACACACCTATATAATATAAATATATATCTTGAATTAAATTTGAGTCAAATTTAATAATATTTATATTATATTTATTAACTATCAGATAATATAATTATCCAAAAAAAAAAAAACTCAATCATTCTATCGTTCTTGTTCAACAAAAATATTATGATGTTACATGAAATAATAAAGATAGAAATTGACAACAAGTATGGTTTCAATAAATTGCCACGAGTACCAAGCAAAGTTGTTTCCATCTTACTGGCCTCATTATCTCTTTCCTTTTCAAAATTACGTGTAACTTCAAATTCGGCAAAAAATCATTTAGCTCGGCCGGCCAATTAACAAGATGTTCTTTAACATTCTGTTTGAAAATAACATTTCTTTTCTTTTATTCCCTTGACATCAATTGCTATACAAATCATAATAGTCTGTTTTTAGTGTCATAACAACTCAATTAAAAACTTAAAAGGTTCAATAAAATACAATGAATAGTTATTTATTATTCTCTAAAAGATCATTTAAAACATATCAATTCAAATAAATGTAAAATCCACCAATACTTTATACTTAAAAATTATTAATTAAATTAAATAAAATAGGATAATAAGATTCCAACTCTTAACTGTTTTATCATTAAATCTTTGTTACCATGTTAAAGAATCACATCAATGTTTTTTTAAAAATAATTAGAGAGAATAAAGATAATGCATCCCTTCAAATAAAAGTATTTTAGACATGAAACTTGTAAAGACTCACCACTATCTTCTACTTAATTCTATTAATTTAATTAAAAATTATAAAGGTGAGATTTAAACTCTTAATCACTTGATTATTACATCTTTGTTACTATATTTAAAAATTATATTAATTAAAAAAAATATATGAACCATGTAAAGAGTGGGTTTCTGTTTGTTTCTGTGTGTGTGGGGGGGGGGGTGTTAATGTAAAAAATAATGTTGAAATCACATAGAACTATTTAGAATTGTTATCCTCGTTTGTTTGCTGAAAAGTAATTTTTTTTTAAAGTGAATTCTGGAAAATTGAATTATTTTCTGATGTTTGGTAGAGTAATAGAAAATAAATTGGAAAACACTTTCCAGTGTTTCGTTATGTCATGGAAAATGAGCTGGAAAATAACTTATTAATGTTTTATTTTTTTCAAGTTTATTAAAATAATGAGGAACAAATCTTACAAATTAAAAAGTTGAATGAAAATGAAATTGAAAAAAGAAATAATTTCATAAATTATCTCAAATAAAATAAATAATAATCAAAATAATAGAGATCAAATTTAAAAAATAAAAAAATTAAAAGATGAAGAAATTAAATAATAATAATTAACATTTCATAAATTATTTCAAATAAAATAAGTAACAATCAAAAGAATAAGGACCAAATTTGATAGATAAAAAATTTCAATTAAAAAATGATAAGGAAAAAGTAAATAACAATTATAAAAATAAGGACCAAAGTTAATATAAAAATTAAATTCTAAGGGATGAAATTGAAAAACAAATATTCAAAACAAAATATATATAGCAATCAAAAGTTTGAGGACCAAATTTGATATAATCAGCAAATAGTATGACATTTCTAAATTTTTCACAACTTCCGGAAAGTGTTTTCCGCTCAAAATAAAAGGAAAACACTTTCCTGGAAACCAAGTCAAATTTTCCTTTAACTGGAAAGTGTTTTCCATTGATCATCTTTTATAATGGCAAACAAACACATAAAAATTTAAAAAAAGGTTTCTTAGAAATCACTTTATAAGAAACAGACACACCATTATAAGTTCAATAAGTTAAACTTGAAAAAACTCTATCCAACTTTGTTTGTTTTGAAACAATTTTTATTTTACGATATGTAAAAAAAAAAACACTCTAAATAATTGGGTTCAATAACATAATTTAGTTATATAATAAAAAAAATGTAAAAAACACACGCCAAAGCTTTTTTTTTGCAATTATAAATTCTCTTTTATTACAATATAATATCCCAGAACATTTTTAAAAACTAAAAGAAAAAAAACTTAAAAAGTGGCCCTTGTGGAAAAAAAAAGAATGAAAGAAAAACAATTAAGCAAACGTGGATAGTAGAATTCAAACCTGCATAGATAGAGTTAATCAAATATAATAAAATTTACTAAAATTATCATGTATTTTCCATCTCTATCATTTCTTGTTGCCATCATCGGTTTTTTAAGTTAGTTTTCAACTTCATTATTGTAAACTTAAACACTTTAAAACTCTTAATTTTTTCTTAACAAATAGGTATAACAATATCTAGTTTAGTTATCTCATTATATAATACTTTATTTTTATCTCTAGTTTGCACAAATTATAAATCACTAATATAAGAGTAAATTAAATTTACAAGTTCACTACTTCTTTCAATTGTTTGAAATTAAATATTTATAAATTTTAATTCTACATAAATCTCACACTTACAAATTTTAAGTATTAAGAATCATAGTTGATAACAATTCAAGATTAATTAATCTTTGTATAGAATTATAATTCACATGTCTTGGTCTGTTATACCATATACCATAAAACTCAAACAAATAAGAAGAAAAGGTAATCCTATTATTTTCACCATTTTTTATATAACATTCATTTTAAAAAGATCTTTATGGATGAATCGCTCGTCAATTAGTTAAATGGTCTTAGCATAAGTTGTCTTTCAAGATTCAAACAATACCTTAAAATGATGCAATTCCAATCAAAGTTTATGAACTAGAAAAGTCTTTGTACAAAGACAAGACTTAAAGTTAAAATAGAGAGAGCGAAAGAAAACATAACAAAATAAGAAAGCAAAGGGAGGAAATAATTTCTTTGTATTTATAGACAGTTTCAGGATTTATTTGAAATAATTAGAGTTAATTTCTAGCAGTTATTTTTTTTAGTTTTAAAAAATTAAAGATAGAATTTAATTTTAAAAAAATGTACAGGAACTAACAAGAAATAAAGTGATTAGATGAGACATTAATCCTAACAAATTCAATGATCTAGACATGTAAATAATCATGGACCGGAAAAATAACAATTTCCTATATCAAAAACTTATTTTACAATTAACCCAAATCTAAACTCAAGCACTCGCGTCTGGTTTTATACAAAGCTTACATTGCCTAAGTTCTCTGCTGTCAAAGAATCGTCTGGTTTTATACAAAGCTTACATTGCCTAAGTTCTCTGCTGTCAAAGAATCATCTTAACTCAATAGTTTAAGCTGTTAGGTAAGATCCTATAATATGATTTATATTATTCTCTAACACACCCCCTCAAGTGAAAGCTCTTTGGACTTGAAACTTGCACATACCTACATTACCTTGTGCTGAATTTTTATCAAATAAATGGAGATGGTGAGATTCGAACTCGCTCTGATACCATGTCAAAGAACTAATTCTGCCTAATAGCTTAAGCTGTTAGGTGAGGTTTCAGGATATGATTTATATTATTCTCTAACACACTCCCTCAAGTGAAAGCCAGTTTGGGCTTGAAACTTGCACATGCCCACTTTACCTTATGCTTAATTTTTATCAAATAAATAGGGATAGTGAGATTCGAACTCGTGACCGCTTGGTCATCAAGGCTCTGATACCATGTCAAAGAACCATCTCAACCCAATAACTTAAACTGTTCGGTAAGGACTTAAGATATAATTTATATTATTCTCTAACATTTGCCCTCTAAAAATTTTGATGCCCTACGAGCTCAATTTTTACCTTTCAAGGCGCAACTATATAAGTTACTAAGAATGTTTATAATCTTTCACTGTGGTATGCAACTTTTAGTTTAGGTTTGAGAGTTTTATCAATCAAGAGTTCTATAACATTAATTTTTCATTAATAATTTATGCTAGAGAACTTATATTGAAAAATATTTTTAATTTCAAGTATGATACTTAAATGGACTTTACTTTTAATTTGAACTCAAGTATATCTATTAAGCATGTCATAATCAATTTTTTTAACGGGCAAAATTCCCAACAGAATCTGAAAAGGACGGTAAGGTAAATCAGTTCTGTAAAGCAAAGACTTGTTCAATGTTAGGGCATGGTTACTCATTTGTAAGAATACCCCCATGTCATAATAATTAATTTACATGTATTACCTAGAAAAGTATAGATAGAGTTGCAAGTTAATTTTAGAATAAAAGACACTCGAATTCTTGTGCTTGGAATTTTCGACAAGTCAGCAGAAAGCCCATGTCTATGTGCTTTTCCCGTCTTTCGAGTATTTCGTTGATTGATTAGACTATTAGACTTGTTAAGGATATGAAAACGGGGAGTGAGTTTGCTGTCCAATGTTTTAATCCACATGATAAATTAACCAGTCCAGTGATCAATAAAGGCACGTTACCGATCCATGCACACAACTTCTTCTAACTTGTTGCAGCAAGAAACCATGAAAAAACTCAGAAAAGTCCCTCAAGAAGCAAGTATTTCAGAGTGCCGGAGAAGATGGTGCTGCCCGGGACCTCAGGGC
>Ga0325411_1007778_pt1 | contig 11670 bp, 3 predicted proteins | sample PopdelMetagenome_13_FD_206181 | JGI IMG/M metagenome (GOLD analysis project Ga0325411, IMG submission 206181) | Populus deltoides microbial communities from Bellville, Georgia, United States - Xylem-PdIQD-R4 | ecosystem: Host-associated > Plants > Phyllosphere > Stem > Wood/Secondary xylem...
CAAAACCGATTAAACCGATTAAAATTTTAAAAAAACCGGCCGGTTCGGTTCGATTTCGATTTTATAAGCCTAAAACTGAAAAAACCGAACTGAACCGAAACTTAAAAAACCAAAAAAAAACCCAAGCCAAAACCAAAAAAACCGAGCCAAACCTGTTTGAACAGGTTTTTGCCCTAAAAAACCGAACCGAAACCGGTCAGTTTGAACCGGTTTCGTTTTAAAAAAAAATTTAATATATTATTTTATTTATATCATTTAATTCATGTCATTAAATTCAAAATCAATGATTAAATTTAAAGTTTCATCAATCAAGTTTTTTAAAACTATGTGAGTATTCAAATTCAAAAATAGGAATGAGAAGAAAGAATTGGGAGTTTGATATATATATATATATATTGAACTAATGTTACACTTTCATCTCAATAGTTTGAAATTTATAGTTTTTTATAAAAGTTTCAATTCTTAACTAACAAAACTTCTTCTTCTTCTTCTTCTTTTTAATTTTTCTTAAAAATCTCTTTTACTTCCTCTCAGATATGTCAAGAAAACACTTAAAAACTTTAAGATTAATGTGCTTAATTTACTAGCAAACTTTAATCAATTAATATCAGGAAATTAGTCTCTCTATATATATTTATATTTTGGAGTGAGGAATGAAATTGAAAACCAAGAGGCTCCTAATTTTGATTTTTAAATAAGAATAAATTGCGTTTATTAATGAAATATCAACTAATTACCCCTACTGAGTTCCAACATGGTTATTTTGAAGGTGTAGGTGGAAGAACTTAAAAAGGTGGTGGCAGCTAAAGAACAAAAGCTTAAGCACAGAGAATTGACGCTCTTTCAGGAGGTTCGCCACCACAAAGTAGCGATCGATGGACCGGTCAAACTCCTTCAAATAATGAGATTAGTATAAGCACGGAATAAGAGTACTAGCTTTTGTTACCTTGTGTTCATGATCGCTAAATTTCTCATTAAAAACATGAGCAAGTCATCTTTATTCATTATTTACATGTGTTCATCTGTTGAAGACTAAGATTAATAATTTATTAATTTCATAGTTGGTTCTAAAAATGAGCAATTTCTGTCTCTTTTTCTGCCAATTTTGCATAGAATCTCTCAGAAGGAATATGGAGAACTAATTACCCCTTTTTGTTGTTTCTTTGAATGTGGGTTTAATGACACTAAAGCGTTAAGTTATTAATGGATGCTATGATATTAGTTTTTTTTTTAATATAAAAAATTTAAATGAGTTGATACTTTTTTAAAAAAATATTGGATTTGACTTTAAAATAAAATTGAATTAGCATTTTTTAAAAAAAATATCGAGATGAAAAAATATTAGATTGACTCGTGTTTCACGACTTAACTTGCATACTATGTAACTCAGGTCATAAACCATAGTTTTGAAATCCGGTTTGGCCCGGCGGGTCGATCCGGGATCCGACCGACCCGGGGCTGGAACCGGGCAGGGTTGAAAAAAAAATGGGGGAAGGAAAAACCTGGTGTGACCCGGCTGACCTGACGGGTTGACCCGGCAACCTGGTTGACCCGTCAATACCTTGTTGCAAACCCGTTGACTTTTTGTTTTTTTGTTTTTTACTAAAACGACGTCATTTTGATTTAAAACAAAAATTGACTCAGTGACCCGGTTAAAACCCGAAACCCAGGCCTTGGATAGAGCCGGGTCTTAAAACTATGTCATAAACTCTATTGTGTTTAATAATTTTTTATAAGAAAAAGTTATTTAATTATATGGTAACAAAAATAGATTTTTATAAAATTAGATGTCAATTAAATAACAAGATATTTATTTGAGACCGCTATAATAACATAGGAAATAAATATTAAAATTAATAAAATATTGAATAATAAAATTTTTAAACTCAATATTAAAAAATTAAATAAAAAAATAAAAAATCAAAATAAAGCCCAGGAGAGTGGATTGGGTGGCCTAACATGCATGGTTCTATTTTATAATTTATTTCCCGGAAAATGATTTATTTTCCGCCTAAAAAATCTATAAGATGTGTTTGTTTCTCAGAAACTGGTTTCTGAAAAACCACTTTCCAAACTTTTTTGTGTTTGTTTGCCATTAGAAAAATTGGTCAACGAAAAATATTTTTCAGTCAAAAGAAAATTTGGCTTGGTTTCCAGAAAAGTGTTTTCCTTTTATTTTGAGCGTAAAACACTTTCTGAAAGTTGTGAAAAATTTAGAAATATCATATTATTTGCTGATTATATCAAATTTGATACTAAAACTTTTGATTGATATATATATATATATATATATATATATATATATATATATATATTTTGAATATTTATTTTTCAATTTCATCCTTTAAAATTTAATTTTTATATTAATTTTGGCACTTATTTTTATAATTGTTATTTTCTTTTTCTTTTCCTTTATCATTTTTTAATTGAAATTTTTTATCTATCAAATTTGGTCCTCATTCTTTTGATTGTTACTTATTTTATTTGAAATAATTTATGAAATGTTAATTATTATTATTTTAATTTTTTCATCTTTCAATTTTTTTTATTTTTTAGATTTGATCTATATTATTTTAATTATTATGTATTTTATTTGAGATAATTTATGAAATTATATTTTTTTTCAATTTCATTCTCATTCAACTTTTTAATTTGTAAGACTTGTTCTTCATTATTTTAATAAACTTGAAAAATATAAACATTAATAAGTTATTTTCCAACTCATTTTTCATGACATAACTAAACACTGGAAAGTGTTTTCCAACTTATTTTTCATTACACTACCAAATATCAAAAAATAATTCACTTTTTCAGAATTAACTTAAAAAAAAACTACTTTTCAGCAAACAAATGGGGCCTTAAACCTTTCATTTATTATTTTTTTTCCTAAATGGAATTGAAGTTAAACAATGCAACAGTTCATGTGTCATTCGTAATCCATAATCAATTAAAATATCTTGATATGATTTATAGATGTTCATTAAATACTTTTATTTAAAGTGAAAATAATTCAGAAGTTGTTTTAAAAAACAATTTTAGTCTCAAACCATAACAAATTTTCTTTACTTTCCTTTCAAACAGGCTGGTCAAGCAAGAAGAGAGAATTTTTTTTTTTTATGATTCGACATTAAATTTATTTTTATAACATATTTAGATTTAATTTTGAATTATAAATGAAAAGGGCTTAGGAAGCATGTGAAAATCACATGCAAGTTGACTAAATGTTTTTAGAGATTAAATTAAAGAAAAATTAAAAAATATATAGAAAATTAAAAAAAATAAAGAAAAAATAGCTAACATATAAAGAAAAAATAATCAAACAAACATTGATTATTTTTTCATCAATTTTTTTAAAAAAAACTAGAATCAATGACCTCTGGTGTCATTAAATCTTTGCATATATGTTAATCGGTGATATTTTTAATTCATGTTTTCTCGAATTAAGATGTTATTGGAGATTTCCATTCGGGTATTTTACCATTATTCCAAGAAGAAGAAGACGACGAAGAAGAAGAAAACAGGAAATTGTCCAATAGTGAATTTGGGCAAAACTGTAATCTTCGTCTGAATTCTGAACTTAAAAAGAAAATAAAAAACTATAGGCACCAAATTGTCCCACGACATTGTGGGACAAAGATAAGGAAAAGCCCAAAAGAAGTGGGTAGAAGAAGCTTGTGTGGGGAGCCTGACAGCCACGCTTCCATTTGCTCTCCAAACTTCCTACACTATTTACCTCTACACACCACTCACTTATCTCCATATCTCTTCTCTTTACTGTTAAACGAAGACTGAGAGGAAGAGAAGAGGAAAAAGTCCTGCAAAAATGGCCTTGCATGCACCAATAAGGCTTCAAGCCACAAAAACATCACCGCCACCTTCTCTTTTAGCTCCTAATGGCAACAATGTTGGTCTTAAAGCACCAACTGATCGTTTTGCTCTAAAATCATCCTTCTTTTCTCCTTCACTTCACCTCTTGATTGCTTCTTACAATCAGCAGCAGCCTCTTGCATCTGCTGCGCCAAGATTCTCCATGCGTGCTGCAACCAAGCAGGCCTACATTTGTAGAGATTGCGGGTACTATTTATTTTCCTTTTTTCTTTTATTTCTTGCACGGTATAATTGGTTTTAGCATTTGGAAGCGAAATTAACAGGATTTGGTGTGATAAATTAATTATGGTGATGCAGGTATATTTACAATGACAGGAAACCCTTTGACAAACAGCCTGATAATTACTTCTGCCCTGGTAATTACTTTCATCTCTGGGATTTATTTGAATGTTCATTTTCCACTGAAAAAAATATATCTTATGGCCATCCCTCACACAGTCAACTGATCATGTCTAGTTATTGTTATTAGTGGTGATAATTTGCATCTATAATGGCCTTGCATCAAAGTGTAAACTGTGGTGTTACCCTAGAATCGAGATAGCCTTATCCGCAGAGTGCCGATTTCGTTGGTTTATTCAAGTATTGCTATCTAATCCTAAGCGAAACGCTTGAAAAGTCGTTGACACCTGACAGGATAAAGAAGTTCGGGAGATATATTTTAAAATATTTTTTAGGCCTGTTTAGATTACAAAATTACAAGGGTTGTACTAATGTCGAGTTAATTATGCTTTGCAGTTTGTGGTGCTCCTAAAAGGAGATTTAGGGAATACATGCCTGCTGTGACAAAAAATGTTAATGACAAAGATGTTCGTAAGGCACGTAAAGAACAGATTCAGAAAGATGAAGCAATTGGGTATGCGTAATTCTTGACAACTGGTGAAACGATGCAATTTACATTTTGTTTTTGCCTCATAGCTTGATCATGCTATAATTCACGCCTTTTATTTTGAATTTGAACTTGTCAGGCGAGCTTTGCCAATTGCAGTGGTGGTTGGAATTGTAGCTCTTGCTGGCATATACTTCTACATCAACAATTCCTTCCCAGGTTGAATGTCAGCAACTCCTTCTAAACCCCAGTGTGAGACGAATGTCATCATGTGAATGCTGGAGTTCATAGACTTTTCTTGTATTTTTTATTCCATTTAGCACAACATATGTTCAGTAGCACTTTCTGCTGCCATTGTTCTAATAGCTGAAAAACAGTTGTCTTCTTATCATTCTGAGTAACAATGAAAAAGAACAGAGTTTAAAGATCCTCAGCTTGGTAAGTTGGGGATAAGACAAACTTCTCCCATATCTTCAAAGAGCATCTAGGAAATAAGCTTTGACGGGGCATTGCAACATTGACAAGGTTAGAAATTGCAAAAAACATCTCCTTTGTGAAGTAGTATCAGCTATTAAAAAAACCCATTCCATTCCCTGATGAAAGAGGGATGATATTGACCTAATTTAGATTACTTGATGCTACAACTTATGCAGTCCCACTATGCCAAATCCTCCCAGCTGTTTCCACTACCGTCTATACCTATCAAATCCCATGATGGTTAGCTAATTATGATGGTTTAATTGAGAGATAAAGCACTAAATGCTCCTTAAAAATGGCTATCCAAGCAGTTTTTCGAGCTAAAAAAATTGTTATTCTTTTCTCCGTCGACAGGGGAGGGGGAAGTTTAAAGGAGAAAACAAGTCACTAAAACTAGAGACTGGAGCAGGCTTGAACTCGCAAGGTCCTTCTTTCACTCACCAAACCTAACCAAAACTCACGTTAATAACAAATGGAAGAAAGAAAAGAAAAGGGATAAGCTCCAGCTTCATTCCCAAATAAAATGATACTCAAATCAAATGCGCATGCAACCATGAAAGCAACCTGATTTCCACCATCATCAGATCGATCCCCTATCCCAGGTTATTAGAGAAGTCTCATGATTCCTTATCATGCACTGTTGTAACGGCTTCAGTTTGTTTAAATTTTGAATTTGTATTTTAAGCTATACACTGATCCTCAGGGATAAGTTTCTAGTTTGCTACAATCCTTTGTATTTATATCAGCTAATCTAATGAGAAGAGGTGTGGCATATTTCCTCTCCTCTGTTTCTCTGCTCCTCTTATTCTTTTATGGTATCAGAGCAATTAATTGATACTGCTCTCTTCCCCAGCCACCAAAAACATGACAACAACCAATTCCAACTCTGCGCCTGATATGCAAAACATAAATGAATCAAACACATCTCTCATCTCCATCAATACATCTGCCCAAGTCCCACTCAAACTCACCACAACCAATTACATCTCCTGGAAACTTCAATTCCACACACTCTTTATCGGATATGACCTCTTAGGATATATAGATGGATCCAAACCTTGTCCACCCTCCACTATCACTCAAAACAACACCACTGTACCAAATCCTGCTTGCAATACCTGGATTAGACAAGACCAACTGATCCTTAATGCTTTAGTTGGATCTCTTTCTCCCACAATTATTCCATTCATTGCTAGAGCAAAAACATCAGAAGAAGCTTGGTTGATCTTAGCAAATACATATGCTAAGCCATCCCGAGGGCGCATCAAGCAAGTCAATAATCAAATTAAAAATCTGAGCAAGGGGTCTCACACTGTTACAGAGTTTCTTCAATTGATGAAATGTCGGGCTGATGAACTTGCTATTCTTAGGGCACCAATGGATGAAGATGACCTCACAGACAAAATTCTTGATGGTCTTGGGGATGACTATAAAGAGCTTATACATGCAGTTCAAGCACGCGATACCATGATCATGTTTGATGAACTCCATGAAAAGCTTCTTAATTTTGAAGCATCTCTTCAAGGTGCAAAGTCTGAACCCTCTCATTTTCCAGCCACAGCAAATCCTGCCAATCGTAACACTACCAGTTGGCGTCCCTCTTTGCACTCTAGTAACCCCAACAATAATTGGCGTCCCTATGGTAACCATGGTACAGGTTGGCGTCCCTTACACAATGCCAATAATCGATCTCCTGTGTTTCCAAACACTGGACAAAACTCGTTTCGCAGCCAACGACCTCCTTCACGTCCTTATCTTGGTTACTGCCAAATATGTGGAATACAGGGGCACACTGCTAAAAGATGTCCCTCCTTTCGCTTGGTGCCAAATCGACCAAATACAACTCCAGTTCCACCAATGAACAGCACTACTACAACTTGGCAACCTCAAGCTCATTTTGCATCCAACACTACTTCCACCACTCCTCAATGGCTACTGGACAGCGGTGCTTCTCATCATGTCACTGCTGACCTGAGTAATCTATCTCTTCACACACCTTACAAAGGTTCTGATGACATTATGATTGGCGATGGATCAAGTCTTCCAATAACACACACTGGTTCTACATCATTTACCACTCATAACACATCTTTTAAATTAGACAATGTTTTGTGTGTTCCCAGCATGAAAAAGAATCTAATTTCCATCTCTCAATTTTGTACATCTAACAATGTCTCTGTTGAATTCTTACCATCCTCTTTTTATGTGAAGGAACTTCGCACGGGGGCAATCCTTTTGAAGGGTCAAACGAAGGATGGGGTGTATGAATGGCCGGTCCCCTCTTCCCTGTCATCTCCATTAGTAGCCTTTTCTAGTGTCAAAACTTCTTCATCTGCGTGGCATCATAGATTAGGCCATCCTGCATTTTCCATTTTACAACACATTATTTCACATTATAAATTAGATTTGTCTTCCTCTCCAATCTCTGATTTTTTATGTAATGCTTGTCACTGCAATAAAAGTCACAAATTACCTTTCTCTACATCTACTATTGTCTCCTCTCAACCACTTGAAATTATTTTCACTGATGTGTGGACTTCCCCTATTCTCTCCCATGATGGTTTTAAATATTATGTCATATTTGTTGATCACTTTACTAAATACATTTGGTTTTATCCTCTTAAACATAAATCTGAAGTTAAAGATGTATTTATCCGATTTAAAGCTATTGTGGAAACACACTTTCAAAATAAAATCCACACACTTTACTCTGATAATGGTGGTGAATACATAGCTCTTCGAACTTTTCTTGCTACCCATGGGATCACTCACCTTACTACTCCACCACACACTCCTGAACACAATGGATATTCTGAAAGACGTCATCATCATATTGTCGAAACCGGTCTCACTCTCTTATCTCATGCCTCACTTCCTTTAATGTTTTGGACTCATGCCTTTGCCACTGCTGTTTACCTAATAAATCGCATGCCCACCCCCACACTAAATCTATCATCCTCCTATGAATGCATTTTTGGCTCTCCCCCAAACTACTCTAAACTTAAGATTTTTGGTAGTTTGTGCTACCCATGGTTACGTCCTTATACATCTCACAAACTTGAGTCTCTTTCCAAACCGTGTATTTTGCTAGGTTATTCTTTAACTCAAAGTGCTTATTTGTGTTATCATCCTCCCACATCTAAAATGTATGTTTCTCGTCATGTCAAATTTGTGGAATCAATCTTCCCCTCTTTTAAGTCAAACATGCAACCTGTCAATCCACAACCAGCCACTGTCTCCACATGGATCCCTCCTATAATTACAGTCCCAACCAACCAAGCTACCACCGGGACATTCAACACACCATCTACAGTTCAACCTCAAGGACACCCCTCTTGTGATACATCGTTCCCCACTACAAATACAGCCCCACACCTACCACATGAGCCTCCTGTCCAACCAACCATTGTTATACCTTCCCCTGACATTCAACCAACCACCTCTGTGCTTTCATCCAACACCCAACAAAACACCTCTATCCCAGTTCATAAACCTACATCACAGCCACCACCCCTAAACTCCATCACCACTAGAGCCAAAAACAACATTCGAAAACCAATCCAGAAACTTAATCTCTCCACACAACTATCTCACCCTATTGATGTAGAACCAACCACTGTGACCCAAGCACTCAAAGATCCAAAATGGCGTTGTGCCATGTCTGAAGAATATGATGCTCTTGTTCAAAATGGGACATGGGAGCTTGTCCCGTCAGATTCCAGTCACAATATAGTTGGATGTAAATGGATTTTTCGAACTAAACGTCACTCTGATGGCTCTGTTGACAGGTACAAAGCACGCTTGGTTGCGAAAGGCTTTCATCAAAGATCAGGAATTGACTATCATGACACTTTTAGTCCTGTGGTGAAACCTACTACAATTCGTTTAGTTCTTAGCCTTGCAGTGACTCGTGGTTGGTCCTTACGACAACTGGATGTAAACAATGCTTTTCTGCAAGGTCATCTCTCGGACAATGTTTATATGTCACAACCTCCAGGTTTTATTGATTTGGATCATCCAACTCATGTTTGTAAACTTCAGAAAGCAATTTATGGGCTTAAACAAGCTCCACGAGCATGGTACCATGAACTTCGTAAATTTCTTATTGCTTCAGGATTTCACAATGCTCATGCCGATACATCTCTTTTTATTCTCAACACTGGAGGTAACTTGCTCTACCTTTTGGTTTATGTGGATGACATTATTCTTACCGGTAATAATGATACTACAGTGCAGAAGTTTATACAACTGCTTTCTCACCGATTTTCTCTAAAAGATCTGGGAAACTTATCTTACTTTCTCGGTGTGGAAGTTTTTCCCAATGATCACGGTATACTGCTCTCTCAAAGACGTTACATTGTTGATCTTCTTACTCGCACAAAAATGATGGATGCTAAACCTGTCCATACTCCATTACCTACCAGTCCTCCCATAACGTTGCACTCAGGTTCACCTCTTAAAGATCCCACAGAGTATCGAGCAATTGTTGGCAGCTTACAATACTTATTAATCACACGGCCAGACATTGCCTTTGCGGTTAACAAGTTTTCTCAATACATGCATCAACCAACTACAGAACATTGGATTCTTGTGAAACGTCTTCTACGTTATTTGTGTGGTTCCTCTAGTGATGGCATTCAGCTTTACTATGACTCACCACTTTCTTTACATGCCTTTGCTGATGCAAACCCTCTTTCTTTGCATGCCTTTTCCGATTCTGACTGGGCTGGAAACAAAGATGACTTCACGTCTACTAGTGCCTATGTTGTTTACATTGGTCGTAACCCTATCTCATGGAGTTCCAAGAAGCAAAGAACAGTTGCTAGATCCTCTACGGAGGCTGAATATAGGTCAGTAGCTGCCACAGCTGCAGAGCTTAATTGGATAAGTTCCCTCTTGACAGAACTTTGTATTGCTCTGCCTCAGACACCTGTGATTTATTGTGACAATATCGGGGCAACCAATTTGTGCTCAAACCCAGTTTTTCACTCAAGGATGAAGCATGTTGCCATTGATTTTCATTTTATTCGTGAGCAGGTTCAAAATGGCATTTTACGTGTCTCTCATGTTTCAAGTGATGATCAACTTGCTGACGCCCTTACAAAACCTCTTCCCAAGTCTCGATTTCTTTCACTTAAATCCAAGATTGGTCTCGTCACACGACCCCAATCTTGAGGGGGCATATTAGAGAAGTCTCATGATTCCTTATCATGCACTGTTGTAACGGCTTCAGTTTGTTTAAATTTTGAATTTGTATTTTAAGCTATACACTGATCCTCAGGGATAAGTTTCTAGTTTGTTACAATCCTTTGTATTTATATCAGCTAATCTAATGAGAAGAGGTGTGGCATATTTCCTCTCCTCTGTTTCTCTGCTCCTCTTATTCTTTTATATGTATTTCATTATTCATTATTCTTCATTCCCAGATATAATTTTTTTCATTAATCTTGTTACAAGAATAAAAACAAATTGTAGTAATACTTATTGTTTATTTTAAAGCACCTCTAAAATAAGAATGTGATCATTTATCAAGCATGACATTGCACTGATTGACATTTTATAAACAGACATTAATGTTCTATATATTTACTTAAATTTTTAAGTTATTTAACTCATAAAACTTAAATATATATTTGGATCTTTTTTTTTAATACAAATTTAATCCCAAAATATGTTCAGATTTTATCTTCCACGTATCCTATCCTTGCAAATTCAACATTGAATTTTTTTTTAATCCCCATTTTGATGTATATGTGCTTCCTAGTAAATAATATAATCCTATTATTTCCAAATCAAAAATAAATTGGACTAGAATACAGCGATCAATTAACATGCAGGCTTAGCGTAGTATTTGACTATTTATACATTTGTTAGCCTTTTTTTGTTAATGAATTCTTCAATTATAATGTAATTACCATTCGCATGCTCGCACATTCTTTCAAGGTTTGGTTGCTACGTGGAAAGCATGGTTTCATGTTCATCTACGTGGGTGTTTGTATTACGTGCGTGTGTTTTTAAAAAATTTAAATTAATATTTTTATTGTTAATTTTGATATATTACTAATAAAAGAAAAATAAAAAAATATTTTAATATATTTTTAAATAAAAAAATAACTTTAAAAAATAACTTCTTCCAAACACTTTTAAATGACCGACAGATATTATTAGATATTTGTATCTTTCTTTTTCTTTCATTTTATGCCTTTCTTTAATTAGTACTGCTATTTATGTTTTATAGGACTTCAGGCAAAAAGAAAATTTACAGATGGAATTTTTTTGGCCCTTCCTAGATCTTTGGAAGTTGAGAAACATCTAAAAAAACTGGGAACTTATATCTTCTGGCACATGATGTGATGCTGATTTTGAGTATTAAAATGAATGGTTTGGTGTAAAGGTGAAAGTTTCAGAAACAGAAATCTATTGTGTTGGTTGTCAATTCCTGCAAGGGAAAATCTTGAATTTGATAATTTTGGATGTCC